>Ga0105046_10003048_pt1 | contig 26520 bp, 27 predicted proteins | sample MAT03_FD_78385 | JGI IMG/M metagenome (GOLD analysis project Ga0105046, IMG submission 78385) | Freshwater microbial communities from Lake Fryxell liftoff mats and glacier meltwater in Antarctica - MAT-03 (megahit assembly) | ecosystem: Environmental > Aquatic > Freshwater > Ice > Liftoff...
ACGTACCGCTGCAGTTCCTCGGTGGTGATGTAACTCCGCCGACCGTCCGTCTGGGTCTTGATCTGCCCCGTGCGGATCCGCTCGTACAGCGTGGCGCGGCTCAGGCGGAGAATGCGTGCCGCTTCGGGGATATCGAAGCGGAGCTGGGGAAGGGATTCAGTTTGCTGGGACATAGACGCCTCCGAGTGCATAAGTGGGAGTGAGGTGGCGTCTGTTTAGACAATGCACTTGCAAGGCCGATGCAAGCGAGGCACGGCGAGTTCCACGCTAATATTCGAGGCACTACGCTGGACTTCGCTGGATGCCACCGCAGCAGAGTTATCGCGACCACAATCTGCGCAAACGGGAACCGCAAACCGCGGCTAAGTTTTCCGGGGCACGCTCGCGGGGCAGTTCGGTTCCCCCCTCAGCCGGAAAGTGCCCGCGTGGCGGCTACTTGTTTGCGCAGTTCCGCCCCGCCCCTGGCCACCATTCAATGACTTACCCGTATCCGCAAACCGGAACCAAATACCTTGGCTGCCAAGGCCTCACGCGCGCCGCTCCGAAAACCAGCCGCGTCTCCCTTGACGGCTCCCGCTAATAAAGGCAAGGTGTCTTCGCGTTATTAAAGAATTCGTTGTGTTAGCCGGCTTTACTAACCCGGAAAATCCAATATGCGTCGAGGACTTACTGGCCGCTACGAGGCAGGAACCGTCGCTGGAAGCGGCCCGTTCCAGGCCTTTGTGCCCAATCCTCTGCCCCCGGCACCACCCCTGGCGCTGACGGGTCAGCTGCGGCAGTCCTTGGACAACACGCTGGTCGCGCTGGGTCGTCTCGACAGTGTCTCCACCTTGCTCCCTGACACCCGGCTGTTCCTCTACACCTACGTTCGCAAGGAAGCCGTGCTCTCGTCGCAGATCGAGGGTACGCAGTCGTCGCTGTCTGACCTGCTGATGTTTGAACTCGATGAAGCCCCCGGCGTGCCCTTGGATGACGTGCGGGAGGTCTCCAACTATGTGGCCGCACTGGAAGTCGGTCTCAAGCGCATCCAGGAAGGGCTGCCGATATCTTCCCATCTGATTCGTGACCTCCACGAGGCGCTGCTCCATGACGGCCGGGGTGCCAGCAAGCAACCCGGCGAATTTCGCCGTACCCAGAACTGGATCGGCGGTAGAACGCCCGCTGACGCCGTATTTGTGCCACCGCCCTGGAATCGCGTAGCCGACTGCATCGCGGATCTCGAGCGCTTCATTCACAACCAGCCTGATGCGACACCGACCCTGGTCAAAGCCGCACTCGCTCACGTGCAGTTCGAGACTATCCACCCGTTTCTGGATGGCAATGGACGCATCGGCCGTCTGCTGATCACTCTGTTGCTGACGTCGGAAGGTGTGCTCAGTGAGCCGCTGCTGTACCTGAGCCTCTACTTTAAACGCAACCGACAGCACTACTACGAGCTCCTCGACAAGGTGCGCCGCGAGGGCGACTGGGAAGAATGGCTGGAGTTTTTCGCGGATGCCGTGCAAACGACTGCCATGGGCGCTGTCGATACGGCCCGGCAACTTGGCGCCCTGTTCAAGGCAGACCGCGAGCGCATTCAGGCCCTCGGCCGCGGGGCGGGCTCTGCGCTGCAGGTACACGACGCCCTGCAAGCCAGGCCCCTGCGAAACGTGTCCGGGCTGCAACGTCTGACACGCCGATCGCCGCCGACCCTACTGAAGTCTCTGGATGTCCTGGAGAAGCTCGGCATCGTGCGCGAGGTGACAGGACGGCGGCGCAACCGCGTGTTCGAGTATCGCCGGTACATGGAACTGCTTAATCGCGACGTCTGACCATCACACCCCCATTCCCCGTTATGTCGTATCCCTCACCCATTTGGGTGATGTATCTCCTGGTTTCATCCCCTAATCTCCCGCCAAGGCATTAATGGCCTTACTGCGAGAAGCGTCGGGGCCGCAGGTCGTCAGCAAAAACAACTACAACTACAACTACAACGAGAAGGGGAAGCTCCGTGATATCAATTAATCGCAATCTACGTCGTCTGGCCGTCGCCGCCACTCTTATTCTGGCAGCCACCGTCGCCAACGCCGCCTCCGTCACCTTCAACAGCGTCGCCAACTCCGTGGATCGGGGTGGCGTCTACTCGGGCTTTTACTCGCTCACCCTCGATACCGAATCGATCCTGGGCCTGTGCGACTCCCGCAACAGCTTCGTGAACCCGCCGATCACCTGGACGGCCGATATCCGTTCGTATGCGGACATCCAGTCCGGCGCGGTGGGCAAGTTCAACAGCCCCTCAACGGCGGCGACGCTGGCCAAGTACAGCCAGTCCGGCTGGCTCTTCAGCCAGATCGGTACGCTGCTGCCCACGGACTACAACGGTCAGGCGGACATCCAGGAAGCGATCTGGAAAATCATGACGCCGGCCTACGTGCTGGTGGGTGGCGGTGCGGCGGCCTGGTACGCGTCGGCCACCGACACTACCCATGATGCCTTCGACTGGACGGGCGTCATGCGCGTCGTCACGCCCAATCCGGCGAGCCAGAGTTCGATTGATGTCCAGGAGTTTCTGGTGGGGCCGGTGGTCCCGGTACCCGCCGCTGTCTGGTTGTTTGGCTCGGCGCTAGGCCTGATGGGGTGGGTGCGGCGGAAAGCGTCCGTGTAACCTCCCGGCTCTGAACTGACCACCAGAAAACCCGCTTCGGCGGGTTTTCTGCTTTTGGGAAATCTCTTGGCTACCAGTCTGCTGGCCCTCAGCGCCGTGGCGCCCTGGCTCTGGATGGCCTGACCGGGGTCCTGGCGGGCGCGGTGGTGGTCGGGCTGGTTCTCGTCCTGCGCCGGCTGCGAACCGGAGCCACAGCCTGAGCCGCCGGATTCGTTATGCTTCGGGGCATGAGCAGGATCGCCAGACTGAGAAGCGCCTTGGGCGCCGGGATAGTGGGCCTGCTGCTGGCCAGCGCGACCGTGGTTGCCGGCCCCTGGGACGAGGCCGTCGCCGCCTTCAATCAAGGGGACTTCGCCCGGGCAGCCGGGTTGTTTCGCCCGCTGGCGGAGCAGGGTGACGCCGCGGCCCAGTACAACCTGGGCGTCATGTCCAGCCGCGGGCTGGGCGGGCCCCCTAACTATGTGGAGGCGGTGCGCTGGTTCACGAGCTCAGCGGCGCTGGGCAACGCCCAGGCCCAGGCTGGGCTCGGTTTCCTGTACTCCAGTGGCCAGGGCATCCCGGCCAACTACGACGAAGCGGAAAAATGGTATCGGCTGGCTGCTGCCCAGGGCTACTCCGCCGGCCAGGCGGGCATGGGCTCCTTGTATGGCAACGGCCAGGGCGTGCCACTGGATTACGCCGCGGCGGCCGGCTGGTATCGGCAGGCTGCGGAGCAGGGGTATGGTCTCGCGATGGCCCGCTTGGGTGCTCTCTACGCCAGGGGCGCGGGCGTTGAACTGGACTACGCCGCGGCGGCGGGCTGGTACCGGCAGGCTGCCGAACGGGGTTATGGCCTGGGCATGGACGGCCTGGGTGACCTGTATGCCACAGGCAGCGGCGTTCCCAGGAACCTCGTGCTTGCCCACCTGTGGTTCAACCTTGCGGCGGTGGCCGGTGAGACCGACGCGGCCCGGAAGCGTGAGTCCCTCGCTGGGCAGATGACGCCGGCCCAGGTGCTGGAAGCGCAGAAGCTGGCGCTGGCGTGGCGCCCGACCTACCCGGAACTCAACTCTCCGACGGGCTGATGCGGGGCCAAGAGTATCCATGACCACGCAGCTTCACCCCTACGTGGTCCATTTTCCGGTCGCCCTGCTCCTGCTGAGTGTGGTGCTGTTTTTCCTGGGCAAGGCAGGGGGCTACCGACCGTGGGCGAGCGGCGTGCTCAGCGCGGCTCGCTGGAACCTGTGGATTGGTTCAGCCCTCGCGCTGGCCTCCATCGCGAGTGGTTTTGTCGACTACCAGGCCGCCCAGTGCGACGCGGCCACGATCGCCGACACGATCATTCACAGGCGTTCTGGTGCAGTGACCTGGTGGTCCTCGCTGATCGCCGCGATCGCCGTCTATCGCACCCGCCACCGGGCGCCGGGACCTCTGCTGCTGGCCTGGCTGCTGCTGGTCGGGGCTGCCGCGTCCACCGCCGCTGTCCTGGGTACGGGGCTCACCTACGACCGGGGCCTTGGCGTCGCCAAGGCCTGGCCGGCGGAGACGGGGCGGTGCTTCGAGATGGAGCGCTTGGGCCTCGCACCCTGAGCCCACTTCACATAACGCCAAACGGCTTTACGCAAAATAGCTAATTAGCTATTATGGCCACTTCAAGGTGTAGCCAGGAGGCGATGATGTCTGCCCTCACCATTCGCAACAGCCGAGGCCTCGTGGTTGATGTGGAGGCCATCTCCGCCACGGAGGCCAAGAACGCCTTCGGCGCTGTCCTGGAGAAAGCGGCGAGTTACGGCATCGTCGCCATCACCAAACGGGACAAGGCGCGGGCGGTGGTTCTGTCAATTGAGGAGTTCGAGGCGCTCATGGCTCGTGTTCCCGATCCGCTGGGCAGCTTGCGTGCGGAGTTCGACGCTCTCGTGACGGGCATGCAGAAGCGGCCAGCCAGAGCCGCCGGTCGCGCGTTGTTCAAGGCGACGCCAGCCGAGCTGGGTCGTGTGGCCAAGGCGGGCGCCCGGAAGCGTGGCTGAGGGCGCGCCCTGCATCTGGGTGCTGGCGGGAACCAACGGAGCGGGCAAGAGCAGTATCGGCGGTGCCTTCCTGCGCCGGACCGGTGGCGACTACTTCAATCCGGATGAAGTCGCCCGGCGCATTCTCGCGGTCACTACCGGACTGACCCAGGCGGAGGCCAACAGCCAGGCCTGGATGGAAGGGGTTGGCCAGCTGCAGCAAGCGATCCGCCAGCGCAGGGACTACTACTTCGAGACCACGCTGGGCGGCGCAAGCATCACGGGACACCTGGCAGGGGCGCTGGCTGATGGCATGGAAGTTCGCATCTGGTATGTCGGACTCGAAAGCCCGGAACTGCATGTGGCCCGGGTAGCGGCACGCGTAAAGCACGGGGGTCACGACATTCCGGAGGCCGATATCCATCGCCGCTTTGACGACAGCCGTATCAATCTTGTTCGGCTCATTCCCGCTCTCACTGAACTCGTCGTGTACGACAACAGCACTGCAGCCGACCCTGCGCGCGGCAAGGCGCCACTGCTCCGGCTCGTCCTGCATCTGGAGCGTGGCCAGATCCTCGCACCGAGTGACCTGCAATCAACACCCGACTGGGCAAAGCCGGTAGTTGCCGCAGCGATAAAGGCGACGCGCTGATCGCCCGCCCGCCGCGTGGCCTCCCGTCAGCAAAGAAGCGCAGCGAGCCGCTCCGCATACCAGCGGTCGAAGGTGTGCACGCAGTCTTCTGCAGACTGGTAGGGGCCCGGCCGGTAGCCCCGGGAGCCTGCGCCGAGTTGGGCGCGTTCGCACAGTGCCCAGTCCTGCCGGTTGGTCAGGTCCCAGAAGTCCGCCATGTCTGCCGGGTCGAAGCCCGGACGGCCCAACGCTTCCTGGGTAAAGAGCAGTTCGCACACCACCCGCGTGCGGTCAGGCGCCAGGGGCCAGGCGGTGTGCGTGAGCACGTAGTCCGGGTGGGGGGAGAGGAGCAGGTTGGGATAGATCACGTAGTAGTAGACATACCGGTGATCGTCGGCGGACAGGCCGGGGATCACGGGTACCGTGCGCTTGCCGCTCAGGGACATGGTCTCGATGCCGTCCTTCAGCTGCATCGGCCCGCCGTTGAAGCCCTTGCCGGTTTCCATCGGCCGGTTGCTGCGGCTGATGAGATCACTCAGGCGCGCGAGCTGTGGATGCGCCCCCGGGCAGTGGTAACACTCGCTGTAGTTCTCGCAGATCAGCTTCCAGTTGGCCTGCACCTCGTAGGTGTGGCGCCACCCGCAGCGCAGTTCCGGCAGGCGGAATCGGGCGAGATCCGGCAGGTCGTCGAGTAGCGCCGGGGCGCTGTCCAGATTCAGGAAAATGAAGCTCTCGCGGGTTGCCAGGCTCACGGGGACCAGCCCGAGGTTCTCCCGGTCGCCGCTGCCGGGGATCTGGGCCAGACTCCCATCCAGCCGATAGCTCCAGGCGTGGTAGGGACAGAGGATCCGGTTCAGGCCCTGGCCGGAGGGCACATCGATCAGCCGCGAACCCCGATGGCGGCACACATTAAAGAAGGCGCGCAGTTGCTGGTCGGCGCCGCGAATCACGAGGACGGAATCCCCCGCAATCTCGCGGGTGAAAAAATCCCCGGCGGCAGGAATATCCGCCTCGCGACCGACACAGAGCCAGGTCCGCCCGAACAGGCCGGCCTGTTCGGTGGCCAGGACCTCGGCTGCGGTGTACACGGCGGCCGGCAACGTGCGGGCCTCCGGGAAGGGTCGGCAGGTCGCGTGCAGGTCGGACGGGTTGATCATGGGCCTGAATTGACAAGGGGTTGGTGGGAGTCTTTCATTGCGCCGGACGCGGTGTCAAAGCGACGAAGGGCAGAATGAACACGCCAAACCAGCCTGGCGCCTCGGCGAGGCCGCCCGCAGGGGACGTGGTGGGCAGCCTCCAGGTGGCGCTGGCCCACGCCGGGAGCTTGCTGACCTCGAATCCCAAGCTGGCGATCCAGCAGGCGGCGGAAATCCTCAAGGTCCATCCGGGGCAGCCGGCGGCGCTAGGCATCCTGGCCGACGCCTGGCGCGCCTTGGGCGATCACTACACCGTGCTGGGGGAAACCGCCGCCGCGGACGCGGCCTACGCCCTGCATATCCAGGCGTCGACCCGGGACCCGCGGCTGCTGGTCCCGGCGGCGGCCCTGAGCGAAGGGCGCATCGCGGTGGCCGAGCAGCTGCTCCGGGAGCACCTGAAGCAGTTTCCCACCGACGTGCCCGCCATCCGCATGCTCGCCGAAGTGGCGGGCCGGCTGCGCCGCTACACGGATGCCGAGAACCTGCTAGCCCGGTGCCTGGAGCTGGCGCCCGGCTTTAATGCCGCCCGCCAGAACTACGCCCTGGTCCTGCACCGGCAGAACAAGCCGTCTGCAGCGCTGGCCCAGCTGGACCTGCTGCTTGAGCTCGAGCCGCGCAATCCCAGCCTCCGCAACCTGAAGGCCGCCGTCCTCGGCAGCATCGGCGACTACGGCCCGGCGCTGGAGCTCTATGCCGGCATCGTCGCCGGGTACCCGACCCAGCCCAAGGTCTGGATGAGCTACGGGCATGCCCTGAAGACCGCGGGCCGACGGGACGACAGCATTGCCGCGTACCGCAAGAGCATCGACCTCAAGCCCGGTCTGGGCGAGGCCTGGTGGAGCCTGGCCAACCTCAAGACTTTCCGCTTCACCGCCAGCGAAGTGGCAGCCCTGCGGGCCCAGCTGGAGCAGGAGGCCCTGACGCCCGAGGACCGCCTGCACTTCCAGTTCGCGCTGGGCAAGGCCCTGGAGGATGCCGGTGACTACCCGGAGTCCTTCCGGAACTACGCGGAGGCCAACCGGCTGCGGCGCGCGGCCGTCAGCTACGACGCGGAGCAGACCACCCGCTACGTGCAGCGTTCTAAGGCGGTGTTCACGCCGCAGTTCCTGGCGGAGCGGTCAGGCTCCGGCTGCCCGGCCCCGGACCCGATCTTCGTCGTCGGCCTGCCCCGGTCCGGCTCCACTTTGGTGGAGCAGATCCTGGCGAGCCACCCGGCCGTGGAGGGCACCATGGAGCTGCCGGATTTGGTGACCATCGTCCGCCAGCTGGGCGGCCAGCAAGCTGGCAAGCCAGGTCGGGATGAGCCCTCCAGTTACCCGGCCAACCTGCCGGACCTTTCGGGGGACCAGCTCCGGGCCCTGGGTGAGCAGTACCTGGAGCAGACCCGGATCCAGCGCAAGACCGACGCGCCTTTCTTTATCGACAAGCTGCCCAACAACTGGGCCCACACCGGCCTGATTCACCTGATGCTGCCGAACGCGAAGATCATTGACGCCCGGCGCCACCCCTTGAGCTGCTGCTTCTCCGGCTTCAAGCAGCACTTCGCCCGGGGCCAGCACTTCACCTACAGCCTGGCCGAGATTGGCCGCTACTACCGGGACTACGTGGAGCTGATGGCCCACTTCGACGCGGTGCTGCCCGGCCGGGTGCACCGGGTCATCTACGAGTACATGGTGGCGGACACGGAAAGGGAGGTACGACGGCTCCTGGCCTATTGCGGCCTGCCCTTTGACGACCGTTGCCTCGAGTTCTGGCGGAACGAACGGGCCGTCCGCACGGCCAGTTCCGAGCAGGTGCGCCAGCCCATCTACCAGGACGCTCTGGAGCAGTGGCGCCATTTCGACACCTGGCTTGCGCCCCTGCGGGACGCGCTGGGACCGGTGCTGGAGGCCTACCCCTCGGCACCCGCGTTCTGAGCCCGTCCACCGCAGCCGAAAAACGTTTGGACTTGTGCCGCTGTCCAGCACACAATCGAGCCACGTTCAGGGGGGAGAAGTTCTCATGACGCGCAGTCGCCGCCGGAAGCTGCAGCGGGCAGCACTTTCACGGGCTTCAGCCCCGGGTTCCTCCCGGAGCCTCTCGATTCGAAGGCCGCCGTCGCCGCTCCGGCGAGCCGTCCAGCTGGCGCCCCTGCTACTTGCGGGTTACACGCCGGCTCTCGTGCACGCCCAGCAGTCCGCCCCCGGGCTCGAAGAGGTCATCGTCACCGCCCAGAAGCGCGAGGAGAGCCTGCAGAACGTGCCGATCAGCGTCCAGGCGCTGGGCACGGTCAAGCTGGAGCAACTCAACGTCGTCAATTTCGACGACTACGCCAACCTCCTGCCCAGCGTGTCCTTCATCAACGTGCGCCCCGGCTTTGCCCAGATCTACATGCGCGGCGTGGCGAGCGCGGGCGACGCTGACTCCAACCATTCCGGGTCGCTGCCGCTGATCGGCACTTACCTGGACGAGCAGCCGATCACCACGATCCAGGGCGCACTCGACGTCCACCTCTACGACATTGCCCGCGTTGAGGCGCTGGCGGGACCCCAGGGCACCCTGTACGGCGCGAGCTCCGAGGCGGGCACGGTGAAGATGGTCACCAACAAGCCCGACCCGGCCGCCTTCGCGGGTGGCTATGGCCTGGAGGGCAACTTACTCGCGGGCGGCGACAGCGGCTACCTGGCCGAGGGCTTCGTCAACGTGCCCCTGGCCGACAACATCGCCATCCGGCTGGTGGGCTGGGCGCGCCGCGACGCGGGCTACATCGACAACATACCGTTCCAGCGCACTTTCCCAAGCACGCTCATCACCGTGCCGCCGGATGGCATCACCACCGACAATGCGTCCCGGGTGGAGCAGAACTACAACGGGGTGGACACCTACGGCGCCCGGGCGGCGCTGCGCATCGACCTTAACGACAACTGGACCATCACGCCCACGATCATGGGCCAGAAACAGAAGGCCGAAGGCTCCTTCGGCGCTGACAACACCCTCGACGAGTACCAGGTGGGCCACGGCTTTCCCGAGGGCTCGGACGACAAGTGGCTGCAGGCCGGGCTTACGGTGGAAGGCCGCGTGGGCAGCTTCGACATGGTCTACGCCGGGTCCTACCTGGACCGGGACGTGACCTTCGACTTCGACTACGCCGACTACTCCTACTGGTACGACGTGGCCTACCTGGCCGACGGCACCAACTTCAGCAGCTACTTCTTCAACGACGCTGGCAATCCCATCGACTTCTCCCAGTACGTCCTCTCGTCCGACGGCTACAAGAAGTACAGCCAGGAGCTGCGCTTCTCGTCGCCCCAGGAGAACCGCCTGCGGGGCATCGTGGGCGCCTTCTGGCAGAAGCAGGAGCACGCCATCGAGCAAAACTACAAGATCAATGACCTCGCCCAGACCCTCGAGGTCACAGGCAGGCCCGACACCCTCTGGCTGACCAAGCAGGACCGCACCGACGAGGATTACGCATTCTTCGGCGAGCTGTACTTCGATGTCACGGACAAGCTAACCGGCACCCTCGGTGCCCGCGTCTTCAAGGCGGAGAACTCACTGGTCGGGTTCTTCGGCTTCGGCCAGGGTTACAGCAACAGCGGTACCAGCGGCGAGGCCCTCTGCGACGACCGGTCCGGCGATGGCCGGGACACCGGCGAACCCGGGGCCGCACTCCCGGACTACAAGGGCGCACCCTGCAAGAACCTGGACGCCAAGACGGACGACTCGGACAGCATCTACAAGGCGAACCTGTCCTACAAACTGACCGATGATGCGCTGATCTACGTCACCTACTCCGAGGGCTTCCGGCCCGGCGGCATCAACCGCCGTGGCACCATCCCGCCCTACAGGCCGGATTTCCTGACCAACTACGAGGTGGGCTGGAAGACCAGCTGGCTCGAGGACCGGCTGCGCTTCAACGGCGCGGTGTTCCACCAGGTCTGGGATGACTTCCAGTACTCGGTCCTGGGGCCCAACGGCCTGACGGAAGTGACCAACACACCGGCCGGCGCGGACATCGATGGTGTCGAGATGGACGTGAACTGGGCAGTCACGGAAGGCCTCGGCCTGTCCGCGGGTGTCGCCTTCATCAATGCAGAGCTGAGCGGGCCTTACTGCCAGAACCTCTTCAACGGGTCCGCAGTCTCGGCGAACTCCTGTCCCCTGGACGGCGGCGGCAGCGAGGCGCCGGCGGCGCCGGAGGGCGCCAAGCTCCCGGTGACCCCGGACTTCAAGGGCAACATCACCGGCCGCTACCAGTTCCCCCTCGGCCAGCTCGACGCGCACGTCCAGGCCGCCGTGGTCTACGTGGGCGAGCGCGAATCCGACCTGCGCACCTCCGAGAACGACATCGTCGGCCAGCTGCCCAGCTACACGCTGACCAACCTCTCCTTCGGCGCGGGTGCTGGCGACTGGGCGGTGGAGTTCTTCCTCACCAACGCCTTCGACGAATACGCCGAGTTCAGCCGCTTTGCCCAGTGTCCGGAGGCCAAGTGCGGCCCCCAGACCTACTCGGTGGTGGCGCCGCCGCGCACCTTTGGCGTCAAGTTCAGCCAGGAATTCTAGGGGGCGGTAACTGGACAGCGTCGGCCGCATCGGCCCGTTGCGGGCCACCTTCCTGGTGGCCGGCAACATGATCGGGTCGGGCGTCTACCTGCTGCCGGCCACGCTCGGGGCCTTCGGCTCCGTTACCGTGATTGGCTGGGTCGTCTCCGGCCTGGGCGCATTCCTGCTGGCCGGCGTCTTCGTCCTGCTCTTTCGCCTCCGCCCGGAGAGCGTCGGCATGGTGCGCCAGGTGCGGGACGGTCTCGGCCGCTTCTTCGGCTTCCACGCGAGCCTGCTCTACTGGGTCGGCGGCTGGGTAGGCAACGTGGCGATCGCGGTGGCCGCCACGGGCTATCTCTCCATCTTTTTTCCCGTGCTGAAGGGGACGGTGCCCGCAGGTTTGTGCACGCTTGCCGTCATCTGGGTGATGGTGCTCGTGAACCTGGCCGGCGCCCGGCGGGTGGCGGACTTCGAGGGCGGCACATTGCTCATCGGCCTGCTCCCGGTGCTGGGGGTCGCGGTGCTCGGCTGGTTCGCCTTCGATCCGGTGGTCTTCCAGGAATCCTGGAACGTCAGCGGGCGGCCGGACGCCCAGGTGATCCCCGCCACGTTCGGGCTGATCTTCTGGGCTTTCGTTGGACTCGAGAGCGCGTCGGTGGCGGCGGTGGTGGTGCGCAATCCCGCCCGGGACGTGCCGGTCGCCACGCTGGCGGGGGTCGGCCTCGCGGCGTTCGTGTATCTGGCCGCGTCAGTGGCCATCAGCGGTCTGTTGCCGGCGGCTGCGCTGGCCCAGTCCAGCGCGCCCTTTGCGGATGCCGCAGCCCGCTGGATCGGGCCGGCAGCAGCGGCTCTGGTGGCGGGTTGCGCCGTGCTGAAGGCCTTTGGCACCCTTTCCGGCTGGCTGCTGGTGACGGCCGAGTCCGCCCGCAGCGGCGCGGACTCCGGCGTGTTTCCCGCTGTGTTCCGGGAGAGTACGAACGGACCGCCCCGGCGGAATCTGCTGATTGTCGCGGGGCTGATGTCGCTGATCGTCGTGCTCAGCTCACTGGCGCCGACCCTCGCGGCCCAGTTCACGATACTCATCAACCTGGCGACGCTGCTCTACCTCGTGATCTATACCTACTGCTGCGCGGCCCTCTGGCGCTCCACCGGTAACTGGGGCATCCGGCTGCTGGCGGTCCTGGCGGCCGGCTTCTGCCTATGGGCCATCTCGGCCTCGGAGCAGCAGCAGCTCGTCTACCTGGCCGTGGTCTGTGTGCTCGGTGTGCCGCTCTATCTCGGTTTGCGCAGTGACAACGCGGCTCGCTAGGCTCAGCCTGCTGCTGCTCGCCTGCACCAGTGCTGCCGCAGGTGCGCTGACCGAGAGCGAAGAACTGGCCCGGGAAATCCTGTCTGAGCTGGTGGCCTTCGACACGGCCATGGACGGCGAGACGGGCCGCACTCGGGCCACCGCGGACCGGCTCGCTGCCCTGCTGAAGCGCGCCCGCTTTCCTGAGGCGGACGTTCAGGTTCTGGGCCGGACGCCGGGCGACGGCAACCTGATTGCCCGCTTCCGCAGCACCCGGCCTCTGCAGCCACCGGTGCTGCTCATTGCCCACCTGGATGCGGTGGCCGCCTCGCCCTTTGCCTGGGACACGAACCCGCTGCAGCTGGTTGAGAAGGACGGCTACTACTACGGCCGTGGGACCCGGGATATCAAGGGCGGCGTTGCCATGCTCATGGCCAACGTTATCCGCCTGCAGGCAGAGGGCTTCCGCCCCAACCGGGATCTGATCCTGCTTTTTACGGCCGACGAGGAAACCAGCGGGAGCAACCTGGCGTGGCTGCTGGCCGAGCACCGGCCCCTGATCGAGGCCGCCTTTGCCCTGAACACGGATGCGGGCCAGGTGGACTTGCGCGCCGACGGTCAGCCAGAGGCCTTTGGCATCCAGACCGCAGAGAAGATCTACGCCAGTTTTGCGCTGGAGGCGGTGAGCCCTGGCGGGCACAGTTCCCGGCCGGGCCCGGACAACGCCATCTACAAGCTGGCCCGGGGGCTTTCCCGCGTCGAGCAGTACCGCTTTCCCCGGGACCTGAACGAGACGGCGCGGGTCTATTTCGAGCGCTGGGCGCCCCTGGCTCCGCCCGAGCTCGTTGCGGGCGCCCGTGCGCTGGGTGCTGGCCGGCTGGATGACCCGGCCATTGTCGCCGTGGAGGAGTCGCCCTATCTCAATGCCCTGATCCGCACCACCTGCGTCGCCACCCAGCTGCGCGGGGGCGGTGCCGAGAACGCCCTGCCGGAGCGGGCCCGGGCCGTGGTGAACTGCCGGATCCTGCCCCAGTCGTCGGCTGCGACAGTGGGGGCCGTGCTGCGGGATCTCGTGGCCCCGGACGGCCTCACGGTCAGCCCGGTGGCGCCCGCCCCGGTGGGTCCCCCATCGGCGCTCGATCCCCGGGTCCTGGGCCCGGTCGAGGCGGTGGCCGCGGAACTCTGGCCCGGCATTCCCGTACTGCCGGAAATGAGCCCGGGTGCGACGGACGGCATCTTCCTGCGGGGTGCGGGCATCCCGACCTACGGGGTGGGCGCTGTGCCGGAGGACCCGGACGACGACCGGTCCCACGCCCCCAACGAACGGATCCGCGTTGCGGCCTTCAACCAGGCCATGGAATTCTGGTACCGCCTGATGAAGCGGCTGGCGGAGTAGCCCGTTGGCCCGGCGGCGTGCTACGGTAACTTGCAACCAGATATTCCCCCGGCGTTCACGCCGAAACCACAGAGGAATAGGTCATGGCTACCAGGAAGAAGACCACCGGCACGCTCAAGTCGCGCGCTAAGGGCGCCGCTGCTGCCGCGCTCGAGGCCGCCAAGTCCCGCGTGGATCAGCTGAAAAAGCTGATCAAGGCGCACAAGAAGGAGCTCCGGGGGATCCGGCGCGAGATCAAGGCGGCCAAGAAAGCAGCGCGGAAGCGCCTTAAGGTAGTTCGGGCGGCGGCCAAGAAGCGCCTGGCCCGTATGGCTGCCCTGGCCCGCCGGAAGCGGGCGGCCGCGGCCAAGGCGCTGGCACCGAAGGTTGCGGTAAAGCGGGCTCCCAAGCCCGCAGCCCGGAAGCCGGTCGCGAAGAAGGCCTCGGCACCCAAACCCGTCACGTCCAGGCCCGGCACGCCCAGATCCGGTACGCCCAGGCCCGTCACGCCCAAGCCCCCCGCGAAGGCTCCAGTCACCTCGGTGGAACGGCTGGAGCTCATTCGCACAGCCCGGGTGCCGATTGAGAACAAGGCAGCCCCGGCGAAGAAGCCGGAGCCCGCAGGCAGTGCGCCACCCGCGTCTGTGGCGACGGCAGGGGTAAGCAATCGCCCGAGCTGAGCCGCGCATTCCCGCCGCCCAGCACGGCCTCGCGCCAAGGCTGCCCGTCCCGTGCGCATTGATCTGATCCTGAAGCCCCACCAGTCCGCGGCCGAGATGGCCCGGCTGGGAAGGCTCGCAGAGAGCTACGGCCTGGGCGCTGTCTGGGTGCCGAATAACATCCTGTCCCTGGACCCCTTCGTCAACTTCGTGCCGCTGGCCCAGCAGACGACCCGGCTGCGCATGGGACCCATCGCTGTCAGTCCCTTCGAGCTGCACCCCCAGCGCATGGCCAACCAGCTGCTGACCCTAAACGAGCTGGCGGGTGGCCGGGCCACCATCGTGGTCGGTGGCGGCGGCGGAACGCTGGAAGCGATGGGTATGAAACCGAAACGCATGGTGCGCGCGGTGCGGGAGTGCGTGGAGATTCTCAGGCAGGCGGCAGCCGGCAAGCCGGGCGGCTACAAGGGTGAACTCTTCCCCACGTACTGGATGGACGCCAGCTGGGTCACCGCGCCGCCGCCGCAAATCTACGTCGGCGCGAACGGCCCCCAGATGCTGGCCATGGCGGCGCGGGTTGCCGACGGCATCATGCTCAGCGACATCACGCCGGACCGGGTGCGCAGCTCCCGGGCGATCATCGATCCGCTCCTGCAGGAGCGGGGCATCGAGCCCGCCACCTTCCCCCTGAACAACTTCTGGGCCTGGCACGTGAAGCCGAGCCGGGAGGAGGCCGAGCGGGAGGCCCGGATCTTCCTCGCCGTGCGGGGCACGATCTGGGACCCGTACATATATGACGTGGTGACGCCGGAGGAGGCGCAACTCGTGCTGGCCCACAGCAAGTCGTTTACCAGCGCCTACCAGCAACGCACGCCGGATATCCCGGGGGTGCCGGAGAGCATCCTGAAAAAGATTGTGGCTGCCGGCGTGTCTGCCTCCCCCTTGGCCGAGATCGACCGGGAAATCGAGCGCTTTCAGGACTTTGCGCGCGCCGGGCTCAATGAGATTGCACTCTGCCTGTACGACGACCCGGAGGCGTCCATCCGGGTGATCGGTGAGCGGTTGGTGCCTGCTTTGAAGTAAGACAAAAACTTCAAGTCCCGCCAGTAGCCAGGATTAGCCTGACTCTGTTAGCGTATCGACCATAATCAATCTAACAACGACAACCATCGGGGACGAACCAAATGAAGCAGATCCGGAAACTGGCAGCCATTGCTGTCATCGCGGCAGTTCCTGGCCTGGCCAACGCAATACCTCTTTACGACACTTTCGGGCCGCTGACCGGTGCAAACTTCGGCGGCACGGGCATCCCGAACGGCTCCGTGGCGATCTCGTCCCAGTTCGAGGACGGCCTCAACCTCATCACGGTGGCGATGAACGCCACCCAGCGTTTCTCGAACCCGGTCGTCACCAACGACGGCCTCGGCACCTTCTTCGCCACCACCGGCAGCAACACGGGCGGCGCGGGCGAAAGCCCCACCACCGGCGCGCTCTGGAACTTCAACTACTACATCAATGTCACGGGTCCGGCCGGCGTCAAGCTGACCGACTACGACATCAAGCTCTACTACGACTTCAACCCGGCCTTCGACAATGGCCCGGTGAACCTTGGCGTGGTGGACGTCACCAACGTGCTTAACGCGAGCACCCCGCTGGCCACCAACACCCAGGGTTCCCAGAACCTGCTGTTCAACTTCCTGGCTGTCAGCAACCCGCCGTTCCTCACGGCTCCGGGCGGCGCCTTCACCAGCTTCAACCCGAACGCCGTGGGCGAGTACAACTTCGCCATCCAGGTCACCCGGGCGGGCTGGAACGTCGAGAGCGTGCGCATGGACGTGCAGGTCATTCCGGTGCCTGCGGCCGTCTGGCTGTTTGGTTCTGCGCTGGGCCTGATGGGCGTTATGCGGCGCCGCGCCAAGGCCTAAGCACTTCTTCAGCCGCTGACGACCAAAGACCCCGCCTCGGCGGGGTTTTTGCGTTATATGCTGCCGAGAATCACAGCGAGCTATACCTCATGCGCTTCACCGGCTCCAAGACCTACGTCGCCACCGACGACCTCCGGCTCGCGGTCAATGCCGCCATCACCCTCGGCCGGCCGCTGCTGATCAAGGGCGAGCCGGGCACGGGCAAGACCCGGCTGGCAGAGGAGGTGGCCCAGGGCTTGGGGATGCCGCTGCTGGAGTGGCACATCAAGTCCACCACCAAGGCCCAGCAGGGCCTCTACGAGTACGACGCGGTATCCCGCCTGCGGGACTCCCAGCTCGGCGACCCGAAGGTCCAGGACATCGCCAACTACATCGTGCCCGGGATGCTTTGGCAGGCCTTCGTGAGCGAGACGCCGGTGGTGCTCCTCATCGACGAGATTGACAAGGCCGACATCGAGTTCCCCAACGACCTGCTGCGGGAACTGGATCGGATGGAGTTTTACGTCTACGAGACCCGGCAGCTCATCAAAGCGAAGCAGCGGCCGCTGGTGTTCATCACCAGCAACAACGAGAAGGACCTGCCGGACGCCTTCCTGCGCCGCTGCTTCTTCCACTACATCCGCTTCCCCGACAAGGCGACCATGGAGCAGATCGTCGCGGTGCATTACCCGGGGATCAAGAAGGCCTTGCTCAAGGAGGCCCTGGAGGCGTTCTTCGCCGTCCGGGAGGTGCCAGGCCTCAAGAAGAAGCCCTCCACATCGGAGCTGCTGGACTGGCTCAAGCTGCTGCTTGCCGAGGACATCCCGCCGGAGGTGCTGCGCACCGACGACCGCAAGTCCATCATTCCGCCACTCCACGGGGCGCTGCTCAAGAATGAGCAGGACGTGCATCTGTTCGAGCGGCTGGTGTTCATGTCGCGAAGGAACCCGTCGTAGGAGCGGCTTCAGCCGCGACCGGGACAACGGAATCGCGCCTGAAAGCGCTCCTACCAGCACACCATGCTCACCCACTTCTTTTTTGCGCTGAAAGAGCACCAGGTCCCTGTCTCCATCCCGGAGTACCTGACGCTGCTCGAGGCCCTGAAGAGCGACGTCATCGGCCCTAACATCGACGAGTTCTACCTGCTGGCCCGCGCGGCGCTGGTGAAGGACGAGACGAACTTCGACAAGTTCGATCGGGCCTTTGCGGCGTTCTATAAGGGCGTGGAGGCCGCGACCGGTCAGGGCCACGAGATTCCCCTGGAGTGGCTGCAGAAGGAGGCGGAACTGAACCTGTCACCCGAGGAAAAAGCGCTTGTCGAGTCACTGGGTGGCTGGGAGGAGCTGATGAAGCGCTTCAGGGAGCGCCTGGAGGAGCAGAAGGGGCGTCACGAGGGCGGTAACAAGTGGATCGGCACGGCGGGCAAGTCGCCCTTCGGTGCCTACGGCTACAACCCCGAGGGCATCCGGATCGGCCAGGACAAGTCCCGGAACCGCTCGGCGGTGAAGGTGTGGGACGCCCGGGAGTTCCGCAACCTAGACGGCGACGTGCAGCTCGGCACCCGCAACATGAAGGTGGCGCTGCGCCGCCTGCGGCGTTTTACCCGGGAAGGTGCGGCGGACGAACTGGACCTGGATGGGACCATCGACAAGACCGCCCGCAATGCCGGCTATCTGGACCTACAGCTACGCCCGGAACGGCACAACGCCGTGAAGGTTCTGCTCCTCCTTGATATCGGCGGCTCCATGGACGAGCACTCCCGGCTATGTTCCGAGCTGTTCTCCGCGGCCAAGTCGGAATTTAAACACCTGCAGTTCTACTATTTTCACAATTGCGTGTACGACTTTGTCTGGAACGACAACCGCCGCCGCCGCGGGGAGCGGACCCCGACCTGGGACCTGCTGCACCGGTTCAACGCCGACTACCGACTGATCTTCGTGGGTGATGCGACCATGAGCCCCTTCGAGATCCTGCGGCCCGGCGGCTCGCTGGAATACATGAACGACGATGCCGGCGCCGACTGGCTCAAGCGCCTGACTGGCGTCTACCAGCGCTCGATCTGGCTGAACCCGACGCCGGAGGCTGACTGGGGCTACCACTACACCATCAACGTCGTGCGGGAGCTGCTGGGCGGCCGGATGTTTCCGCTGACGCTGGATGGCCTGGAGCGGGGGATGAAAGCGTTGACGCGCAAGGGAGCAGTCCCGTAGGAGCGGCGACCGCCGCGACCCATAACAGCCCTTTCTGTGACAAAACGCTGGAAAACGTGATTGACGCCTTACTCATTACCCAAGTAATGTAAGTGGCATGGCAACCGTGAATTCCCGCCTGACCGCCCAGGGACAAATCTCGGTCCCTGCCGAAATCCGTCGCAAGCTTGGCGTGGGGCCGGGTGCAGTGCTCGAGTGGCACGAGATTGACGGCGCAATTGTCGTGCGGCGCGCAGGCCGATTCACGTCGGCCGACATTCGGCGAGCCCTCTTTCCGCGTGGACGGCCATCCGGGCAGCCGCCGGTGGACACCAAGGCGGCGCTGCGTAGCCACGCCCGGCGGCGTCATGCGGGCGGTTGATACCAACCTTCTGGTTCGCCTGCTGACTAACGATGACGAAGCTCAAGCGCAGGTTGCGGAGGAGTTTATTGCGGCCGGCGCCTGGATACCGCAGATCGTTCTGGCCGAGGCAGTGTGGGTACTTGCGTCGGCCTTCGACCTGAACCGCGCGAGGATTGCCGAGGCGGTCGACATGCTGCTGAATCACACATCGCTGGCGATCCAGGACAGTGAGGTTGTGGCCGCTGCACTGGCAAACTTTCGCCAGTTTGGGGGCGTGGAATTCTCCGACTGTCTGGCGCTTGAGGCTGCCCGGCGCGCAGGACATCTGCCCTTTGGTACCTTCGACCGGCGTTTCAGCCGGCTGCCCGGTGTGCAACGCCTGTAGGATCGGCGACCGCCGCTACCTCCTGCGGGGCAGCCCGGCGCGGGCGGAGCGATGGGGCATGAAGAAACTTCCTGGTTCGGGGCATTATCAGCGGGCGTGCCTGCCAGTCGCCGGAGAATCTCCCCGGAGCCTCCAGTTTTGCGTATGGCACTACACCCCCAGGATATCTACGCTGTGTTTGGTGAGTCCCACCATCTTCCGCCACGGCGGCTTCCGGTTTTACTTTTTCTCCCGCGAAGAACGCCGTCTGCACGTTCATGTGCAATGCACGAGCGGCGAAGCCAAGTCCTGGCTTGAGCCGGTCGTACACCTGGCGCAGAATCAGGGCCTGAGCGCACGCCAGGTTCGTGCCACCCGCCGAATGATCGAGGAACACACTGATGAAATCCGCCGGGCCTGGACCAAGCACTTCCCGGGTTAAAGCTTCCAACGTCACCGCCGACGGGTTTTGCCTCCGGCTGGGAGACGAGGAACTCGTGGTGACGTTTGCGGACTTTCCCTGGTTTCGCAAGGCCACCGTCGCCGAGCTCAGGGAGGTAGAACGCCCGGCCCCGGACCACCTGTACTGGCCTGCCCTGGACATCGATCTCGCTGTCGAGTCTATCCGGCATCCCGAGAGGTTTCCGCTGGTCTCCCGGGTTTCGGGTCGCGGCTGAAGCGGCTCCTGTGAATCCGGGGGCGCGGCGGTCACCGGTCCCAAGGGGCGTCGTCGTCAGGGTTTCCTTTTTGCATCGATCTTTTTCTTGAATTCCCCGAAGCTGGAGGTCATCACTGGCCCCAGCCATTCTTTCGGGGCCTCCAGGTACTTCGCGTAGTTCTTTTCGGTGTAGTCGAGGATGTAGCGGGGCAGATCGCCGATGCCATTCATCAGCTTCATGCTGTGGCTGTGAAAAACCATCGTGCCCGGGGTCGTGCCCATCTCCATGAAGGGTAGCCAGCCGGCGACCCGGCTCCAGGACATTACGCAGGACGCCGATGTGACCTTCGGATCCAGGATCTCGCTCTTGCGGCCTTTGATGCCCCACAGTTCCGCGTACTGGTCCTTGTCTCCGCTGGAGTAGAGCGGGTACTCGGAGCGCGTAAGCACGGCGGGCTTGTAGATGAAGAAGTTCCACTGAAAGACCACGTCGTCACCGCAGGACACGTAGGGATAGGGCGGCGACAGTATCGGGTTGTTCTGCCGGGCAAAGAGGCCGTTCACCGGGTCGTTGGCGATGTGGGCCACCTCGACCTCGCGGCCGCCGAGGAATGGATTCTTCCAGGTCTCCAGGATCGCGCCGGTGTCCGGATCCAGGTAATAGAGCACCTCCCGGCTGTAGATGCGCCAGCCCTCGGCCACTTCCTCAATGCGGGAGGCGCCGATACCGAAGGTCTTGAAGCACCGGTAATTCTTCTCCTGGGGCACCATCGCCCAAGCAACCCCCGGAAAGGCGAAGTAGACGTCCTTCGAGGCGGTATCCGCGCGGAGCTTGAGCATCGCCCGGTAGTTCGTTTCCGGGTCGTCCAGGTCCAGTCGGGGGTCCTTCGGGATCATCATGACCGAGGTGTTGGTCATGCGGAAGCGACTCTCCGCGGCGGACAGGCGCCGGGGCGCGGCGGCAGTGACGCCCGTGGCGCCCAGAGCGACAAGTCCGGTGCCAGCGACCAGGACGGCGCGTCGGGAGATGGCGGGGGTTTTTTTCGCGGGCATGGTGGGGTTCCTGTGCTGGTCGTTGGGTGGAGATTACCTGTTTGCCCGGTTCGCGGCTGAAGCCGCTCCTACCCGCACCATTTGCTGGACAATGACCGCATGCCTGTCCAGATCCCCCGCAAGCCGCGCCTCCGGGACGGGCTCGAGCCCAACGCCGATTTCGACCGGGCCCTGGGACTCATCGAGGGCGGGGAGCAGCACGTCTTCATTACCGGCCGCGCCGGAACGGGCAAGACCACGCTGCTGCATCTGCTCAGGGATGAGACGCCCCGCAACGTGGCCGTGGTGGCACCCACGGGCCTCGCGGCGATCAGCGTTGGTGGCCAGACCATCCACTCCTTCTTCCGGCTGCCGCCCCGCTTCGTGGATACCCGGGAGATCCGGGCCCTGCGCCACACCAGCGTGATGAAAGCGCTGGACCTGCTCATCATCGACGAGGTCTCCATGGTCCGGGCCGACCTGATGGACGGCATCGACCAGGCGCTCCGCCTCAACCGGCGCAACGACGAGCCCTTCGGTGGCGTCCAGCTCGCCCTCTTCGGCGACCTGTGGCAGTTGCCACCCGTGGTGCGGGAACCCGAGCTGAAGGAGTACTTCGAGGAAACCTACGGCGGCCCCTGGTTCTTCCAGGCACTGGTCTGGCGGGAGTGCGTGGGCCGGTCAGTGGATCTGGAAAAAATCTACCGGCAGAAAGACGATGCCGGGTTCCGCAACATTCTCCAGCATATCCGGGACGGCGAGCCGGGGGAGGGCACACTGCGCGCCCTGAATGACCGGGTGATCCCGAAGGCCCGCCTGCCGGACCCGGACAGCCATATCGTGCTCACTGCCACGAACGATGCCGCCTTCCGGGAGAACACCCGGCGCCTCATGGCATTGCCGGGCAAGGCGAAGGTCTACGCGGCAGAGGTCAGCGGCAAGTTCGACACGGCCGCCTTTCCCACCGAGCCCGTGCTGACGCTGAAGGTGGGTGCCAAGGTCATGTTCCTCAAGAACGACACCGAGAAGCGCTGGATCAACGGCTCCTGGGGCGTGGTCACCGCCCTCGGGGACGAGGGGCCCACGGTGCAGCTCGAGGATGGCACCGAACACGCGGTGCGCAAGACGGCCTGGGAGAACCTGGCCTATCAGTACGACCGGTCTGCGAAGCAGATCACCCGGGAGCAGATCGGCGCCTACAAGCAGCTGCCGCTGCGGCTTGGCTGGGCGATCACGATCCACAAGAGCCAGGGCCAGACCTTCGACCGGGTCTACATCGACCTCGGCCGGGGCGCCTTCAGCCACGGGCAGACCTACGTGGCGCTGAGCCGGTGCCGCACGCTGGCAGGCCTGGCGCTGGCCCAGCCCGTGCGGCTGCAGGACGTGATTCTGGATGATCAGGTCGGTGACTACCGGCGCGTCTTCCCACTCGCCCTGTAGGAGCGCTTTCAGGCGCGACCGCAATCTCCCGTCGCGCCTCAAGGGGCTCCTGCACGGCGCGGACTGAATCCAGGCGATTTCGCTGCTTTCACCAGGCGACGCGACGGGCGCTATTGCCTACGGTAAGGCAGACCCGCCCATTGACGGCGGTGCACAAATGTACATACCATGGAGCAGACCTTGTGCGGGCGATCTCGGCAAGGCGGGCAAGCCGTAGCGAACAGCGCCGATACGCGGAGAAGCGCTAATGCGTAAGGAGTACGATTTCTCGAAGGCCAGAAGGGGACCAGTATTGCCCCTCGCGAAGGGCAAGACCCGAATAACCATCCGCCTCGACGATGAGGTCCTCTCGTGGTTCCGCCAGTCCGTCAATTCGGCGGGTGGCGGGAGCTACCAGTCGTTGATGAACGCCGCTCTGCGCGAACACATCCAGCGTGTCGATGAACCGCTCGAGGCCACCTTGCGCCGTGTCCTGCGGGAGGAGTTGCGGCGCAAGTCCCGTTAGGGCCTGTCGCGCCGCCCCGTCGCGCCGCCCCGTCGCGCCTGAAGGTGCTCCTACTCGGCGCGGACGGAGTCCACGCGGATGCGCAGTCGCGGTCGCACATCCTCCGCTACTGACCCCACGCCGGCGTTTACCGAGGCCCGTTCGCCAGGTTTGAGGCTCTTCGGCACCCGGATCTGCCTGCCTTCCTGCTGCACGCGCCCGTTCTGGTCCAGCAGCACGGGCGTCAGCAGGATCTGGCTCACCGGGAACGGGGCCCGGTTTTCCACGACCGCCAGGACATTGCCCCGGGCGTCCAGCTGAACACCAGAAGCGATGTACCGGGTGCCATTGTCGGCAAAGTCCAGTCGCGCGTATTCGCCGGCAGCCTGCTTGCCCAGCTCGCTCTTCGAGCTGGCCGCGCCCTTGAAGAGCTCCATCGCCCGTTGGCGGTTGCCGGCGTCCTTCGCGATGGAGCCCAGATAGTAGAGTGCCGGCGCCGTCGGCAGTAGCCGGGCACTTTTCGTCAGCTGTGCTTCGCCGCGGTCGCCGGTCCGGAGCTTGTACTGGGCGGTGCCAGCGCCCAGATAGGAGGCGAAGTAGCCGTCGTCCAGCGCGATGGATTTCTGGTAGAAGGCCAGCGCCGCCTGGGGGTTCTTCTGCGCGAGGGCAACATCTCCCTGCAGTTGCGCGAAGCGCGCCTCCCTGGGCACGAGCCGCGCCGCGTTAGCGGCGAGCTGCTGGGCCCCGGCCAGATCGTTCTTGCGCGCCAGCGCCAGCGCCTGGTCTGCCTTGTCGTAACCCGGTTTCATGGCAAGCAGCGGCGCCACGCGGGCCGCGTAGCGCTCCCTGCCGAGATCGCCGCCGGGATTCCCCAGCTCCGCCAGAGTGGCCTTATTACGGGCGACGCGCTCCGGTGAGGGCGGGTGGCTTGCGAAGAGGCCTTCAAGCCAGTTCTGGTTCCGCCCGCCGGACTGGGAGAGCTTCACGAACTTCTCCTGCAGCGTCACGGCTCCCATTGGGTCGTACCCCGCACGCTGCATGTACCGCATGCCGTAGAGGTCACTCTCCAGCTCCGCCTCGCGGCCGTACTTCGTGCTGACGAGCGCGGCACCCACGCCGGCGCCCTGGACCATCAGATTGCCTGCCGTGGAGCCCACGTCGCTCATGGCGACGCCGATCTGGGCGGCTACCATCCCCACCTGCAGAAGGGTGCCGCGCTCCTGGGCCTTGGCCCCGTGGCGGGCGGCGGCGTGGACGATCTCGTGGCTCAGCACGGCGGCAAGTTCTGCCTCATTGTCGAGCTCGGTGAGGAGCCCGCGGTTGAGCGCGATCTTGCCCCCGGGCAGCGCCCAAGCATTGGGCACGGAGCTGTTGAGCACCGAGAACTCGTAGGGCAGCTGCCGGTCGGATACGGCGGCCAGTTTCTGGCCCACGCTGTTCACATACGCGGTGAGGTCCGGCAGCAGCTTGAGGTCCCCACCCTGGCTCTGGCGGGTGGGCGCGTACTCTTTGGCCCCGATCTGCAGCTCCGAGGTCTCGGAGACGAACTGCACTTCCTTCTTGCCAGTGACGGGATTGGTGCCGCAGGCCGTGAGGATGAGCACGAACCCTGCAGCCAGCCCAGTGACCTTCCAGGGCTGGATATGGCGTCGACCGTTAAGGCTAATGTTGCGCATGAACCGATTCTAGCCCCGGCGCCGGGCAGATCGGTACGGTACCGCACAGCCGTCAATCGCCCGTGGTCGGCTTCCCGTCGACTGGCCGCGTGACCGGTAGGAGCACTTCGTTGCGCCGGAACGGCCCAGGGACGAAGGGCGCGTTGTACTGAGCCGCGATGGCCTCGCCGCTGACCGTGAGTCCGCGCTGCACCAGTTCGGCGCGCAGCGCCTGTTCCTTCTTGCGGTTCAGATCCTCGGTCAACCGGCCGGAAAAGCGCAGCGCTGCCACGAGCCGGGCCGGCGTGGCGACGATGCGCACGTTCGGGTCGCGGGGTTCAGGCACCGTCTCCCGGGTGTAGGTCGACGGCATGATGAAAGCTACCCGGTACCCGCCAGCCGGGCTGCCCGCGGGACCGGCCTGCTGGATCACCGGCGTCGTCATGGCGATCTTCTCGCCCGTATCGGCAGTCTGGACCACCGGCGTCGTCATGGCGATCTTCTTCTGCCCCCGATTGTTGCCGGAGATATAGCGGAACAGCGGGTCGAAGGCGATGTTGCTGGCGTCATCGAAGTCCGCGTTGGTGATCAGAGTCTCGGCCGCCAGCATGGGCGCGTACTGCCGCAGTTCGAAGTCCCCATCCTGTTCGACGACGGTGTACTCGGCCTCGTCAGCCGCGGCGGTGGGGCCCACGGCCAAAGACAGACTGGCGAGGAGCGTGAGGGCAAAAGCAGCTATCGGGCGGGACATACGGGGCTCCTTGGGCTAGTAGAGACTTCGGCGCGCCAGGTTGCGCGGATGCTGGATTATCTGCCCGATTTCGAGAGATTTGGGGCTGGACCCGCGGTGCAAAAAGCAGCCCAATGAGACAGGCTTGGCACCGGGCCGGACTGAGTGCTGGCATAATGCTGGCATGAAGCGGGACTCGGCAACGCTGACCATCCGTAACCTCCCGGCCCGGGTCGTTCGCGGTCTCAAGGCACTGGCCCGGCGTCGAAACCAGTCCATGGAGCAGGAAGTGCGCGATATTCTTGAGGAGTATGTGGCTGAACGGGGCTCGGTCCTGAAGCAGATCGAGGCGTCCTGGGAACACCAGGCGCGCAGGCCAACCGGTGAGGAAATCGATGCCTGGATCTCGGCGGGGCGGGATTTCCCAGCGTCGGAATGAAGGCGGTCGTCGATACCAACGTCATCGCGTATTTCCTGCTTGGCACCACCGCCTTTGCAGACGAAGTGCGTCCCTTCTGGTCGTCCGTGAACGAACTCCTGGCACCCACGCTGTGGGAGGCTGAGCTCGCGAACGTGGTCTGGATGGCAGTCCGGGCTGGTGCTCTCCCGGCCGCCGAGGCCCCGGCCCGGTTAACTCTGGCGGGCCGCCTGGGCATTCATTCGATTCCAAGCCGACGCCTCTGGCACGGGGCGCTGTTGCGGGCGATCCAGTCCGGCACGGCGGTGTACGACACCCTGTTCGTGGAACTTGCTGATCGGGAGGGGGTTCCGCTGGTGACCTTCGATGCTAGGCTCATCAGGGCCTGGCCCAAGCTGTGCGTTCGGCCAGGGGACTGTTAGCTCGCGGCAGGTCGCGCCTGAACCCGCTCCTACACGCCGAGGGCCGTGTCGCGATTGACGACCGGCCCATCCTTCTCCCAGAAGGGCGGGAAGCGCATGGCGACGGCCGAGCAGGCCAGGGCGATGGCATGGAAGCCCACGAACACCAGCGCGTTGCCGTAGAGGGTGAAGTGGGTGAGGGCAATCGCCAGGAAGGGCAGGTGGGCAAAGAGCACCTTCCTGACATTCGTGGCCCGGCGGTTGTGAGGCGGGGACACGTGGATGTCCCACCAGCCGGACTGGTAGATCTGCCCGTAGCCGGAGAGCAGGAAGAACACCAGCAGCGCTGTCCCCCAGCGGGCGAAGCCAAATTCTTCCACCAGGGCCCAGAGCACCAGGGTGAGCTGCCCCGACGTGAAACCCCAGGCCAGGCCAAACAACACCTGGGGCACCAGGTAGAGCTTCCGGTCGTAGGTCAGCGTGCCCCGGGGCCACCAGTAGACGTAGCCCCAGACCGTGGTGGCGGCCCACAGGGCCGTCAGGCCCAGCCACAGCGGCGTGGAGGCTTGTCCGGGCAGTACG
>Ga0105046_10003050_pt1 | contig 26518 bp, 25 predicted proteins | sample MAT03_FD_78385 | JGI IMG/M metagenome (GOLD analysis project Ga0105046, IMG submission 78385) | Freshwater microbial communities from Lake Fryxell liftoff mats and glacier meltwater in Antarctica - MAT-03 (megahit assembly) | ecosystem: Environmental > Aquatic > Freshwater > Ice > Liftoff...
AGCCCTCCAACCAGTGTGGGATCTCGGCCGTTCCTCACGTAAGAGTGGTGTCCGGGGGTCTCCTGCGAACGGCTGGCAAGGAGTAAGCGAGGATGCGAAGCGATCCAGCCAGAAAACCACAGGAAATTGAGCGGCACTCGAGACGAGCAACCGGGAAACAAACCCGGAACCCCGCGAAGCGGGGTCTTACTTATTCCGGTTTCCGGAGCCTGCGGCAGACCGAACCGGCAACCCGGAGCCGGCGGCATACAGATCCGGAATCCCGAAAGGCCGGTCTAAATGGCTTCGAGGATTGCCGAGGGCGACGGAATGTCGAGCGGAGTTTCGGTCTCGTAGACCCACTCCACTTTGCCGGCGGCGTCGATCAGAACGAGTGAGCGGTTCGAGTGGCCTGCGTCGGCCAGATAGGCGCCGTAGGCGTCCGCTACGGCGCCTTTCGGTTCGAAATCGGCCAGGAGTGTCGTTTCGACTCCCATCTGGTCACGGAAAGCCTTGTGGGCGAAAGCGGAGTCGACGCTGATGCCGACCAGAGTCACACCCGCGTCGTCGAGCTGCGGGCCGATCTCCTGGTACGCAGCCAGCTGGTCGGTGCAGACCGGACTGAAGTCCAGCGGATAGAACGCGATCAGCAGGCGTTTGCCGGCGAAATCGGAAAGAGAAACGAGCTGCCCTGTGTGATCCGGCAGGCTGAAGTCAGGAGCCTTGGCCCCGACCTCGATCAATGACGGAGGCCGAGGTCGCTTACGAGGGCCCGGTAACGGTCCACGTCGGTGCGCTCGAGGTAACGGAGCAGACGGCGGCGTTTGCCGACCATCATCAGCAGTCCACGGCGGGAATGGTGGTCCTTGCTGTGTTCACGCAGGTGGCCGGTCAGGTCGTTGATCCGCTCGGTGAGAAGTGCAACCTGCACCTCGGTCGAGCCGGTGTCGCCGTCCTTGCTGCCGTACTTGCCGATTACTTCGGCTTTGAAGTCTTTGGTTAAAGTCATGTCTTTCCTAGGGTATCGCCTTTTGTCTTCCGCGCGAGAGCGTGGAAACGGAAGCCAGGACCCGATCCTTTATTTCTCGCCTTCTGTCTTCCGCGCGAGAGCGTGGAAACGAAAGCCAGGACCCGATCCTTTAGTTTGGCCGCGGGATCAGCCCCATTCACGGCCGCTGGAAGCTACCACAGACGCGCCTGGTCGCATCGACATCAAGTTTCATCTGCTCGATCAGGTCTTCGGCTGAGTCGAACCTCTTTTCGCCGCGGAGGCGCTCCACGAAGGCAACTCTGAGCACATGACCGTAAAGATCGATGTCCTGGTCGAGCAGATAGGACTCGATCAGGACGCCCCTGCCGGTCTCGAAAGTTGGACGCACTCCGATACTGACCGCGGCCGGCAAACCGTTCGCAAACGCCGCGTAGACCCCGTGTCCGGGGCTGACCAGACGATCGTCGGGAACGATGTTTGCCGTCGGGTATCCGAGATCCCGGCCCCTCTGATCGCCGGTCACGACTGTGCCTTCAATCATGAACGGGACACCGAGGCATCGCCGGGCCTGGGTGAGTTCTCCGGCCGCCACCAGGGCCCGGATCCGGGTCGAAGAAACGGCTTCGCCGCCGACTTCGATCAGGGGAACCACCCGGGTGGTGAATTCCGGGCGGGCGGCCAGCATCTCCGGTGTCCCCTTCGCTTTGGTACCGAAACGGAAGTTCTCGCCGACCGAAACCTGTTCCGCCCCGAGCTTGCCGATCAGGATCTCTTCGATGAACTGCTCGGCGGTGATCCGGGTGAAAGCTTCGTCGAAGTTGATCACGACCACTTCTTCGACCCCGATGCCGTCGAGCACGTCGCGTTTGACGTTGAAAGGCATCAGCAGCTTCGGCGCCGCCTGCGGGTGGAGGACTTCGAGCGGGTGCGGCTCGAAGGTCAGCACAGTGTCGGCGCCGGCGATCACCGCCCGGTGTCCGACATGGACGCCATCGAAGGTCCCGATTGCCACGTTGCGAGGACGTGGACCGGCATCTGCCAGGGGGGTGACCTGGATCATCAGCCCTGCGGCTCCAGAACGACTTCGGACTTCAGCTTTTCTCCGGCACGGCTAGCCACTGCTGTCAGGTTATCCCCGTTGACCAGAAGAACCGTCTCACCTTCCCCGAGATGGTCGGGAGCTGGCAGCGCCTGCCCGTAACCGACGGTGACGGCTTCTTCAGCGGAAATCTCGACCCTGGGGAGGAATGACAGCGCTTCAAGCGGGCTCAGTACCTCACCGGCACGGTCGATGCCGATACTTCCGACGGCGGTCCGTCGTAGCTCTTCGCAGTAGGCATCACCGAGCGTTTCGATCAGGGTGCGCACGTAGGTTCCGGAGCTGACCTCGACCTCGAAGGTCGCCCGGCCATCGCCCTCCCCGATCAGTTCGGCTCGGTGGATGGTGACCTCCCGCACAGGGCGTTCGACCTCCTCGCCGCGGTGGGCCTTTTTGTAGAGACGCTCGCCGTCGACCCGCACGGCCGATGTCATCGGCACCATCTGCTCGATTCGGCCGGTCGGCAGCTCGAGACGTTCCGGCAGGTTGCCGGTCTCGGTCAGTTCGCCGTCCGGGTCGCCGGTGGTCGAGGTCCAGCCCAGCCTGGCGGTCGCGACATAGGTCTTGGGCAGGCCCAAAAGGTATTTCTGGAGCCGGGTGGCCCGCCCCAGGAGGATTGTCAGCACGCCGGTCGCGAACGGATCGAGGGTGCCGGCGTGGCCCACCTTGCCGCCACGTTCGCGCCTGATCTGGTTGACGACGTCGTGGGAGGTGACCCCGGCGGGCTTGTCCCAGACGAGGATTCCCGTCTCGCTCAAAAGAATGCTCCGCCTTCGAATCAGTCGGCGGGCTGCTCGCCCAGTCCGTCACAGATCCCGGCAACGATCTCGGAGAACTCGAGTTCGGTCGAGCACCCGGCCGCCCGCACGTGGCCGCCGCCGCCAAAGCGCCGGGCCAGAGCCGAAACGTCGGTGTGGTCGTCGCCGGCCCGAAGGCTGATCTTGCGGGCAGCCCTCCCCCGGCTCACCTGGTCACGGATGACTGCCGCGACACGAATGCCGTCGACCGCTCGCAACTGGTCGATGATGCCTTCGGTCATCTCTTCGCCGGCACCGGTCTCTTCGTAGTCGGTGGCGCTGATGTAGGTCGTAATCAGGTCGCCGTCGCAGTGCATCTCGATCTTGTCGAGAGCGCGGCTCAGCAGGCGAAGCTTCTCGAACGGCACGCTTTCGTAAAGGCGGCGGTTGACATCGTCAACGTCCACCCCGGCCCGGATCAGTTCGGCCGCAACCTCGTGAGTGCGGGCGTCGGTGCTGTCGTACATGAACTTGCCGGTATCGGTGACGATGCCGACGTAAAGCGCCCAGGCGATCTGAGGGCTGATCTTGACGTCGAGCAGCATCGCCAGCTCGTAGATGATCTCGGCAGTCGAAGATGCACCGGCGTTGACGAAGTTGAAGTCACCGAACCCGGTGTTGTCGTGGTGGTGGTCGATGTTGACAACCTGCTTGCCGCCGTCACGCAGGAAGTCGACCGGCATGCGGTCGATGTTGCCGCAATCGAGAAAGACCACGACCCGGTCGCGCAGATCGGCTGGCGGCTCGTGGAAAATTCCTTCAAGCGGCATGTGCTGGTACTCGATCGGCAGTGGGAACTCCTTCGCAGCGAGGAACATCGCTGAGTCCTTGCCGAGCGTCTCGAGGATCTCGTGCATCCCGTAGAGCGAACCGAGCGCGTCGCCATCGGGGCCCTCATGGGTCGTCAGCAGGAACTTATCGTTCTCCCGGAAAAGTCCGGCGATCGCCTCGAGGTCGCCCTTGACGATCTTTCTGGCGTCAGTTGCCGGGTTCATCGCGCCCCTCTTCGCCGGTGACTGTCGGTTCATCGTCGGCGTCCGCATCGAGCAGCGCCGCAATCCGAAGTCCGGTCTCAACCGATTCGTCGTACTTGAAGGTCAGGGTCGGTGTGCGTTTCATCGAGGTTTCCTGAGCGACCCGGCTCTGCAGCACCCCATGGGCCCTCCTCAGACCGGCCAGGGCGTCCTGTCGCGCCTGCTCGTCACCGAGCACGGTCACGAAAACCTTGGCGGCGGAGAGGTCGGGTGCGGTCTGAACCGAGTTGACGGTGACCATGTCGACCCGCGGGTCGCTCAACTCGGAGGTGATTGCCTCCGAGATCACCTGTCTCAGAACCTCGTTAACGCGTCGCATTCGCGAGATGGCCATAACGTCCCCGGCTCAGCCGAGCGTCTGCTCGACCTGTTTGGTCGAGAAGAATTCGAGCATGTCCCCGACCTTCACGTCCGAGTAGCCGTCGAGCACGATGCCGCAGTCCTGGCTCTCTTCGACCGACTGCACCGCATCCTTGAACCGCCGCAGTGAGTCGAGCTTGCCGGTCCAGATGACGGTGCCTTCGCGAACCAGTCGAACCTGGCCATCGCGGGTGATCCGGCCTTCGGTGACCAGGCAGCCGGCGATCTTGCCGACCTTGGACGCCTTGAATATCTCCTTGACTTCCGCTTCGCCGAGGGCTTCTTCGACTTCAACGGTGTCGAGCATGCCCTCCATCGCGTTGCGCAGGTCCTCGGTGATCTTGTAGATGACCGAGTACGAACGCACGTCGACGCCTTCGGCACGGGCGGCCTTGCGGGCGTCGGCCAGTGGCCGCACGTTGAAGCCAATGATCACCGCGTTGGAGGCCGATGCCAGCATCACGTCCGACTCGGTGATGCCACCGGTCTGGGCGCGAATGATGTTGATCGTGACCTGCTCCTGCGGGACCTTGGCGATCTCGTCCTGGAGCGCCTCGAGGGAACCGGCGACGTCCGACTTGAGGACGATGTTCAGTTCCTTGAGGTCTCCGGTCTGGGCGCGGTCGAAGATCTCTTCGAGCGTGACCTTGCGGGCGGAACGGCGAGCGATCGCTTCGGCCTTGAGGCGGTTCAGCCGCTCCTGGGCCATCTGGCGGGCACGACGGTCGTTTTCGGCCGACTGGACGAACTCGCCGGCGTCACAGACACCGTCGAATCCGAGCACCTCGACCGGCATGCCGGGCGTCGCTTCGGTGACCTTTTCGCCGAGATAATCGTGCATCGCACGGACCTTGCCCCAGACGGGACCGGCAACGACGGAATCGCCGACCCGCAGGGTGCCGCGGTTGACCAGCACGGTGACCACGGGACCACGTCCCGGGTCGAGCTGGGATTCGATGACCGAGCCGGAGGCCGGAGCGTCCGGGTTCGCGGCGAGTTCTTCGAGGTCGGTGACCAGGATGATCATGTCGAGCAGCTGGTCGAGTCCCTGACCGGTCTTGGCGGAGACGTCGCTATAGACGGTCTCTCCACCCCAGTCCTCGGGAGTCAGGCCAACGGCTGCGAGGTCGTTGCGGATCCGGTCGGGCTGTGCGCCCTCCTTGTCGATCTTGTTGACCGCGATCAGGATCGGCACGTCGGCCGCCTTGGCGTGGTCGATCGCTTCCTTGGTCTGCGGCATGACACCGTCATCGGCGGCAACGACGATCACGGCGACATCGGTGACCTGGGCGCCACGGGCACGCATCGCCGTGAAAGCTTCGTGACCAGGGGTATCGAGGAAAGTGATCGTGTGGTCTTCGTGATGGACCTGGTAGGCACCGATGTGCTGGGTGATGCCTCCGGCTTCGCCGGCAGCGACTTCGGTCTGCCTGATCGCGTCGAGCAGTGAGGTCTTGCCGTGGTCGACGTGACCCATGATCGTGACCACTGGTGGGCGGTCGACGAGTGTCTCTTCGGCGTCATCGAAGTCGGGGGCAGGTGCCTCCTCTTCGGCGGCGGAGACGATCTCGATCTTGCGGTCGTATTCCTCGGCGATCGCCAGCACCGATTCGTCGGTGAGGGTCTGCGTCAGGGTCGCCATCTCGCCCATCATCATCAGCTTCTTGATCAGTTCGGCGGAGCTCAGGCCGAGCAGTTCGGCCAGGTCACGGACGGTGACACCGGAACCGACCGTGGTCGCTTCCGGTTCGGCCGGGTTGGTGTCGACCGGCGTCGGTTCTTCCAGCAGGGGGCGGCGGCGACGGCCTCCGCGCCTTCTCGGCGGGCGCTGCTGCGGCGGTCCTCCGCCACGTTCGCGCTGCGATGCCTGGGAGTCGATGACCACGCGGCGGCGCTTGCCTTTGGCGGCACCGCCGGCTGACGCGCCGGCCCCGGGGGTCTCGCCCGGCTTGACCGGACGCGATGAAGTCTGAGGTGCCTTGGCTGCTGCGTTGGCGGCCTGCTCGACAGGTATTGCGTCGGGCGGGTTGACCGCCTGCGGGTGCGGGTTGTGGATCGGTGGACTCGACGGAGCCTGGGGCTCGGTCGGCTTCGGTGCGGCATTCTTTTCAGGTGCCTTGGCGGCGGGCTTGCTCTCGGACTTGGGGGCTTCAGCCTTGGTGGGGGCAGCTTTGGCTGCCTGGGCCTTCGGGGCCGCAGCCTTGGTCGCGGCAGCCTTCGGGGCCGCCTTGGCGGGCTCGGACTTCGTTTTGGCTTTGGTTGCTTTCGCCTTGACCGGAGCTTTGGCCTTGGCCTTGGTTTCAGCCTTGGGCTTTGCGGCTGGTTTGGCAGCGGGTTTCGCAGCCTTGGCCGAGCCGTTGGCGGCGGCCAGGGCCTTCTTCGCGTCGGCTTCCTCGACGCTGGAGGCGGCTGCTTTAGCTTCGATTCCGGCAGCATTCAGGGCAGCCAGCAGTTCCTTGCTGGTGATCCCGACCGACTTTGCTATTTCGTGAACGCGTTTTTTGCTCACTCGGCCTGACTTTCTCCGTCTGCAGCTGCGGTCTCTTCGACGGCTTCGACCCCGGCTTCGGCGTCCGCTTCGGCTTCAACTTCTTCCTCGCCGATCTCTTCTTCGACCTCGGCGACTTTGTCGCTCGGTTCGACGAAGTTGGCTTCGGCACCTTCAACGATCGCGGTCACTTCGGCGTCGTCCGAGTCGGGGTCGGCCAGGGTCGTGATCTCACCTTCGCCCAGCCCGGTCAGGACACCGACATGGCTGGTCGAGAATCGCGACAGCGCCTGATGCTGCGGCAGGCCGCAGTAGGTCGAGCTGGCGATCGCCGCGTTCGGGCAGCGGCGTCCCGACGAGAGGACGGCCATGCAGCGACCGTCGAATTCCTCTTCGCCTTCGTACTCGTGCTGGCTCTCGTCCTTGGCGAACTCGCTTTCCGACTTGATGTCGACGCGCCAGCCGGTGAGGCGGGCGGCGAGGCGGGCGTTCTGGCCGTCACGGCCGATTGCCAGCGAAAGCTGGTCGTCGGGCACGACAACCGTGGCCTGCATCTCTTCATCGTCGACCAGGACCTCACGGACACGGGCCGGCGAAAGTGCCTTGGCGACGAAACGGGCCGGTTCTTCGTTGTACGGAATGATGTCGATTTTCTCGCCACGAAGCTCGGAAACGACCATGCGCACCCGGGAGCCACGCGGTCCGACGCAGGCACCGACCGGGTCGACACCGTCGGCGTGCGAGACGACGGCGATCTTCGAGCGATAACCGGGCTCACGGGCGACACCGACGATCTCGACGAGCTTGTCGGCGATTTCCGGGACCTCGAGCTCAAAGAGCCCCTTGATCAGTTCGGGGGAGCGACGGGATACGACGATGCTCGGGCCCTTGGTGGACTCAGAGACATCGGTGATCACGGCCTTGACCCTCATGCCGTGGTCGTAGCGCTCGCTGTAGACCTGCTCCGACTTCGGCAGAAGGGCTTCGACCCGTTCCCGCAGCTGGACCAGTGTGTAACGCTTGTCGGACTGCTGGATCAGGCCGGTGATCAGCTCGCCGACGCGGTCGCGATATTCGTCGTACATCATCTGACGCTCGGCTTCGCGGATCCGCTGGTAGATGACCTGCTTGGCGGTCTGGGCGGCGATCCGGCCGAAGTCTTCGGGTGTGACGTCCTTGGTCGTGATCTGGTCCTCGTAAGAAGCCAGCATCTCGGGGTCGAGTTCGGGCTCCTCCGGCTCGCGCAGCTCACCGGTCTCGGGATCGATCGTGCGTTCCTGCTCGGCGATCGCCTCGGAGAGGAGCTTCTCTTCGAGTTCGGCGGGAAGGATCAGCTCATAGACACGGAAGTCGCCGGTCTCGTGGTCGAGATCGACCCGCGCGTACTTTGCGGAGCCGGGGCTCTTTCGGTACGCGGACAGCAGGGCATCCTCCAGCGCGTCCATCAGGGTCTCCGCGGAAATGCCTTTTTCCTGTTCAAGCACCTTTACGGCGTCGACGATCTCCTGGGTCACTGGGCAGCTCCTTTAAGCAATTTCGGGCACTAGATGAGAGCGTTCGACGCTCTGGTAAGGGATATGGACGACCGAGTTGTCGAAGCCGAGCTTGATCTCCTGCTCTGACGCTTCGAGGATCGTCCCGGTGAACTTGCGACGATCTTCAATCGGTTCTGTGGTGATGACTTTGGCCCTGCGTCCCTCGAATCGGGAGAAATGCTCAGGCTTGGTCAATGGACGCTCAGGTCCGGGTGACGAGACTTCCAGCGTGTGATCGATCAGCAGTTCATTCAGTCCGGAGGTGACCTTCTGACAGATCTCGAGGTTGACGCCACCCGGGTAGTCGACGTAGATGCGCAAGGCATCACCGCCGGCCGGTTCCACGGCCAGAAACTCGATGCTTTCATCGACTTCCATGAGGCGTTCTTCTATCTCTTGAGGACTTGGTTTCATCGCATTTTCGTGACTTTAGGGCCAAAAAAAAGCGGGCAAGGCCCACTTCTCGACACAACTGGAGGGGAAAAGCTCTTGTCAGTATAGCTCGCTCGACAGCCTGAGCCAAGCCCCTCAGGCCGAATCAGACCTCGATCAGGATGGTAACCGGGCCGTCACCGGCGATCTCCACCCTCATGTCGGCCCCAAACACGCCTTTGCGAGCACCCAGCCTTTCGCATACATCGAGATAAAGCGGTTCGGCGACTTCGCCGGGCGCGGCGTCCTTGAAACCGGGCCTGTTCCCGGAGCTGGTGTCGGCGTACAGGGTGAACTGGCTGACGCAGAGGATCTCGCGCTCGCCGAGGCTCTCGTTCATGCGGCCCGCCTCGTCTTCGAAAATCCGCAGTTTGAGAAGTTTGGCCGCCATCCGTTCCGCTTCGGCGGGCCCGTCCCCGTGGGTGATGCCGAGCAGAATGACCATTCCCGGACCGATTCGGGACACCTCCGCCCCCGCGACCGATACGGTGCCGGCGGTCACGCGCTGGACTACGGCTTTCAAGGGTTGTCGGATCCCCCGCGGATCTCGATCACCCGGTCGAGTATGCGGTCGGCGATCTCGGCCTTGGCGGCTTTCGGGACTTCCGTCTCACCCTGAGACGTGACCAGGGTGACCGCGTTCTCGGCCGAATCGAAACCGATGGTCTGGTCGGAGACATCGTTCAGCACGATCATGTCGGCGCCCTTGGATTCGAGTTTGTGCCGTGCCCGGCCGATCGCGTCACCACCGAACTGAGCCGCGAAACCGACCACGGTCTGGTTCGGGCGGCGGCCGGAGGACAGTCCGGCGAGGATGTCGTCGGTCGGAACCAGCGAGAGCGCGAACTCTCCACCGGCCCGGGAAAGCTTTTCGTTTGAGCTGCCGGCGACGGTGAAGTCTGCGGGAGCCGCGGCCATCAGCAACAGGTCGCATCCGGCGAAGAGTTCCTGGCAGCGGGCCGCCAGGTCGACGGTCGATTCGGCATCGACCCGCTGCACCCCGGCCGGCGCCGGCAGGTTGACGTTGGCGGCGACCACCGTCACTTCGGCGCCGCGGGCGTGGGCCCGTTCGGCGAGGGCGAAGCCCATGCGGCCACTCGACCGGTTGCCGATGTAGCGGACCGGGTCGATCGCTTCGCGGGTCCCGCCGGCGGTGACCAGGACACGCAGTTCTTCGAGATCCCTGCCGCCTCCCCCGCTGGCGAGAGCGGCTTCGACCCTGCTCATCAGCTCGGCCGGTTCTGGCAGGCGGCCCACCCCGTACTCACCCTTCGAGGCCAGCCGGCCTTCACCGGGTTCGATCACGTCGATGCCACGCTGGCGCAGCAGTTCGAGGTTCGCCTGGGTCGCAGCGTCGCGGTACATGCGGTCGTTCATGGCCGGGGCGACCAGCCTCGGTGCCTGGCAGGCGAGGAAGCCGGTGGTGACGATCGAGTCGGCCTGCCCGGTGGCGAGCTTGGCGATCGTGTTCGCAGAAGCCGGGGCGATGATGAAGACGTCGGCTGCTTCGGCCACGGCCAGGTGACCGATCGGCTCGTGCTCGGGCAGCGGTTCGCCCGGGAACGCGCCACGCATCGGGTCACGCTCGAACTCGGAGGTGAGGACCGGCGCTCCGAGGATGCCCTCGAAGGTGTCGGGGCCGACGAACTTCCTGGCTGATACTGTCATCAGCACCCGGACGGAATGTCCGGCGCCGGTCGCGAGGCGAACGAACTCGACCGCCTTGTAGGCCGCGATCCCCCCGCTTACACCGAGCAGGATCTTCGCCATGTTGAACCCCTCCGGAGAACTGGTCCCCGGAATAGTCCTAGCCGCGGTACTCGTACTTGATCTTGCCCTCGGCGACTTCTTCGAGCGCGAGGGTGAGCGGGCCCTTGCCCGGCTCGGCTGGAACCATCGGCGGCGGGTAGTCCCCGTATCCGCCTTCGTTCAGGCTCTGGTAGTAGCTGTTGATCTGTCGGGCACGGCGCGCAGCGACTACTACGGCGGCGTAGTGGGAGTCGGTGTGCTCTAGAAGATGGTCGACGCGTGGCTTGATCATTACTTCAATTCTGACAGCTTGGAGCGCACTATGGCTTCCAGCTCCCCGGCTGCACGTTCAAGATCGTCGTTTATGACCCGGTGGTGGAAGTGTTGGCGGGCTTCCAGCTCCTCCCTCGCGACAGCCATGCGGCCTTCGATCGCTTCGGCCGAATCCGTTCCCCTGCCCCCCAGCCGGTCGAGCAGGGTTTCGAGCTCGGGCTCGGGCGGCATGATGAACAGCTGGACCGCTTCAGGCATCGATTCCCGGATCTGTTCGGCACCCTGGACTTCGATCTCGAGGACGACCGGATGGCCCTGGCCGATTCGCGTGTCGACCTCGGAGCGCAGCGTTCCGTACTGGTTGCCGCTGTAGGCCGCATGCTCGAGGAACATGCCGGCGGCGACCCTTTCATCGAACTGTTCCGGGCTGAGGAAGTGATAATGCTCGCCATCGACTTCGCCTTCCCTCGGGGAACGTGTGGTCGCCGAGGTTGAGAGCTCGAGCTCGGGGATGCGTTTGCGCAGCTCGGTGATCAGCGTGCCTTTGCCGACCCCGGACGGTCCGGTGATGACGAAAACCTTGGAGAGGGTTGTCGATTGAGCGGCGGCCATCGGATCGCCAGCGTATTCGATGGTCAGGACTGAATTCCGGACCGGAGTCCGGCTACCGGCGCAGCATCGTGACGAGTTCGCCACGCTGACGCTCGGACAGTCCGCCGATCGTCTTGGCTGGAGAGATCCGGCACTGGTTCAGAACCCGGTTGGCCTTGACCCGGCCGTATTTCGGAACCGCCAGCAGCATGTCAAAAACCTTGGCGGTCATCACGTACTCGGGCGGGTTGCTGAGCAAATCGTGAATGGTGGTCCGGCCACCTTTGAGGTCCCGCTTCAGCTGTGCCCTTGCCGTTCGAATGTCATTCGCCCTTTTGAGCGCGTCCATCCTCTGATCGAGTGACCTTTCCGGGGCTTCCGGCTGACTGGAGAGGGTCTTCAAATGGGCAGGCATCAAGGCGGCGAGTATAACCACGATTCCATTGTCGGAAAGCTGAAAACCCCGGAATCGGGCGAATTCACCTAAACCTCAACTCAAGGTTGATGCCTGTGCGTCGGCCAGCGATCCGAACCCACGCCGCTGGAGAGCGGCGGCCAGGCCATCCCGGACGGAAATCCCGGCCCGCGGATCACGAAAATTCTCGGTTCCCACAGCAACGACTCTTGCACCGGCAAGGATGAACTCAAGCGCGCTCTCGGCGTCGTCCACTCCACCCATGCCGACGACCGGCAGGTCGACCGCCATCGACACCGCCCGCACCTGAGCCATCGCGATCGGCCGGATCGCCGGCCCGGAAAGCCCGCCGCCGCCGACCCCGAGCCAGGCCCGGTTGTGGTTGCGATCGATCGCCGCCGCCTTGACCGTGTTTATCAGCGAGATCGCATCCGCCCCGCTCGCTTCGGCCGCGATCGCAACCTCGTGCGGATCGGCCATGTTCGGGGTCAGCTTGATCATGATCGGTAGCGGTGTCAGTGGCCGCAGCGCTTTCATCAGCGCCTCGGTTTCTTTGGGCTGCTCGCCGACGATCAACCCGGAATGGACGTTGGGACAGGAGACGTTGAGTTCGATGCCCGCAACCCCGGGGACGTTGGCCACCGCTTCAACCAGGGCGCTGAAGTCTTCGGCGCTGTCGGCCATCACCGAGACGATCAGCGGCACCGGCAGATCACACAGCTCGAGCAGGTCGCCTTCGACGAACGCTTCGAGCCCCGGGTTCGGCAGGCCGATCGAGTTGATCATTCCCGAGGGTGCCTCCCACAGCCGGTGCGGCGGGTTGCCCGCACGCGGATGACGCGTGATCGTCTTCGAGACGAAAGCTGCGAAAGGGAAGTCGTCGATCACCGACCGGCCGAAAGCACGCTGGGCGGCGATCGCGTCGAAGGTGCCGGATCCGTTCAGCACCGGACTGGCCAGAGGGATGCCGCAGAGGTCAGTGGAGAGGTCCATCTCCATCAGGGTCGGGTCCTGACGTCTTTCTCCACGCTTCGCGCGGAGGAAAGGCGGCGAGACCTCATGAGGGTCGGGTCCTGACGTCTTTCTCCACGCTTCGCGCGGAGGAAAGGCGGCGAGACCCTTCGGCTTCGCCGGCCATCGCGGTCGTGATCTGATCGCCCCTGACCACCGGGCCGTCGACGCAGAGGCGCAGGTATCCGCCATCGGCCTTCGGCACCGCGCAGCCGAAACAGGCGCCGTAGCCGCAGGCCATCGGCGACTCGAGGGCGAGCTCCACCGGAACCCCGTGGTCGGCACAGATCCGGCGTACCGCTTCCAGCATCGCCGGCGGTCCACAGGAGTAGACGACCGCCCCACCGGGGTCGTCACCGGCGAGCATGCGCAGCAGCAGGTCGGTCACATAACCCTTGTGGCCCGAGCTGCCATCTTCGAAGGCAAGGCGGGTCTCTTCGCAGCCGAAGAGGTCGTCAACAGCGCCGGAGTGGGCCTGGTCGCGGAAACCGAGCAGCGTCCGGCTCGGAACGCCGCGCTTCACGAGAGTCCGCCTCAGGATCGCCATCGGCGCGATGCCGATTCCACCACCGACCAGGATCGCACCGGCCGCAGCCGGGTTGAGCTCTTTCGGCATCGAGAAAGGCCGACCGAAAGGTCCGGCCAGCAGGCATTCGTCACCCGCCCCCATCGCGGCCATCAGCCTGGTGCCCGGGCCGACCTCGTCGATCAGGAACTCCAGGCGCAGACTGCCGCGGGTACCTACCGTCCGGGCCACCGAGGTCGCCCGCGGCAGGTACGGCGAGCCCGCCTCGCCGGGCCACCGGCTGCCGGCGGTCAGCATGTAGAACTGCCCTGGCGCCGGCTCCGGGCCCTCTTCGTCGATCAGGGTGAAGACCCGGTAACCGCCCGCGACATGACTCTCTGCGACACGGCAGGCGCGCCGGTTGAAAGGAGCCTCGGGGCGTTCCCCGTCCCCCTCAGCTGCCATGGAGCTCCTGTAGCGAGACGACCTCCAGCGGGCCGTTCAGGCTCGAAGCGATCGCCCGGACCGCCGCCGAAGCACCGGTCATCGTCGTCAGGCAGGGGATCCCGTGGGTGACCGCGGCCGAGCGGATCTCATAACCATCGGCCCGGGCACCGGATCCCGTGGGTGTGTTGATCACCAGATCACACTCGTGATTCTCGATCAGGTCAACAACGTTAGGTGAGCCCTCGGCGATCTTGTGGATGGTCTCGACCGGTATTCCCATCCTCGAAATTGCCTGGGCTGTTCCGCCGGTCGCCACCACCTTGAAGCCAAGGTCATGGAAGCGGGCCGCAAGCTGGGTGGCGGTCGCTTTGTCGGTGTCGGTGACCGAGATGAAAACCGTGCCGGAATCCGGCAGGGCAACTCCGGCGGCGGCCTGCGCCTTGCCGAAAGCGGTGGGGAAATCCGGTCCGATGCCGATCACTTCGCCAGTGCTCTTCATCTCCGGTCCGAGAACCGAATCGGCTCCCTGGAAGCGGGAGAAAGGCAGCACTGCTTCCTTGACCGACACATGGTTGCCGTTGCCGTCGGGCAGGTCCTGATCGGCGAGTTTCTGGCCGAGCATTATCCGCGAAGCGATCTTGGCCAGTGGTGCACCGACCGCCTTCGAAACGAAAGGCACAGTACGCGAGGCTCTCGGGTTGGCTTCGATCACGTAGAGCTCTCCCCCGGCGATCGCGAACTGGATGTTGATCAGGCCGATCACGCCGAGTTCCATCGCGATCGCCGCAGTCGCTTTCTTTATCTCCTCCAGCATCTCGTCGCCGATGCTCATCGGGGGAATCACGCAGGCCGAGTCCCCGGAGTGAACGCCGGCCTCTTCCACGTGCTGCATGATTCCGGCGACGAAGACTTCGTCACCGTCACACAACGCGTCGACATCGATCTCGATCGCGTTCTCGAGGAACCGGTCGAGCAGCAGCGGATGCTCGGGTGAAGCTTTCACGTGATTCTTCAGGTAGTTCTGGAGATCCTCCGTCGAATAACAGATCTCCATGGCCCGTCCGCCGAGCACGAAGGACGGCCGGACCAGTAGCGGGAAACCGACCCGCTCGGCGATCACACCGGCCTCTTCGGCCGACATTGCCGTTCCGTACGGCGGCGGCTTGATGCCGAGCCGGTCGATCATCGCGCCGAACTTGGCCCGGTCCTCGGCCTGGTCGATCGCTTCGAACGGGGTGCCGAGCAGTGGCACGCCGGCCGCCTTGAGTCCTTCCGCCAGCTTCAGGGGCGTCTGTCCGCCGAACTGGACGATCACACCTTCCGGCTTCTCGACCTCGCAAACGGCCAGCACATGTTCGAGGGTGAGTGGCTCGAAGTAGAGACGGTCGGAGGTGTCGTAGTCGGTGGAGACGGTCTCCGGGTTGCAGTTGATCATCACCGCGTCCCGTCCGCATTCACGCACGGTCATCGCTGCATGGACGCAGCAATAGTCGAACTCGATGCCCTGGCCGATCCGGTTGGGACCGGCGCCGAGGATCACGACCGATGGCTTGTCGCCGCGGCGCACCTCGGACGGTGAGCCGGGCTGCTCGTGGGACGAATAATAGTAGGGCGTGGCCGCGTCGAACTCTGCACCGCAGGTATCTACCGAGTTGTAGATGCGCTCGAGACCTTCGGTGCCGTCGCCCTCCATCGCCAGCTGCTTGAGCTCACGCAGAAACCAGGGATCGATCTTGGTGCGGGCTTCGACCTCTTCGACCGTGAGCCCACGTTCGAAGCCGGCCAGGATCAGGTCGATCCGGTCCGGTGTCGGAACCTCGATCCGGCTGAGTATGCCCTCATTGGTATCGGGAACGTCGCAGGTTGCGTCGAGTTCCCGAGAAGCCATCGCTTTGGCGAAGGACTCGCGGAAGGTCCGGCCGATCGCCATGACCTCCCCCACACTCTGCATGTAGGTGGAGAGCCGGTCGTCCGCGCCGGGGAACTTCTCGAACGCGAAACGCGGGATCTTGGTGACGACATAATCGATCGTCGGCTCGAAGGAGGCGGGTGTCGCCCGGGTGATGTCGTTCGGGATCTCCTCGAGGGCGTAGCCGACCGCGAGCCTGGCGGCGATCTTGGCGATCGGGAAACCGGTCGCTTTCGAAGCGAGCGCCGAAGACCGGGATACACGCGGGTTCATTTCGATGACCGCGATCTCGCCGTCGGCCGGGTTGACCGCGAACTGGACGTTCGAGCCACCGGTTTCGACGCCGACTTCCCGGATCACCTGGATCGCTATGTCGCGTAGCGACTGGTATACGGGGTCGGTCAGCGACTGGGCCGGTGCGATCGTGATCGAATCACCGGTGTGGACGCCCATCGGGTCGAGGTTCTCGATCGAGCAGATGATGACCACGTTGTCGTTGTGGTCACGCATGACCTCGAGTTCGAACTCACCCCAGCCGATGACAGACTCTTCGACCAGCACCTGGCCGATTGGGCTTGCAGCGCAACCTCTTTCCACGATCTCGACCAGCTGCTCGCGGGTTTCAGCGATGCCGCCGCCCTGGCCGCCCATGGTGAAGGCCGGCCGGATTATCGCCGGCAATGAGGCACCGCCCGCGTCGAGTGACTCCAGGGCTTCTTCTGCGCCTTCCACGGTCAGCGACCAGGGGATGCGGATCCCCGCTTCGTTCATGACCTCCCGGAAAACCTCACGGTCTTCGGCCCGGATGATCGCTTCGCGGTTGGCACCGATCAGTTCGACCCCGAATTTCTCGAGGGTGCCGTCGGCCGAGAGGTCCATCGCCAGGTTGAGCGCGGTCTGTCCACCGAGGGTGGGCAGCAGAGCGTCGGGACGTTCTTTCTCGATGATCGCCGCGACCGGGCCGGGAAGCAGCGGCTCGAGGTAGGTCCGGGTGGCGAACTCGGGATCGGTCATGATCGTCGCCGGGTTCGAGTTGACGAGCACGACTTCGTACCCTTCTTCGAGCAGCACTTTGCATGCCTGCGCTCCCGAGTAATCGAATTCGGCCGCCTGGCCGATCACGATCGGACCGGATCCGATCAGCATGATCTTTTTGATGTCGTCGCGGCGGGGCATCAGCCGGCTTCTCCTTCTCTTTTCATAGCGAGTTCGACGAACCGGTCGAAGAGGTGACGGGAGTCACGAGGACCGGGACCGGCCTCGGGGTGGTGCTGGACGGTCATTGCTTTGGCCTCCGGAAGGCGAAGTCCCTCGCAGGTTCGGTCGTAGAGATTGATGTGGGAGAGGATCGCGGGGCCGAAGTCGGTGTCCCAGCGCACCGGCTCGTCGGTTTCGATCGTCTCAGAGCCCCCGGGCCCGCGCACCGCGAAGCCGTGGTTCTGCGAGGTGATCTCGATTACCCCGGTCTCGAGGTCCTTGACCGGATGGTTGGAGCCGCGATGCCCGAAAGGCAGCTTGAAGGTCTCGAGCCCGACCGCGCGGCAGAGCAGCTGGTGGCCGAGGCAGATTCCGACCATCGGCCTTTTGCCGACCAGCTCACGAATCGTCTCGACCACGCCTTCGACCGCCGCCGGGTCACCGGGCCCATTGGCGAGGAAGATCAGGTCGGGATCACGGTCGAGCACGTCCTGCGGGCTCGAGCTGCTTGGCAGCAGGGTCACGCGGCAGCCGCGCTCGACCAGCTGTTCGACGATGCTCGACTTGATGCCGGTGTCGATCGCGACGACGTGCGGGCCTTCGCCGGCGAACTCGATCGGCTCACTGGGACTTACCTTGCTGGCGTAGTCGGAGCCGGCCATGGTCGGCTCGGCCTCGATCCTTGCGGCCGCTTCGGCCGTATCCATCTCACCCCTGAAAATGCCGCCTCGCATCGCACCCTTGTCCCGGATGTGGCGAACCAGGGCCCGGGTGTTGACACCGGTGATCGCCCAGACCCCGTTGCTTTCGAGCCAGTCGAGCCAGCCGCCTTCGGCGGTGGCGGCGTCGTCGCCGTTTCGGGCTTCCCGCATGATCACGCCACGGGCGTGGGCTTTCGACGACTCCATCGCCGCCGGAGAGACCCCGTAGTTGCCGATCATCGTGTAGGTGAACGTGAGGATCTGGCCGGCGTAGGACGGGTCGGTGACCGCTTCCTGGTATCCGGTCATCGCCGTGTTGAAGACGACCTCCCCGACGCCACCCTCGAGCGAGCCGCAGACTGAGCCTTCAAACCGGGTGCCGTCTTCGAGCAGCACGTAGCCGGGGCTGAAACCGCTCATGCGACACCCATGCTGAAGCTGCGAAGCCGGTAGGCGATCTGGCCGTTGGCGACGGTCATGAGCACTCGGCCATTCAGTCTTTCGCCTTCGCACCAGGAGTTGTGGGAACGGCTTTCGTACCCGTCCTCGCCGACCACCCATTCGGCTTCGAGGTCGATCAGACAGAGGTTCGCGGTCGAACCGGCTTTCAGGGTGAACGGTTCAATGTCGAACGGGATGCCGCCACAACCGAGTTTTTCGATCAGCAGTGCGAGCGAAATGATCCCCGGTTTGACCAGCTCCGTGTAAACCGACGAGAACGCGGTCTCGAGGCCGGTCACCCCCATCATCGCCGCTTCATAAGGCACTTCTTTTTCGTGCGGGGCATGCGGGGCATGGTCGGTGGCGATGCAGTCGATCGTGCCATCCTTGAGCGCTTCGATAAGCGCCTGCCGGTCGTTTTCGGTGCGCAGGGGCGGGTTCATCTTATGACGGTTGGCGTCGAGACTGCGCACCGCTTCATCGGTCAGGCAGAGGTGGTGCGGCGTGACCTCGGCGCTGATCTGGACCCCTTCCTTCTTGGCCCGGCGCACGGCCTCGATCGACTCGGTCGCCGAGAGGTGCTGGACCTGGATGCGACCGCCTTCGTAGCCGGCGATCGCCGCGTCCCGGCTGATCATCACTGACTCGGAGATCGAAGGCACGCCGCGAAGTCCGAGCGCCATCGAGATGTCACCTTCGTGCATGACTCCGCCGGCAGAGAGATCCGGGTCCTCTTCGTGAAGGGCGATCGTCCCGCCGCACATGCGCTGGTACTGAAGTGCCTTGCGCATGATGCCGGGGTCGGTGATCGGCAGCCCGTCGTCGGTGAAACCGACCGCGCCGGCTTCGCGCAGCTCGGACATGTCGGTCAGTTCGGTGCCTTTCATGTCGCGGGTGACGGTTGCCATGAACCCGACCGGGACCGACGCCTCGGTTTCTGCCTGGTGGCGAAGGGCACTGATGTCAGCCGGGCTGGAGACCGGCGGTGAGGTGTTCGCCATGAGCAGGATTCCGGCGTATCCACCGGCCGCCGCCGCGCGGGTGCCGGTCTCGAGGTCTTCCTTGTGCTCCTGACCGGGTGTACGCAGGTGAACGTGAGGGTCAAAGAACGCCGGAAAGACATGCAGGCCGTCCGCTTCGATGACTTCCATGCCGTTGCCCGTTTTGAGGCTGCCGGCGTCGGCCAGTTCGGCGATGCGGCCATCCTCGACCAGGATGTCGAAGGTGCCGTCCAGTCCGGCGACCGGATCGAGAACTTTCGCCTGCCTGATCAGCAGCGAAGCATCGGGGCCCGGGCGCTGGACCATCGGTTCCGGTAGCTGTTCGACCACTTCTTCGGGGGCGCGGTTCATGCGGGTTCTCCGATCGGCACCGGACCGGCCGGTGTTTCACCGGCAGCGTCACCGGTGCGGGTCAGCAGTTCGTAAAGGATCGCCATGCGCACGGCCAGGCCGGACGCGACCTGATCAGAGATCAGTGACTGGTCCGAGTCGATCACCCGACTGCCGATCTCCACGCCACGGTTTACCGGGCCGGGATGCATAACCAGCTGGCGGGGACCGAGGCGGCGTTCGTTGACCTGGAAAAGACGGGCGTACTCGCGGATCGATGGCACGAAGTTCTCGCCCATGCGTTCGTGCTGCATTCGCAGCAGGTAGATCACGTCGGCTTCTTCGAGGTCGTCGAGCGAGTATTTCACCCGGCAGCCGGTCGATTCGATGCCTCGCGGAATCAGGGTCGGCGGCCCGCAGACGGTGACTTCGGCACCCATCAGCTGAAAGGCGGCGATGTTCGACCGGGCGACACGGCTGTGGAGCACGTCCCCGACGATCCAGATGTTCCTGCCCTCGAGCGAACCGAGACGATTGCGCAGGGTGAAAACGTCGAGCAGGGCCTGGCTCGGATGCTGGTGCATGCCGTCGCCGGCGTTGATCACCGAGGCGCCGACCCAGTCGGTGAGCATGCTGGCCGCACCGGCGTACGGATGCCGGATAACGATCGCCGCCGGGTCATAGGCGGAAAGTGTTTCGACCGTGTCTTTGAGCGATTCACCCTTGTCGACCGAGGAGCCGCTCGCCTTGACCGAGACCACGTCGGCCGAGAGCCGTTTGGCGGCCAGTTCGAAAGATGAAGAAGTGCGGGTGCTCGATTCGTAGAAGAGGGTGACCACCGTCTGGCCACGCAGGGTTGGGACCTTCTTGATGTCGCGCCGGGTCACCTCGGCGAAGCTGTCGGCCCGGTCGAGCAGGGTTTCTACCTGTTCACGGTCGAGGTCGGCGATATCCAGCAGGTGTTTCATTCAACTGCCTCCACGGAGCTGAGGATTGATACGCCGTCTTTGCCGTCGGTCTCGACGAGACTGACCGACACCCGTTCGTGGCGGGAAGTCGGCAGGTTCTTGCCAACATAGTCGGGCCTGATCGGAAGTTCGCGGTGCCCGCGGTCGCAGAGCACGGCCAGCTGGATCCGGGCCGGGCGTCCGTAGTCGAACAGGGCATCGATCCCGGCCCTCACTGTCCGGCCGGTGAAAAGCACGTCGTCGACCAGGACGATGGTCCTGTCTTCGAGCGGGAAGTCGAGACGCGAGGCATGGACGACCGGTTGCCTGTCCCCGGTGGCCTGCCGGGCTTTGAGGTCGTCGCGGTAGAAGGAAATGTCGATTTCGCCGAGCGGAACTTCGGCCCCGGTCAGTTCGGCCAGCAGGCCGTGGAGGCGTCTGGCGATCACGGCTCCACGAGTGTGGATTCCGACCACGGCGATCTCGGCCATGTCGGGGTTCTTCTCGACGATCTCATGGGCGATGCGGCGCAGCGTGCGCTCGACATCATTGCTTTCCAGCACAACCTTCTCGTTCAGAACGACCCTTCCTGGCCTCTCGGGACCTGTTTAAAGGAACGGATTGAGCCTAGCACCCCGCATCCGGATCACTTCGCTTCGCTGTGCGATCCGGATGGTGAGAACCCGCAAAATGGTCAACTTCCCGGGCGCTCCGGGTTCGAGACTTCACGCTTTGCGCCTTCCTTGACCAGCCGCGGCTCTCCGCGTTCGGGGAACGGGATCTCTATGAGGTCAAAATCGCGCGGTGCGACCACGTTGCCGAAGTGGGCTTCAGCCTCTTTCAGCGACTCCTTGACGTGATAGCGGGCCGAGATGTGGACCAGCGCGAGCATCTTCACGTTCGCTTCTGCCGCAATCCCGGCCGCCTGAGCCGAGGTCGAATGACCGGTCTCGGTTGCCCGGTCGATGTCTTCGGCCATGAAGCTCGAGTCGTGTACGAGCAGGTCGGCGTCAGCGGCGGCGGCGATCGTGGCCGGACAGGGCGCGGTGTCGCCAGTGATGACGATCGCCCGGCCATGGCGTTCCGGGCCCATGACCTGCTCCGGGGTGACCGGACCATTGTCGCCTTCGACTGCCTCGCCCCGCTGGAGTGCCCCGAGGCCAGGGCCGAAGCCCACCCCCAGTTCGGCCGCCTTTTCCGGGTCGAGCTCGCCCGGGCGGTCGTCCTCGAGGATCGCGTAACCGAGCGCCCGGGTGCGGTGCTCGACCGCGAACGCTTCCACTTCGTAGTCCCTGTGTGGCACCAGGTCCCCCGGCGCGAGTTCTTCAACCTCGAGGTGATAGCCGAGCTGGCCGATCAGCGGCGAGAAGTCCTTCATCACACCGCGGAGTCCGGCCGGCCCGAACAGCAGCAGCGGCTCGGTCCGGTCATTCAGGTCATAGGTCTTGAGCAGCCCCGGCAGGCCCAGGCAGTGGTCGAGGTGAAAGTGCGTCAGATAAAGCTCGTCGACCTGGACCAGGCCGGTCGAGCTGCGCATCTGCCGCTGGGTGCCTTCGCCACAGTCGAACAGCAGCCGCTCGCCACCTCGCGTGACGAGCACGCTGGCGGTCCCGCGCAGGGCGGTCGGCACCGGCCCACCGGTGCCCAGGAATACGACTGAAAGATCCATGGCCACCAGCGTAGTTGGCCCGCACCGGTCTGCGGCCGCTGGTCACGTAGACTGCGCGTTTCCGCGCCCGTAGCTCAGCTGGATAGAGCGCCTGCCTCCGGAGCAGGAGGTCGCAGGTTCGAATCCTGCCGGGCGCATTCGTCCCCGACCGCCTGGGAGGCGGCGGCCACAATCGCATGAGAGTCCGGCGGGCGATCGCCATCGCGACCGCCCGTCGAACCAGAGTCCTGGTCAGACCACTTCGGTCTCACGGAGCTCACGCTTGAGTTCCTGCGCTCCGACGACGCACCTGCTGAAGGCAGTGCCTTTCTCGCCCTTTACGTGCTTCTTGCTGAGGTCCTTGCAAGCCTGACGCGGCGCAGAGTTGCCGCCAGCGGCTTCGGTCTTCGCGACCTTGGCCATCGCGTTCACACAAGCCGAGAACGGTGTGCCTTTGACGCCCTTGACGTGCTTCTTGCTCTGGTCCTGGCAGTATTTGCCGTAGGCCTTGGCCTTGTCTGCCTTGCCGGCCTTCGGGCCGGGCACGTGGTCAGTGTTATGGGCGGCCATCGCCGGGGAAGCCGTGACTGCCAGCGATCCTGCAATCAATACTGCGGTTGCGAAACGTTTCATGCTGGTCCTCCTTGGTTCGGGTTTGCGACGAGGACTTGTCCTCAGTGTGCAAACGGAGACCGTGGGCTGGGGTAAGGACCTATTTCAGGAATCTTTCTGACTGCGCCGTCCAGCGTTCGGTGCTGAGTGTGACCGCACCTCTCAGAGGAACCATACGATGGCGTTAGCTGCCAGCCATCCCGGTCGCGGCACTGCTCTTCATCTCGCTTGAGATTGCCGGCCAGGAGGCCTTCCGGCGTTCGTGCCATTCGACCGAATTCCAGTCATCCCAGTCGTAGCCCGAGGTTTCGAGCAGCGGCTGATCGCCCGCCTGGATGGTGATCCCGACCCGGCCTGTGCGCTCGGTTGTCATCGTGCCATCCGGACTGCCCCTGAGTACCTGGTGGGATGAGGGGTCACCGAAGCCGATCATTCCCCAGGGAAGCCGGAGTTCAAGGACTTTTCCTTCCCCCATCACGAGGCTCCTCTGGTCGAATCCCTCGGCATCGGGGTCGCCTGTGCCCCATCGCAGCCCGCTCGAATCCGCGAATTCGGCCGGCTGCGGGCCGAAGCCGGGCACCACCACAGGCCGGTTGAGAATCTGGCGCGGATTGGTCCATTCGCCGCTGCCCGTCTTCATCGCTGCCTCATCGAAAGGCACATAGTCGAAGTTGATTCCGTAAAGCCAAGGCAAATGATCCAGCCAGGAAGCCTGAAGCAGAGTGGCTATCTCGCCGGGACCGACGATTACGGCGTGGTCCGCCGAAGGATCCACACCCTTCTTGCCGGGGAGCCCGCCATTTCCTTCGCCGGTCACCGACAGTCCCACGAAGACCGGCTCGCTCTCCCAGAGCTGATCCTCCGCCAGCCTGATCCGAAGCCAGAGGTACTGGGCGTCGTGGGTAGCCCGGACCTCGCTGACCGGTCCCCGGGATTCGGCTATCACCTGGCTCGAATCCACAGTCCACTCTTCGTCCTTGCCGTCAAGAACCTTGGTCGGTTCCTCCCCCGGCTCGACCGCAAGGACCCCGAAGTGCTCTTCGTTGGTCAGGACGTTCCTCCACAGGGCACTTCGAAAGTCCGGCTTTTCAAGGTCGAGCGTGTTCCAGGTGAACTTGAACCATTCGTCCGCCCACTCGAAAAGAATGCCACCGGCATAACCCTCTTCCTGGATCCGGCGTAGCAGCTCAGCATCAATCTCTCCTGCCTCCTGCTCCGAATGTCCGCCCTGGTTGCGACCGAGGGGGCCGAGGTGGGCCAGGCCGATACTCGATGGAACTCCGAACTCGGTGACCATAACCGGTACCCCCGGGTGGTGGTCCTTCAGAGCGCGCAGGTACCCGGCATACGGGTCCGGCTCGCCGTCCACGGCTCTTGCCTTCTGATATTCCCAGCGCAGAAAATCAGGGTAGTACGGATAAGCGTGGTAGCTGGCAAACACCCCGGCCGGCCAGGCCTCGGTCGCGGTTATCTTCATCGGATCGACCGAGACGGCGTCCTCCGAGCCGAATGACTCGGAAGGATGCTCGAGTGGATCCGTGGTCAGCCAGTTCGTGAAAGTGATCGGTCGGCTCCAACCCCGCTCGGTTTCGAGTCCCGCAACATGGTCCATGCCCGCTGCTATCCAGCTCTCCATCGGGTTGGCGTCCGCCGAGGCGCGGATGTAGCGTCCCTTGAACGGCTCCATCCCGGCGTTCTTCCGGTTGCTCGCGATCGTCGCACCCGGATCCCACTCGACCCCGACTGACCAGCCGAGCAGCCACCTCGAAATGTCAGTCCGATAGCTGCCCGAAGCGTGCCCCGGCCTCTCGGGAATGTCAGCGTCACCGTGCACCACGTTGACGGCATCGGTCAGCTCCGACTTCCATTCATCGAGCACCGCGAAGGCATCACGTTCCTTGAGGAATTCCTCTTCCGGAATCCAGACCCCGTGAAGAAGGTGGATCGGTTCCTGCGGGTTCGACAGGTTGTATTCAGCGAACGCATCGTAGAATCGCGGCGGCAGGATCGTGTAGACCCGCAGCAACCGCACGCCGAGTTCGCCCATCTCGACCAGCCAGCGATCGTAGTCCTCCCTGGCGGGCGCCACCTCCCCCGGAAAGGTTCCCGGTATCGTCGTTCCGAGGTTGACTCCAGGCCAGAAGCGCGGCGAGAAACCACCGTCGATTCCGATGGAAACGTTTTCCCCTTCGACCCGGGCCGGGAGCTTCATTCCCTTCACTGTTACCGGGTCTCCCGCGTATGAAGGCCCTTCCGGCCCCGAGTCACCCCCGCACCCGATCGGTCCACACATCAGAGATACCGCGACGAGAGGGCATAGAATCCCTGCACTAGGAAACCACCGCACTGCTTGAGGGTAGCGCGAACGCTCGAGGGCAGCAACGATCGGCCGAGCATGCCAATGCGACAGCCCGTCCAAACAGAGGCCTGCTCAGGCCGCTTCGGTCACACGAAGGTCACGCTTGAGTTCCTGCACTCCGACGTGTAATCGCAGACCGACCTGCGGCGAGGACCTGGTTCAGGGATCTTTCTGATTGCCGTGACCCGGACGGGCAGGGGCGGTTTTCCCAGAAGCGCCCGGCGAAGCCGGCGGACCAGCTTCCGGCGGACGTCCCGGGGTCGAGTTCGAGCTTGATTCAGCCTGGGCCTGGCCTTTGTCGGACGCGGCAGGTAGATCTGCCGGTCGGCCGCCGGGGGCAGGGGTCGCCCCACTGCCGTTGGCGCCACCGCTGTCACCCGGGTTGGTGGGCGGACCCTGCTTGCCGGGCACGACCGGTACCAGGGGAACCGTCTGACTTCCGTTGCCCGGGATGACGCCTGCGGGCGGTCCGTTGCCAGGCGCACCCGGTCGGCCGTCCCGGAGCGGACGGTCCGGAGGTCCGTTTCCGGGTTTCCCAGGCCCCTGGCCGCGGCCGACACCGGTTGCTACGCCGGCAGCCGAGTTGCCGCCGGTGGCCCCGCTCACGTTTGCCCCTGTCGGGAGGACACTTTCCGAGACTTTCGCAGGAATGTCGCGCGAACTGCCCGAATCCCTGGTTCCTTCGACGACACCGACCGTGCCCGCCCCGACCCCGGCGGCGATCGCAACGATCGTCACCGCCTTCATGGCGCCGCCGCCGACGGCAGCCCCGCCACCTCCAATTCCGAGCATCGCCGCCAGGCCGCCGCCACCGCCGGCACCACCCGTGATCCCGGCAAGGGACATCGCCAGGACGGCCGGGATCGGGGGTACCAGCGAACGCAGGTCGCGGCTGCGGGCCTGGATGCCAGCCTTGAAGTCACTGCATGAATCGCAGGTGCGCAGGTGGGCCTTGACCTTGCGGCCGCCTGTCACCCTGCCATCACCTTCCGAGATCAGCCTGCGCGCCGTTTCACAGTCCATGTTGTGGCCCTCCGACTGTTCCTGCAGAGCGCAGCGCGCTTCGTACACCTGCTGCTTGGCGGCACCCGGTGAAGAATCCAGAGCCCGGCCGATCTCGTCGAACGAAAGGCCGTTCAGTTCCCGCATGACCAGTGCGCCGCGCTGCCGTTCGGGCAGGTGGCCGAGGTCGTCGAGGACCTGCCGGAGCCTTTCCCTGGTCACCACGGTCGATTCGACCCCTGCACCGGAGGCCACTTCGTGTTCGGTGATGTCCTCGGTATGGCGCCTCGCCCGGATCAGGTCGATGCACTCGTTGTGCGCAACCCGGAACAACCACGGTTTCAGGTTCAGGTCCCGCACTTCGCCTGGCAGCGACCGGAGTGCTTTCGCCATGGTGTTCTGGAGCGCATCCCCGGCGTCCTCCGGGTTGCCCAGAACCGATACGCAAAAACGGTAGAGAGCTTCCTGATGCCGACGAAACAGTTCGCCGAAAGCCCGGGAGTCCCCGGCGGTCACACGACGCGACAAGGCGTGCGACGTGAGTAGACGCATCGGAACGTGGCCCTGCGATGCCATCGGTCGTGTTTTCGCTTCTGACATCCATGTTCATTATGGGTAACGGCACCGGTCGCAGCAAGTAAGGCCTTACCGGGGGAACTACTTGA
>Ga0105046_10003051_pt1 | contig 26518 bp, 17 predicted proteins | sample MAT03_FD_78385 | JGI IMG/M metagenome (GOLD analysis project Ga0105046, IMG submission 78385) | Freshwater microbial communities from Lake Fryxell liftoff mats and glacier meltwater in Antarctica - MAT-03 (megahit assembly) | ecosystem: Environmental > Aquatic > Freshwater > Ice > Liftoff...
CGCGCGGCGCGAACTTGGTTAGTCGTGCCACTGACCGCAACTGCCAGCGCATCGCCATCCACAGTGATGACATTATCGGTGCCATTGATGCAAATGGCGGCACAATTCCCGCTAACTCGGGTATTGATCGCAACGCCTTCGATCAAAATACGTTCGCCTGGTTCGCAATGCAAACTTTGGCCATTCGCGGCACCTTCAACAGTTTGCGTCGCGCCGCATTGTTCTGGATCACGAATCATCGCGGCTGCTTGTGCGCTGCTTGCGACGGCCTTGCCAGCAGTGCTTTCAGCTGTGGCGTTGATTTTGCGCAAGCCCGCATCTGCAGTGAGCACATTGCCTGTGCCCGAACTTTTCATGCTTGGCTTGGAGCCTTTGGCATCGCTGCCGTAATAAATTTTGTTGCTTGTACCCTCAACTGCTATCGCTTGGACTTGGATTACGCGCACTTCATTGCTGGCACCACTGATCAACAATTTGCCGCAAACTCCGCTTAAGTTAATGTTTTGCGAAACACCAGAAACCGTAATCGTTTCAGAATTTTTACAAAGGTAATCGCGCGTCGCGCCGACCCCAGAAAATTCTTGATCCGCATGAGCAGCAAAGGCGGATAAAACTAATCCAGTAATCAAGGTCGTATTTCGCAGCATGAAAAATCCCACAGGTTGGAAGAACGTGCAATCTACCAAAGGAAGCTGAATACAATGTATAAAAAGCGAGCGATAAAGTTTAAATTACCGCTTACAAATCCCCCCCAAGACTTGCTGCATCGCTCTCGAAACGCTGGCTTTTCATGCAGCGGCGGGGGTTTACAGTAACAAACGTCTGACATCACCCAACTGCTGCGCAATAAATGCGGCAAAACGCGCAGCAGCAGCACCATCGATGACGCGATGGTCATAACTCAAACTCAATGGCAACATCAGCCTAGGATCGAAGCTAGCACCAGTCCAAACCGGCTTCATCTGTGACTTGCTAACACCCAAAATTGCAACTTCTGGCGCATTCACGATCGGTGTAAACCCGGTGCCACCGATACCACCTAAGCTGGAAATTGAAAAGCAACCGCCGGTCATATCGCCAGGGCTGAGCTTCTTCTCGCGCGCTTTGACGCTGATTTCGCCCATTTCTTTCGCCAGCTCCAACAGCCCTTTTTGATCGCAATTACGAATCACTGGAACCACCAATCCATCTGGAGTATCAACCGCGATTCCGACGTGGAAATAATTCTTATAAACCAAATTGTCGCCATCAAGCGAGCTATTAAAACGTGGAAATTTCTTCAAGGCTGCCACCACCGCTTTAATCAAAAACACCAGTGGCGTCAGTTTTAGCTCTTTATTTTCTTCACCTAACTTCTTGCGGAAGGCTTCCATTTCAGTCACGTCCGCTTCGTCATTTTGCGTAACGTGCGGAATCATTGCCCAATTGCGCGCCAAGTTTTGCCCGGCAATTTTATTGATGCGCGACAGTGGTTTGACTTCGACGGGGCCGAATTTGGCAAAATCAACCGTCGGCCAAGGCAGCAATTGCAGTCCTAGTCCACCACCCGCTGAAGTCGCTGCAACCGCGGGCGCCGCAAGTGCCGCTTTCACATAGGCCTGCACATCCTCTTTCATGATGCGGCCTTTGCGGCCGGTGCCTGCGCTGAGTTTGTCCAGGTTCACGCCAAGTTCGCGCGCAAATAGACGCACTCCGGGGCTAGCGTGCGCGGGCGCGGCATCACTGATGGACGCTTGCGCTACAGAAACAGCTGGTGGCGCAGCCTGGGCGGCAGCGGGTGCCACTGCAGCAGGTGGTGCTACTACCGCTTTAGGCGCTTGAACTGGCGTCGTTACGTCTAGCGCATTAGTGGCAGGTGCCGCAGCTTTCACCGCAGGCGCTGCGGCGGCGGAAACATCCCCCGCTTCGATCATCACGACCGTGGCACCCTCGCCTACGCGATCACCTAATTTAACTTTAATTTCGCGAACCGTACCCGCAAAGGGCGCGGGCACTTCCATCGTGGCTTTGTCGCTTTCAAGCGTCAATAACCCCTGATCTTTTTTAACCACGTCGCCGATCTGAACTAAAATTTCGATTACAGGCACGTCTTTATAATTGCCGATATCGGGAACAATTGCTGGTTTAAGATCGCTCATGGCACGCATCTGAAATTTTGGAAGCGTGAGCTTAGCAGCTCATTTGCGCAGAGTTGAGCGTAAAGCGAAAATCCGCGCCACACGAAACTATGTCGCTTGCCAAAAGTTGACCGTTTGCTTCGAATAATTCGTAAATCGAGCTTGTCTTGCTGTGCAAAAAGATCGAACTCAATCTGTTCGTTTTTTGCCCGTGCGAACGTTTAACCCAAAGCAGCGATAAGAATTTTCAATTTAATCCCAACGCTGCGCTGACTTGCGAATTGAAACCACACCTTTAAATTTTGGACTCCACGATGCAAAACCAATTGCGCCCAGCATTTTCTTCCATTCTTGGTTTCGGACGTGATGCCCAGGCAGCACTAGTTTTCCTAACCTACAGCCTACTTGTTCAGATCTTTATGAGCAATCTTAGCCACGCGTCCAGCCTTGAATGGCAAAAAGCGTCAGCGTTGCCCGGCACCCACCGTGCCAGCGCAAATGAATTAAAAACCTTGCGCCAGCAATTTGCCAGCAACCAGATTGCCTATAATTTTGATGATGCAAATACCGAGGTTGTTGTGCATCTGGGCGATTTGATCGTCGATGGCTCGTTGGAGAATGACTCGCTGTTGATCGTGCAGGGCGATTTGACGATCAAGGGCAACTATCATGACTACCTCAGTGACACGGGCGTATTGGTGGTGCTGGGACAGATGCAAGTTGAAAATCTATACAGCTGGGGTGCGATTTACGTACAAAAAGATCTTAACGCTAGCGGCTTGATCTTGACCGTCTATAACGACTTTACTTTTGAAGTAGCGGGCAAGGTGAATGCGCGCGCGTTGGTGATTAGCGACAAATTCAACGACTACCGGCCAGGAAAAATTGCTGTGACGCTAACGGACGACACGCTTGGCGAGCAGCAACAAGCGATTGCCCTGCGATTATTTGAGCCAGTGTTCTTCACCAGACCAGATCACCTTGAAATAGAAGCCGATTCCACACTTTCAGATTTGCGTTTTGACGATGAATTGGGCGCTACGCGCATCCAGGACGGGGGATTAATTTTTCGCAGCCAGACAGCGCCAGAATCGCTGATTACAGATGTCGCTCAGGTGCTCTCTGAATCTGCAAGCGCGCAAAACTTGAGCCCACTGATCGCTCGTGATCCCTTATTGGCGCAACTTATCGCGGGCCGCCCTGAATTGCCTGAAGCCTTGCACCAGCCACTACTCGCAACACAAGACAAAATCGTGCTTGAGTGGTTGGCAAGACGTGCACCCAAGCTTGTTGCGGCGCAGCTTAAAAAGGTGGAAATAACGCCCAAGACGGCAGAAAAACTGCTGGAAGATGGTTCGATCTCAACCGCGACTTTGACAACCCTGGCGACATCTGCGAATGCCGAAGTGCGCAAAATTGTGGGGCGAAGCGCAATACTCGATGCCGCAACCGCGAATCGTATGGCGCTAGATCCTGACATCGGTGTCCGTATTGCCACAATCTCTGGGCAACTATATTCCCTGAGTGTTGACACGGTGACGCTGTTGAGCAAAGACAGCGATCTTGAAGTTCGCAAAGCCATTGCGGCAGCGCCTTTGCGATTCGGCGACTTTAAGAACCTGCAGGAATCGCTTGACGCCGAAGGTTTGGCAGCATTAGCCGAGTCACTTTATAGCGACGAAACAGCTGCGCGTGACGCGCGCATGTCTGAATCAGATCGTCAGCAAGCCATCGCAATACTGATTGAAAATCCAAAACTAGACGCAACACCTCTGCTGCTGGCGTTACCAGAGGCACAACAAGCTGCGCAATTTGATCTTATGGTGCAAGCCAAACGCTTGGATATCGAACGGATGGCAGAGCACACACGCAGCGTTGCGGTGATGCATAAAATCATTGCGCTGGCGGATCAATTTAAAGCACCCATCCCAAATGATTTAGCGAGCAATCCGAAGCTGCCACTGGCGCTGCAGCGTCTAATACTCGAACGCGCCATGGCGTCTGCAAAAGACGGCGACGATGAATACGGCGATTCACCGCGCGGCGCTTTGGACGAACTCATGCAGCAAGATTGGGCCGCAGATGAAATTGTCTTGGACACCGCAAAATTCGCGTTCCGGGACGGCTATATGCCAGCCGATGGCGGATATCAAAACAGCCTTTTTCACCGGCGTAATTTGCCACGTTCGGCGATTGAATTTCTGCAGACCAAACTAGCCGGCACCGAGGATTGGTCGCTGACTTTGTTGCTGCAACTGCGCGCCAATCCAAGCGAACTCAAACAGGCTATCCCACGCTGGTATGAAAACGATGACATTACAGCCGAACTGATGCGTGCCAAACCCAGCGACGACCCTGGTGAGTCAAAGCGATTTTGGCGAGCACTTGCGCAAGCGGATGCTAAAGAATTGCGCGAAGTGGCAGCGAGAAACATCAATACCCCAGCGGATACCTTAGCTGTGTTGATGCACGACGCCGAGGAATCGGTTGCCTACAGTGCGCAGGCAAATCCGAACTTACCATCCGCTCTTCGGCTAAAGCTTGCGCTTAGCGCTAAACCGGGTGAACTCCTAGAGGCACCATTGACCTTAGCGGAACTGAAATTGTTGCTGCCTAAACTAAATGGCGCAATGCGCCGCGAGGCAATGCAGCGAATGCGCCAACTTCAATAGGCCAATACCTTGACGGTCTAAAAACGCCAATCAATGCCAACGCCAAAGCTACGACCGGCTTCATCTAGGCCGGTGCCGTGCTCGCGATATTTGCGATCGCCCAAGTTCTCAGCACTTAAGCGCAGATCAAGTTCTTCGCGCACATTCCAAGTGGCGGCAATATTCGCAGTCGCATAAGCTGCGGTGCCGGCTGGATTGATGCGCGGATCGGTGACATCGCGTGGGCTTAGGCGGTCTTGGCGTGCGGCAAAAAAGCTATAGGCACTCAGGGTCCAAACTCCGGTCAAACGGTAGTCCGCGCCGACTTTGCCAAATAACGGCGGTATGCGATCGGCATCATATTCCGCAACGCCCAATTTTTCAGTGCCGCGCGTCATTGTCGCGCTAGCAAAGGCACTCCACGGCCCATCGGTGATGAACTTCACACCCGCCTCAATACCGTGCAAATCTAAACGCGTGGCATTTTGCGATTGCACGACGATTTGCCCGCTAGCAGTACGCGCGCCGGTTTGTACGCTGGTAATTTTGTCTTGATAGCGACTCTTAAACGCGATCAGTTCACCCAACCACGGGCCGTGCTGAAGCTTTAAGCCAAAATCCACGCTGTCAACGGTTTCCGGTTTTAAATTTGCATTGGGAACATTGAAACGATTACCTGGACGGGTTCCAAAAGTGCCAAGATCAAATACGTTCGGTGCGCGAAAGGCGCGACCATAGTTGCCAACCAAACGTAGGCCTTCGAGTAGTTCGAAATTGAAACCCAAATTTCCGGTCAACTTGTTCGGATTTAGTTTGACGCCGGTGGCGTTGATGACGGGCGGTAGTTCGATCTCAACACGGCTGTAGCGCAAGCCCCCGCTCAGATCCAGTTGATCGCTCAATTTCCAATCATCACTTACAAAGATACCGCTACTAACCATCGTTGAACCATTCGGATAGCGCGCGGGCCTGGCACTCAAAGCGCCCGTTGCAATATTGACGCGGCGGCGTGCGCTGCTGACTTCATCGTCATAGCGCTCAAAGCCGTAGGTCAAATAGTGCGCACCCAGCGTCCTCTCAAACTGCGCGGTTAGGCCTAGTAGCTCGGATCGATTGGCTTCAATGTCACGGTTCACCGTGCCAAAGTCTCGATTGAGCCGATCATCGACAATGTCTTGGCGCCCGATGCTGACTGAGCCACGGTCGAATACCGCCGTTTCGACATCAAATAGGTATTTCAGCTGGGCAAAATAGCGTTCTTGCGGCTTGAATAAAAGCTCCGAGCTGGTTGGATTGATTTGCCCAAAGCCTGGAAAAAGCTCATCGAAACGCGGCGTTTTAGGTTGCCGTGCATATTGAAATGACGCGATCAATTCATGCCCTTCAACGGCAACGAAACCAATTTTGGCATCAGCAAAACGCGAGGTGTAAGCAGTGAACGGCAATACCTTGCCATCGCCACCAATCCGCAGCAAATTTACATCCTGATAGGTCGCACCGCCTTGGATGCTAAAACGTTCATTGTTTCCCGCGTATTCCACGCGGGTGATGCTGGAACTATCGGCACTCGCGTAACGGGTGCGCAAACGTGCCGACTGATCCCAGCCGCCCTCGGAATAACGCGTTTTTGGGCTTAGCATTTGCACCACGCCGCCCATCGCGTCAGAGCCGTAAAGCACTGACGCCGGCCCACGTACCACTTCAATTTGTTCGATCATCAGCGGATCAATCAGCGCCGGATATTGGTTCGGTGCATTTCTAAAAAACGCATTGTTTAATCGGAAGCCATCAACCATATGCAGCACTTCCGAACCTTTTAAGCCACGTACAATGACCACCGCTTGGCCGGGTGTCGTTTGTTGCACGAAGGTGCCGACATCGCCGTGCAATAAGTCAGCGTTTGTTTGCCCAAAGCGCTTACGTAACTCGGCCTCGCCAACGACGGTGACCGCCTGCGGCACATCGTATGCACTTTCGGCGCGGCGCGTCGCGGTCACTTGAATTGCGTCCAAAGTCTTTTCTGGGTTTTTAGATGTGTCAGCGAAAGCCACCACCGAAACATGCAAAGCAATGGCGGAAAATAACAAAGTACGTTTCATCAAACTAACCTAGACCGAAAAAAACAGCCGCCGAGTCTAGTTTGCGCGCCAGATCAATTCATCAGCCTTAAGTCTGATTTCGCTGCAAAATTCCAAATAGATAGCAGCGCGATTGCCGGATTATGATCGTTGTTGCTTGGATTGCGCGCTTGCAAAAAACTTACCGATTTTAGCTAATTTTCCGACCCTTCCAACGGCGCGTATCCCGAGGCCACCCAAGCACCTGCTACATCGTGGTTAAAACGAAAATTCGCAGCCACGCGAATTTCAGCTACTTTGATACCAGAGTCGTCGTGAGCACTGAGCAGCGCATAAGGATTATCTTCGTCAGGCACGATATCTAACAAAACACGCACACGCCCGGATGGCGTAGCGACCTTGGTGCTTTTATGCAGCGCTGCATGTGCTTGATGCTCATGACGGCGCATCACCTCAGTCGCGGTCTTAACTAAGGTGGTGAACGCTGAAATATCAAGCGGCTTGGGGCTTTTCTTATCCCGACCCATCGTCCACGGGCCGACTAAACTTGGCTCCGATTCGCCGTCCAGCGTCATTGCAACCGCCCAGCCGTCGTCTTCTTCATTCTTGATAACGCGCGCGATCCAACCACTTTGCGACCAAAGCGTCGGTGTCTGCACCGGTTGCGTTTCAGGCTCTTCGGCCGATACAGCGTCAGCGCAATCTTTTAGATTCACGCCTTAAGGTGCCGGTGAGCGCTTTGGAAAGCCAACCATGCGCTGCAATTTTTCATCCCAGAGTTTGAAATTTACGCAACGTAGGCTTTGCCAAATGGATAGGGTCGGTGCTTTGCGCAGCAGCGGATTGGATTCAAAACAGGCACGAAGATTGTAATTCGGTATACGGCTTGCTAGGTGGTGAATGTGGTGATAGCCAATGTTGCCGGTAAACCAGTGCAACACCAGTGGCAAGTCATAAAACGAGCTGCCTTCAATCGCCGCTTTCGCAACGTCCCATTCTTCGCTGCGTACCCAATACGTTGTTTCAAACTGGTGCTGCACATAGAACAACCAAACGCCCAATGCACCCGCAACCAGCACGACTGGAATATGCACCCAAAGTACGGTTTGCCAACCAATGAAATAGCCAAGCCCTGCCGCTATCAGCACAATCATGACGTTGTTCCAAAGCACGCTTGCCCATTCCTTTTTCCAGCTCAGAGGCATATCAAAAGGCAGACGATGCTTAATCACAAATTGCCAAACAGGGCCTAGGCCCAACAACACCGGCGTGGAGCGATACAACCGATACGCGAGACGTTTTTGCCAGCTGGACGCTTGATATTCTGCGACCGTCATAGTTTCCACATCCCCCAATTCCCGGCGATCTAAGTTCCCAGACGTGCCATGGTGAATTGCATGTGTCTTTTTCCAGTAACTATAGGGAAATAGCGTAATTAATCCAAGCAGCGCACCCAAAGCGTCATTTGCAAAACTATTTTTAAAATATGAGCCGTGCCCACAATCGTGCTGGAAAATAAAGATACGAACGTACAAACCGGCTGCGGGCAAAGTTAACAACAGCGTGATCCAGTAAGGCCAATCACGCACCACCGAAAACGCCATCAATACCCAAATTCCAATAAAGAGCGGGAGTGTATTGGAAAGCTGCCAAATGGCCTTACCAAGATGCGGCTTGGCATATTTTGCGCATAGTTGCCGCAAAACGGAGGCTTGCTGACGCGACGTGATCGCTTCTGGCGTTGCCTTTTGCTCGCTACTCGATGATTCGTTCATTCACGACTACCGCTAGTTTTAGAGTTCACTATTGTCCAATTAGCCGGCGCAGAAGTAAACGCGAATCGACGCAGATTTCGAATTTTCGTTGTTTAGGATGAATCAAACAGCCTGGTGTAGTTAAGGTTTTACATTCACCGAAGTAAGCGGCTTAGCTCGCACGATATTCTGCCTGCTCCAGCCAAGCCATACGTCCGAAACCGCCGATATAGCGCGCGCTTTCGGTGTGAAAGCGCCAAAAACGAAAATCATTCATGACCATGTAGGCGCTTGCGCGTGGGTGATATTTCATGAACGCGCGAATATTTTCTTCACTGCGGCCGAGCTCTTCCACCTCTCCTAATAAGGTTACACGCGGCTTTTGGAAGGCATCGCTATCGTTCAAATTTGGCGCAATAAACAGACTGCATTTTGGATTGACCTGCAAAAAGCGCGAATGCTCAGCTAAATTCGAAAGCAAAAACAATACGTCGCCATTGTCGAGCGGCGCATAGTCGGCCATGGAGTTGTAAGGAAACATTTGATCCGAAATTGCCGCCATTACGCCACGGGTGTGGTTTGCAACTAATTCGCGCGCTGGTTTTGCATAGCTAGGCGCGCTGACAGGATTAGATTTGCTCATCGAATTTTAGTCCGCAAAAATCAGGTTAATAAAGGTGGCGTCGCCGTGTTTAGCATCCTAAGGGTCGGCTAAACACTGAGAACGTGGTGTTCAAAAAGCTTCGATCTATATAAAGCCGCGCTAGCTTACAAGCGACGAACCCTCCGCACGTAACTGCGCTTCAACCACTGCAAGTGCCGCCATATTGACCACCCGCCTAACGGTGGCCGATGAGGTTAATACATACGCGGGTTTGGCAGCGCCCATAAGGATCGGCCCCAGCCCAACACCATCGGTCAAAACGCGTACCAGATTAAAGGTAATGTTGGCCGCGTCAATATTCGGGAAAACGAACAAATTGGCGGCACCACGCAGTTTGGAATCCGGGAATATGCGGTTACGCAAAGCCTCATCCAGTGCCGCGTCGCCATGCATTTCACCCTCCACTTCCAGCTCCGGCGAGCGCGACTGGATCGACACCAAGGCCTCGCGCATTTTTCGCGCGCTGGCATTTTCATGCGTACCAAAATTGCTGTGCGATAGCAGCGCCGCTTTAGGCTTCACGCCAAACACACGCAATCGCGCTGCCGCCATGAGCGTGGCGTCGGCAATTTGCTTCGCCGTTGGCTCGTTTCGTACGTAGGTGTCGGTAAAGAAATAAACGCCCTTATCGCAGGCAACCGCACTTAGAGCCGCATAACCTTCACACCCTGGTTCTAGCCCAATTATTTCCTGCACATATTTTAGTTTGCTCAAGTAACGCCCAACCACCCCGCAAATCATCGCATCCGCTTCGCCGCGATCAAGCATCACCGCTGCAATTGCGGTTGAACGCGACCGCACAATCGCTTTGGCGTTCGCGGGCGTCATACCCTTACGCTTCATCTTTTCATAATAGTGAATCGCATAATCGCTATGCCGCGGATCCGAATCAATATTGGTCAGCTCAAAATGCTCCCCAGCCTTGATCCACAGCCCAGCACGCTCGCAACGGCTTGCAATCACCTTAGGCCGACCGATCAAAATTGGCCGACAAAGGCCCTCTTCAATTAATGATTGCGCCGCGCGCAGCACGGTTTCCTCTTCGCCTTCGGCAAAAACGACGCGCTTAGGATTTGATCGTGCGCGATCAAACACGGGCTTCATCATTAGCCCGGTACGGAACACAAACTGGTTAAGCTTTTCGACATACGCATCCATATCCAAAATAGGACGCGTCGCAACGCCAGATTCCATTGCGGCCTTCGCAACGGCGGGTGCCAAGCGTGTCAATAGACGCGGGTCGAACGGCGGTGGAATTAAGTATTCCGGGCCAAAGATCGGTGCTGCACCAGCGTACGCGCGCGCAGCGATATCTGACACGCTTTCATGCGCCAATTTCGCAATCGCGGTCACGCAGGCAATTTTCATCGCTTCAGTAATGCGGGTCGCACCGACATCGAGTGCGCCGCGAAAGATGTAAGGGAAGCACAGCGCGTTATTAATTTGATTCGGATAATCCGAACGGCCGGTCGCGATAATGCAGTCAGGCCGCACCCGCTTGGCATCCTCTGGGGAAATTTCGGGATTAGGATTGGCCAACGCAAAAATAATCGGCTTGTCCGCCATCGTTGCGACCATTTCTGGCTTCAATACACCTGCCGCGGACAGGCCTAAAAATACATCCGCGCCTTTTACGATGTCGCTGAGCACGCGCGCATCAGTTACGCGCGCATAGCGTGATTTGTTCGGATCCATTTCTGCGGCACGCCCGGTATAAACCACGCCGAGCCGATCACAGACGGTAATGTTTTCATGTTTCGCGCCAATTTGAACCAGCATGTCCAAGCACGCAATCCCTGCCGCACCCGCACCACTGACTGCAATTTTGACCTCAGCTATTTTCTTGCCCACGCATTCAAGCGCGTTTTTCATGCCAGCACCAACGATAATTGCGGTGCCGTGTTGGTCATCGTGGAAAACTGGGATTTTCATCCGCTCGCGCAGCTTTTGTTCCACATAAAAGCATTCGGGTGCTTTGATGTCTTCCAAATTAACGCCGCCGAATGTGGGCTCGAGCGAAGCGATGATGTCCACTAACTTGTCTGGGTCCAGCTCGTCGATTTCGATGTCGAAAACGTCAATTCCGGCAAATTTTTGAAACAACATGCCCTTGCCTTCCATGACCGGCTTTGCCGCCAGCGGGCCAATAGCCCCCAAACCCAACACCGCAGTGCCGTTGGTAATGACCGCTACCAGATTGCCGCGCGCGGTGACTAAGCTCGCCTGATTTGGGTCATCAACGATTGCCTCACAGGCAAATGCCACGCCCGGCGAATACGCTAACGCCAAATCTTGCTGGGTGGTCATGGCTTTGGTGGGCGATACTTTGATTTTTCCAGGCGGATATTGCCGGTGATACTCCAACGCCTGCGTCTTCAACTTTTCTAGCGCTTTTTGCTTATCGTAGAGGGATTTGTCGGATGCAGCTTCATCTTGGCTCATGACCAGACCTGTATTTTTAAAAGGCAGTGTGGCTGAGGATAGCGTTAAGCGAAAAAATTCGCGCGCGATATTTTTCGCTTTTTTTAGGGCGCAGCAAACTAAAACATCATTCAGCTTAAGCAGTTGCTAAAACAATCGATGCTCAGTATATTTCCGCCTCTCGCCGTCCACGCGGGCACTGATTTGGAGAGGTGGCAGAGTGGTCGAATGTACCTGATTCGAAATCAGGCGAAGGTGTAAGCCTTCCGTGGGTTCGAATCCCACCTTCTCCGCCACCTCAGTAAGTCCGCCACCTCAGTAAGCAAGAGTAGCCGCCCCAGTCGGTATGCAAGAAAACTCTCCGCTATCACTGCGCGACCACTAAAACTTTAGCCCATCTCGTTTAGCTAACGCATCTTTTTAAAACGACGCATCTTTTTAAAACGACGCCACGCTCTGCAACCGCTTTTCATGCACGCAACCGCACTCATTGCAGGTGCGTCTGGCGATATCGGCGTCGAAACGCTCAAACACAGCCTTAAATTGCGTTTCAATATTGCTCAACACGAATTGCTCCTGGTAAATTTTATTGCCGCAGTTCGGGCAATACCATTGGAGCGCGTCTAGTTCGTGCGCTAGGCGCTTGCGTTCAATCACTAAACCGATGGACTCGGCTGCGCGCTGTGGCGAGTGCGGTACTTTCGCTGGCAGCAGGAAAATTTCACCCGCCTTAATCGGAATGTCGCGCGCAAAAGTATGCGCGTGGTTGGGCGATGCTTCGCGAATACGCAGCACCATTTCCCCTTCTAACTGATAAAAAAACTCAGGCCCATCTTCGACGTGATAGTCAGTGCGCGAATTTGGCCCGCCAACCACCATGCAGATAAAATCTTGATTTTGCCAGATCACTTTATTGCCGACCGGCGGCTGTAAAAGATGCCGATTCTCAGCAATCCAACTCAGCAGCGAAAAGGGTAATGCTGGGAATAAGGGTAATGCTGGGAATAATGCAGCGTTCATTTGTTCGCCTTTGGCGCGTCATGTGAATTCATAATCGGTGCCGCAATTGCGGTTCACCAAACGTGTCAGCATTCAAGCAGCAATATCCTCTAATTTTTCAAGCGCAGCCACGAGCGCAGCGCGCATGGTTTGTCGCTGAATTTCCGACAACATTTTATTTTGAACACTCATACTGCGTAACGTAAAACCGTGATCGTTTAGCTGCAACCACGGATTGCTTTCGCTCGGAATTTTCGCGCCAACAACCGCGAAAGTCTCTACCGGATGCGCCACACCTTTCACGTTGAGCGAACCCATTGGCCGCACATCAACTAAATCTCGAACCAGTGCGAAGGTACTGCCGCTAATGCAAATACCGCCAGGCTCTGCCTGATGCTCCAGGCGTGAAGCAACATTGACATTTCCGCCGACCACAGTATAGGCAACGCGTTCACCTGAGCCAAAATTACCAATCGTGCAATAGCCGGAATTGACGCCCATGCGCACGCGCAAGCCCAGCTGAGTGCCAAATTTTGCCCAGGTTGACTGCAATGCCCCGGTTGCTGATTGCATCTCCAATGCCATAGATATGCAAGCACGTGCGCTTTTTGCCGGGTCTGAGTGCTCTTCATCACCGAAAAAAATCATAATTGCATCGCCAATGAATTTATCAACGGTGCCACCGTGACGCTCACAAATTTCAGTCATGGCACCCAAATAGGTATTCAATACCTGAGACAGCGTTTCCGGCTCGACGGTGTCAGTAAGCTCGGTAAAACCAACAATATCGGAGAAAAATATGCTCAGGTTGCGTCGGGTTGTAGCACCTGCCTGTGCGCTGTGGCTGCCCCCGGCTATGCGTTGATATAGTGATTTTGACAGATACCGTCGCATATTTTGCGCGATTTGTTCGACCGCTTGATTTTTTTGTTCGAGCTCATTTTCCAGTTCAGTCGAATGCTCAAGCACCCCGGTATGAAGTAAATCAAACTCGTCGATCGCCGCCAATAATTCAATAATTAACTCAACGCAGGCTTTGCCATCGGCATTTTCAAATAAGGTTCCGTCGGTGCCAAACTTATCTAGGAAACCGACTGCACGTTCGCGCAGACCTGGGTCGAGTTGTGAGTTAGTCATCGTGGCTCAAGCAATTTCAAGCTGAAGGGCGGGCATAAATTTGGTCATATTTGCCAAGCTTTTACTTTGCCATGCATTGCTAGAAGAACCGAGCACCGTCAGGCCAATGTCGCCTTGCTTTCTAACTTTAAGTACAAATTGATAAAGCAAATTGATTCCGGAACTATTGAGGAACTTTAGCTCGCGAACATCAATAATCAGTACCGGCTTTCCTACCGCGACTAAAGCTTCAAGCGCGTGCGCCATTAGCTGTGAAATAGGCGCGTATTCCGGCGCGGCATTTAATCTCAGGCTACCGATTAACGCGACGGTTTGCTTGGAAGCTTCAAAGTAGACAGTAAAGTCGGGCGTCTGAATTCTTTGCTCAATATTGTCTTGCATAATTGGGTTCACTGAATTTTTTGGCAATTGATCAAGGCTCACCGCTCGAAAATAAGTGCGCACGCGCCGTTAGGGCAAACACCTAACGAACAAAGACGGGGCGTTCAAATCTGAATCAAATCTTAAACGTCGCTCTCGTTAAGCAAATTAACGTTGCCACGAATCAAAAGCACATCGACTTTGAGATGGGTGCTGATAACCGCAGCTAAATCGTGCGCGAGATAACCGATCCCGAAAAATACGCCGGGTTCATCCGCTCCAAGCTGACTTTCGTAATACGCGGCGGGGTCAAGACGAAACTTCGTCAGCTGCGCTTTTACCTCGCTAAGGCATTCTGGTCGAACCACGATATCAAGCTCTAGCGTCATCGTTTGCCCAGGAAAAACCATGGTTTGCACCCAGCTTTTACTTGCTGACGCACTGAGTCTAAAGGCCAATTCTAAAAATTCGTTGACCACTGTAGAAGCGATTTCCTTTGCACGCGGGCTACTGAAGGCCGTTTGCGCCAAAAAATCAGAACCCAACGAGCATTGTCGCCAATCACTTTTAAAACTCTCTAGCCCATAACGAAGTTCAACAAATTGGTCTGTCATTGTGAGCTCATCACCTCTTGTGGCCAGCATTTACGCATCGCCGAGCGGCGATTTGGTGCGCATCTTAGCCTAACTGGACACAATAAAGAGCCGTGCTCAAGTGCGCACAAGCGAAGCTAAAGCGAAGTCGACACTAATTTTCTTAATCCCTTTTACTAGGCTGAAGCATTTAGGCAGCGTATGCTGCGATGCACTAGCTAATGTTGTCTGCACCTGAAAAAGGAATGAGAAATGCGTGTTTCCCCATTGGCTTTGCTTATCGGCTTGAGTTTTACGCTCATCGAACCGCTTGGCGCCACGGTTGCGGCCAACTTAAATATCGCAGTGCCACAAAAGTCAACGCAGAGTTCAAACGCAGCGTTAGACAGCGAATATCAGGCTGCGGCTTTACGTGCTGCATCTGGGTTGGCATGGGTTTCCACAAAAACCCTAGACGCGCACGTTTTAAGACCTTATCTCGACTATTTTAGACTGGCACGCAGCCCACAAGCAGCTGACGCAGCGCAGGTCAAGGCATGGCTGGCACGCTATCAAGATGAAATTCCCTTGGCACCGATGCTGCGGCGCAAAATGCTTAGTTTTTACGCCAACGCCGTACGCCCGACAAACTATTTAAGCCTGTATCGGGAAGCTGAGGCGAACCCTGAAGAGCGCTGCAACGCCTGGACCGCGCGGATGACCTTAGCGCCGAAACCAGACACCGCAAAGCGCCACGCATTGACTTTGTATCGTGATGCCAACACACCCAGCGCGCCTTGTGCGCCGGCATTCGCATTTTTGCGGGCAAACGCCGCAATCAACGAGGTGGACGCAGAAAAGCGCTTTGCTGCACTCCTTGCTAGCGGGCAGACGACCAGCGCCAAGAGCATGCGCGCGGATTTAGCGCCAAGTCGGCAAATTTATGCCGCTGCCGCGATATTGGCCGAACAAGATGCCAATCTTTTGCTAACTCAAGCGCGCGCCTGGGACGCTAACAATACCGCGCTCACCTCGGTCACCACGCGTGCCTTGGAACGTATTGCTGCGGTCAATCCCATTACCGCAAACACCAAACTATTGGCGTTCGTCAATAGCCACAAATTAAGTGCTTCCGAGCAAATTCGCGTGCGTTCTGCAATGGCGCGAACGGCGATTATTGCCAATATTCCAGATGCAGGAGCTTGGTTAGATGCGCTACCCGCCAGCGCGCGTGACCCGCAAACCCATGAGTGGGGCGTGCGTCGCGCACTGACGGCCATTAACCCAGAACTGGCTTTGACTCGCGTGGAAGCAATGCCCATTGAGTTAGGCGGCAGCGCACGTTGGCGCTACGTGCGTGGCCGGCTGTTGCAGTGGTTGGGGCGTGATCGCGATGCCGGCGTACAGTTCAAACTTGCCGCTAGCGATGCAACTTTCTATGGGTTTCTGGCCGCCGATAGGTTGGAAAGTGGCTATGCGCTTTGCCCATTAGATCTTAAATTCGCTCCCAAGGCGTCCGGCAAGCTGTTGGGTAGCGGCGCACTCAAGCGTATCAGTGCATTCAAACGCTTAGGCGATCGCGTCGGGGCGAAACGTGAATGGATGTTTTTGCTCAGTCAACTAGACCCAGACGAGCGCCGCCAAGCAGGGCTTTTGGCGGCTATGGAGGGCTGGGGCGAGTATGGAATTTTGGCGCTCAGCGCGCCGCAAGACCGACAAATTTATCAAGCGCGTTTCCCGCTGTTGCAGGCAGAAACTTTAACCGCACAAGCCAGTGCAAACCAGCTTGATTCGGCATTTGTTGCAGGCCTGATTCGTCAAGAAAGCGCCTGGGATCCGAATGCGGTTTCACATGCGAATGCGATTGGACTGATGCAAATGCTGCCCGGCACTGCCGCGATGACAGCAAAAAGCATCGGTTTTGCCGCAAAAATTAACTTGACCGATCCGGCGACCAATCTAACGCTTGGCACCGCACATCTGCGACTGCTGTCAGAAAAATATTCCGGCTCGCCAATCTTAATGACCGCAGCCTATAACGCTGGGCCAGGTGCGGTCGCCAAATGGCTGGACCCGTTGTATCAAAAATACCCGGATCTTTGGATTGAAACTATTCCGTATAAAGAGACACGTGAATATGTCAGCGCGGTTTTAGCCTTCAGCGTGGTGTACGACTGGCGTCTGGATGGTCAATTGCAACGCTTAAGCTCACGCATACCTGAGTTCCCGCAGATTGCGACGCCGGCATTGACATCGTGCATGCCTGCGGATGTGGCGGCATTGAAGTTCGGCACGACGTCAGCATCCACAAATATGCCTACACCAAAATAGCTTAGCTTTGTGCACTAATCTAGGTTTAGAGTGAGCGGCAACCCGGACGCCGCGTGTTAAGCTTCTGTTGTATTTTGTGAATATCTAAACGAGAAATAGTGTTTAACGACATTTGACAGCTTTCTGAAGAATCGAATTGGTTTTTTACTTCTTAGCCGCTTTTGTTGTGAAGCGAATGCCCATGATCGCTGAGGCAAATATGATAGACGACCAATATAAATTATTGTTTGAAGCCAGCCCATTACCGACTTGGTTATGTCATCCAGCCACGCTCAAAATCATAGAGACCAATTCTGCCGCTACTAAAAAATATGGCTACAGCCGCACTGAATTTCTGGCGCAGGCGCTAAGCGATTTGCATGCTGAAGAGGATCAGGCCGAGCTGTTGACGTTTTTAAATGAATGCTGCACGTCGAACGCGGTGCATTCAACGCGCGTTTGGTTGCATCGCCATCGCAGTGGCAAGGTGATTGACGTTCAAATTACCAGTTGCGATATCCAGCTTGACGCCAGCACGGTACGTATGGTGCTAGCGCAAGACGTTTCGCAGCGCTTGCGCACCGATGCGGCAGAAAGCGCGAAAGATCGGACTTTGCGCAAGGTGTTGTTCGACATCGCCGACGGTCTCGTCGTATTGGGAGCCGATTCAAATCCATTGTTTGTCAATGCTGCGGCACGTCAAATTTTGGGGCTTCCAGAACAGTACGTGCTTGAATCAGATTCTAATATCGGACGGGATGCAGTCAGCTCAGGCACTGAATCATTAATTGGATCGGGGTATGAGCGAGTTGCACTTGATGTGTTTGGTGCGACCCACCATCTCGATCTGCGCACCAGCTTAACCACCGGCGGCGGTAAAACCGAGCGTTTGCTAATTCTGCAGGATGGTTCACAGCAACGCGAAAGTGCGCAAAAACTGCTGCTCTTGCGGCGTGCGGTTGAAGCCACTGATAACGGCGTCGTGATCGTAAATGCGATCGATCCAGAACAACCGATGATTTACGTTAACCGTGGTTTTGAACTCATGACTGGCTATCGCGCGAACGAGGTCATTGGTTTGAACTGTCGTTTTCTGCAAAGGGAAGACACCCACCAAGTTGGACTCACGGGGATACGCAAAGCAATTGCTGCCGGTGCCAGTCACGTCGCAGAATTACGCAACTATCGCAAAGATGGCAGCCTGTTTTGGAGTCACCTTCGTATTTCCCCGGTTCGCGACGATGCAGGAGCTGTTTCCCACTTCATAGGCATACAAACTGATATTTCCGAGCAGAAGCGCTTAGAAGAAGAAAGCATTTTTCTTTTGACGCATGATTCAGTAACCGGTTTGCTAAAATATTCGGCATCCGAGGCGCGCATTGAAACACTTTTACAGAACGCGCGCCACGCCGGGCACCGCTTGGTGCTGCTGTATGTCGATCTTGATCGTTTTTACAGCATCAACGACAGTATGGGTTTTGCTGCGGGCGATGCGGCGCTGAAAATGATTGCTGCGCGGCTGTGCGCGCTCGCGGGTTCTATGGATGTGTTTCGTACTTCGGCCGACGAATTTTTGGTCGTCCTGAGTGACATCGCCCACGAGGCGAATTTGTTACAGCTTGCAAGCCAGTATTGCGACTGCATTGCTGAGCCTTTAATTATTTCACCCATAGTCACCCTACATCTGACGGCATCAATTGGCGTGTCGGCGTTCCCAGAATTTGGTCAAACAGTCACTGAATTGACTCGGCAAGCTGAAATTGCCGCCAATCGCGCAAAGCGGGGTGGCCGAAATGCCGCAATAGTGTTTACTGATCAATTGCGCGCTGCGCTTGATGATCGGCTTTTACTCGGCGTGCGCCTGCGTGCGGCGCTCGCTCAGGGCGAATTCCTCTTGCATTACCAACCGCAGGTTAACGCCCAAGACGGCACCATCTCGGGTCTAGAAGCGTTGGTGCGTTGGGATAGCCCCGAGTTTGGGCTATTGCCGCCTGGGCGATTCATTCCCGTTGCAGAAGATAATGGCATGATTTTGCAGCTCGGTGCATGGGTATTGCGTACCGCCTGCCAGCAGCTGCGCGCCTGGACAGATCAGGGCTTTAGTGGCTTTGTTGTCAGCGTCAATGTTTCAGCTGCGCAGATTCAGCGCGTTAGTTTTGTCCAAGAAGTGCGTTCGACGCTCTTGGAAACCGGCATCGTTCCGGGAATGCTTGAGTTGGAACTGACAGAAAGCGGGCTTATGGACAATGCCGAGCGCACCGTTGCGCAGATGCGGGAATTGAAAAGTCTAGGGGTACGCTTAGCCATGGATGATTTTGGCATGGGCTATTCCAGCCTGAGCTATTTGCAGCGGTTTCCGCTTGACAAACTTAAGATTGATCAGGCTTTTGTAGCCAATATTGTGCAAGACGGCAATGATGCGGTACTGGTGCGCGCAATTATTGCGATGGGACAGCAGTTGGGGATGCGGGTCGTCGCGGAAGGTGTGGAAACCGCCGCTCAATACGGCTATCTGCGCAGTAATCACTGTGATGAACTGCAGGGCTATTTTATAGCACGTCCCGTGCCACCGTCTGAAATTGCGGCACTCTTAAAAAAGCGCTTTTTAGTTGCAGGCAAAGGTAGCGAAAGTGCCGAACGGACGTTGCTGCTGCTGGACGACGAAGACAACATTCGCCGTTCATTAATTCGATTGTTGCGCCGGGATGGCTACCGCATCTTAGATGCCAGCAATGCGCGTGACGCCTTCGAATTGCTTGCTACTAACCATGTGCAAGTCATCTTGTCGGATCAGCGCATGCCAGGGATGAGTGGCACAGAATTTCTGAGTGAAGTCAAAGCAATGTATCCAGGCACGATGCGTATGGTGCTAAGTGGCTTTACTGACCTCTCCAGTATCACCGAGGCCGTTAATCGCGGCGCTATCTACAAATTTTTAATGAAACCTTGGGACGACGAGGCATTACGCGCGCAAGTGCTAGAGGCTTTTCGCCATTATGAGCGCAGTCAAGAAGCGACCATGAATCTTGGCAAAAAATAATGCATTAAATAAGTTTTGGCCTCGGTTGACTATGCAATGCTTAGCTACAAGGGCTCATCGTCCAGATCCATATCTAAGTCAATGGAGCCGTCCGCAGCGCGCTTAACCTTGGTCAGCCCAGGATAGAGTTGCTCAAGTTTTTGCATTTCCAGTTCTTGGCGCGACAGTTGCCCTTGTTGCACCCGCACCAAATCGGCTAATCGTTGATTTTCTAACTGCAAAGTGCGGGTTTGCAAGGCTTGGGAAATTGCCGTTCCTAATTCATAGTCATCCCAAGGCTTGCCGATAAATCGAAAAATTTGGACTCGATTGATGGCGGCTACGACCGATTGCAGGTCTGCATAGCCGCTCAACATCAGCCGCGCGATATCCGGCTGGATTTCGATGAGCTCAGATAGAAATGCAACGCCATCCATTTCAGGCATGCGAAAGTCCGATATGACTAGATCGAAGGCACACTGACGGGCACGATCCAGTGCCAACTTCGGCTGATCAAACGTTTCAATAAGCAACTTACCACCAAATCTATCCTCCGGCATGGCAATGATCGCGCGCCGCAAGCTGCGCAAAATATTAAGTTCATCGTCAACGAGCATTATCCTTGCCATCTTAACCCTCCAAATTGCTAGTAGTTGCCAGTATACCGGTCATCAAGCTGGGCTGGCGCACTGGCAAATACACTCTAAACGTGGTGCCCTTTCCTACTGTGCTCTGTACTTCGATGCGTCCATGATGTTTTTGTACGATGCCGTAGGACAATGAAAGCCCAAGGCCGGTGCCTTTGCCAATGGCTTTAGTAGTAAAAAAAGGATCAAAAATTCGCGCTACGTTTTCCGGCGCAATGCCCTGTCCTGAATCCGCGATACTGATACAGATCTCGTTATCTATTTGCCGCGTAGCGATGGTGATAACACCACGCTCCTCAATTGCGTGGCCAGCGTTAACCAATAGATTCAAAAACACCTGATTCAATTGCGAAGGCAAACAATCAATTGCTGGAATATCGCCAAATTCTTTGCGCACTTCGACTTTGTATTTGAGTTCATTCCAAACAATGTTGAGCGTGCTTTGCAGGCCGCGATGCAGATCAGATACAGCCCACTGCTCATTTTCCAGTTCGCCCGCATGCGAAAAATCACGTAAATCCATCACAATTTTCTTTACGCGCTCGATGCCCTCACGGGATTCCTCTATGAGCTGAGGCAAATCTTGTTGTAAGTATTCGTAGTCAGCGCGGGCCGTTATTTCCTCTATTGGCCCAAGTAGATGCTGGCACTCACTCGGTAGCTTTTGGCGCAGCGCTTCGTAGCCCGCCAAAAGCGCTAACAAGTCGTGTGCATAGGTTTGCAAAGTACTTAAGTTTGAGTGCACATAGCCAATTGGATTATTTATTTCATGTGCAACACCTGCGGCTAGCTGCCCGATAGAAGCCATCTTTTCCGATTGCAAAAGTTGAGTTTGCGTTTCTTTAACGCGGGCATAGACTTGTTCTAACTCGATATGACGATCGTGCAAGTCTTGCTCTTTTGCCCATTCTCGAGTGACGTCTCGCGCATGAAAACTTAGGCCCAAAGCCCCAAGCGGGCCGCTCAGAACCTGCATTTGCATCCCGACGGTATAGCGCGTGCCATTCTCCGAATCGATCGCACCGGACAAATGGTATTCGCCCGATTCGCGGCCATTGGCACGTAAACGGTTTAAAACGCCACTTGCGAATACGGCGTCGTCCATCGTGCAGACATGGCCATCCCGCGACCAATACATGCTTTCCATAATAGCCGCGGCGGCGTTTCTGTAGAGAATTTCCCCGGCTAGGTCGCTAACCCAGATGCCATCTGCCAGCGACTCCAGCGCGTTCATGCGTAGACTTAAAGTTGCCGCCTCTTCAGCGCGTGCAGTGCTTTCAGACATCAAAGTCGTCTCCATTCTATAGTGCACTTATCTCAGATCGATTTTGACGTCAATGGAAACATAAATCAGTAGTTGCATTGAAGCACAAGTTCTTTGAAGAAACTTCGTTTCGCTTCGCAAATTGCCCGCTTCGCAGCTTTGCTAAGCTCGCGCAATAATTCAACGAAGCCGCCTTTGCACATTGGATCAAAAGTAGCACATATTATTAGCCATTAATTTACGAGCGCCCCGCTCTTGCGGGCACTCCTACATCGCCAAATTTGAAGAAGTTGCGGACATCCCCGCATTCGAATCGCGCACGCCCCGTAGCGCAACTCACGCGCTGGCTGATCTTGACCAGCGCTTTCTGCGCTTGCGCACGCACTCAGCAGCGTGCGGGGCTTTACCATAACGTTACGATGTACTTAGCAGGAGGTATCGTGATATTTTCGTCAGGGAAGCGGTCAAGTAGTTTTAGGAAGGTGATCACCGGCCGCTGGTTCTGGATTCAACCTGAAGACGGTGGAAACAATGGCGATCAACGGCGAAGTGCTTACGTTCCTGTCGGGGAACACACCGCTGCGCACTGAGGCTGACAAGCCGCCCGCGCTAGCTAGCATCTGCAGCGACATCACTGAGCGGAAATTCTCGGCTGCAGCGCTGTACGAGAGCGAAACACGCTTTCGCTCTCTGGTCATGGCCACTTCCGAAGTCGTCTGGATCACCGATGCATGCGGCCAAGTCAACGGCCCGCTGCCGAGTTGGCAGAGCTACACCGGGCAGAGCGATGAAGAAGTTAAGGGGGCGGGCTGGGCGAATGCCCTGCATCCGCACGATACATCACGCGCACTGGAGGCGTGGGCACGTGCGGTGGAAAACCGGGCCCTATTTGAAATCGAGTACCGTGTCCGCCGACACGACGGGATCTACCGGGATTTCAGCGTGCGCGGCGTGGCCGTGCACAACAGCGACGGCACCGTGCGCGAGTGGATAGGAACCTGCGCGGACGTGACCAACAGCCGCAAGGCCGAAGCCGAACGTGATCGTTTCTTCTCGCTGTCGCTGGATTTGATGTGCATCGCCAAGTCGGACGGCTATTTTCACCGACTCAATCCGGCTTTCGAAAACGTTCTGGGATTCAAGCAAGAACAATTGCTCAGCCGACCGTTTATAGATTTCGTGCATCCCGACGACCATGAATCGACACTCGCGGCGGTCGCGCTGCTCTCTACCGGAGCAAACCTTGTCAATTTCGAGAACCGCTACCGGTGCAAGGATGGTGGCTATCGCTGGTTTCTATGGTCGTGCGCTGCGGCCGTGGAGGACGGCCATATGTACGCTGCGGCGCGTGACATAAGCGAGCGCAAACAGGCCGAAGCTGACATGCTCCAGCTTAATGCTGAGCTCGACCAGCGCGTGGTCGAGCGCACTGCACAGCTCGAAGCGGCCAACCGAGAATTAGAGGCGTTCACCTATTCGGTGTCGCACGACCTGCGCGCGCCGCTGCGCGGGGTGGACAGTTTCAGCCGCATGGTCATGGAAGACTACGGTCCAAAGCTCGATGATGAAGGCCGCCGCATGCTCAACGTGGTGCGCACCGAGTCGCAGCGCATGGGCCAGCTGATCGACGATTTGCTCAACTTTTCGCGCGCGGGCCGCCTTGAAGTGCGACACCAGTCAATCAACATGACCGCACTGGTGCAGGGCTTGATCGACAAGCTGGAGCTGCCGCCCGAGCGACTGCGCGGAATCGCGGTCAGGCCGCTGACAAACGCGTACGGCGACAGCACGCTGATTCAGCAGGTTTGGGTCAATCTGCTGTCCAATGCCGTGAAATTTACCCGCCACCAGTCGGCACCAGAGATCGAGATCGGCGTTACCTTCGCGGACGGGTTTGCCACTTACCATATCAAGGACAACGGTGCGGGCTTCGATGCGCGCTACGTCCACAAGCTCTTCGGCGTGTTTCAGCGGCTGCACACCGAGGACGAATTCGAGGGTACCGGCGTAGGGCTGGCGCTGGTGCAGCGCATCGTGCACCGCCACGGCGGCAAGGTTTGGGCCGAAGGCGAAGTTAATAAAGGCGCGACATTCTACTTTTCCCTGCCGGTTGCCGAGGAACACAAATGAACGCACAATCCAATAGCGTCGAAATCCTGCTCGTCGAAGACAATCCGCGCGACGCCGAGATTACCTTGCGCGCCCTCAAGAAAAGTAAGCTGGCCAATCACCTCGTGCACGTCAAGGACGGTCAGGAGGCGTTGGACTGGCTGTTCGGTGCCGGCCAGTACGCAGGGCGCGACGTTAGCCAACACCCGAAGGTCGTCCTGCTCGACCTGAAATTGCCGAAGGTGGATGGACTTGAGGTGCTGCGCGCGGTGCGTGCCGACCCGCGCACTCACCGCATTCCCGTGGTGGTGCTGACCTCTTCGCGCGAAGAGCAGGACGTCGTGCACTCATACGATTTGGGGGTCAACAGTTATATTGTTAAGCCCGTGGATTTCGAGAACTTCTCCGCCGCAGTAGCCGAGGCCGGCCACTACTGGCTGCTGATCAATCAGGAACCCAGGTAAGCGGTGTCATGAAAGAAACGCTATCCAGCCAAGACAGCAATTCCGCCGTCCGGCGAACGCTGCGCGTGGTGGTGGTGGAGGACAGCGTGCCGGATGCCGAGATCATGGTGCGCGAACTGCGCAGCGCCGGGTTCGACGTGGATTGGACCCGGGTCGAGAATGAAGCCCAATTTCTGGCGGCACTGGAGACCGGGCCAGACGTGATCCTCTCCGACTATTCCTTGCCGAACTTCGATGGTCTGCGCGCGGCGGACCTGCTCGTTGAGCGCGACCTAGAAATCCCTTTCATCCTCGTCTCCGGCACGATCGGCGAGGAAAAGGCCGCCACCGCGATCCAGCGTGGTGCGGACGACTATCTGCTGAAGGACCGCTTAACCCGACTGGGGCCTGCTGTTCGTCGCGCGCTGGAAATCTGCCAGACGCGCCAGGAACGCAAGCTGGCGATGGTGGCGCTGCACCAGAGTGAGCGCGCTTACCGCCAACTTGTTCACTCGCTGCCGGTTGCCGTCTACACCACCGATACCAGCGGGCGGGTGACGCTGTTCAATGAGGCGACCGTGGCATTGTGGGGGGGGCTTCCCGATACGTTAAATGTCTACAACAACGCGATGAGGCTGCTCGATCTGGAAGGCAACGAGATCCCGCTTGCGCAACGGCCGACGGCACGGGTGCTTAGTGAAAACAGCGCGGTCCTGGGTGCCGAGTACCTGTTTGAACGAGCCGACGCTACGCGCCGCAATGTTTTAGCCTACCCGCATCCGATACGCAGCGAAGACGGCACGCTGACCGGCGCGGTGAGCCTGATGCTGGACGTTACCGAACTCAGGCACGCGCAACAGGCGCTGCTCGCATCCGAGTTATTTGCCCAGGCCACCATCGACTCGGTGTCTGCGCGTATCTGCGTGCTAGACGAGACGGGCACCGTCGCCGCGGTAAACTTGGCCTGGCGCGAGTTTAGCCAGCAAAACAATCCTCGGCCGGACCAGTCCACCGCGTTTCTCGGCATGAATTACCTGAACACCTGCGATGGGGCTGCGGGGCCGGACAGCTCGGACGCCAGTGCGATGGCCGCTGGCATCCGCCAGGTCATGGATGGCACGTTGGCGGAATTCACCCTCGAATATCCCTGCCATAGCCCGACCGAGCAGCGCTGGTTCCTGGCCCGGGTGACCCGCTTTCGCGGTTTAAGCCACCACATCGTGGTGGCCCACGAAAATGTTACCGAACGCAAGCATGCACTGGATGTGCTGGAGGCTAGTGAGGCAGAGCAGCGCCGCTTGGTGCGGCAAATCGAGACCGAACGGGCGCGTTTAGTCGCAGCCCAGCAGGTGGCAAAAGTTGGAAGCTGGGAGACTGACCTAGCCACGCTAGCGGTCAGCTGGTCTGACGAAACCCATCGCATTCATGAAACCGACCCTGCCCTATTCGATCCCACCCACCCAAGTTTCATTGCGTTGGTTCACCCGGCAGATCGCGAAGCCGTGGATTCGGCTTTCATCCAGTCTTTCGAGCAGCGTCAGGCGCAAATGATCGAACATCGGCTGTTGCTGGCTAATGAGCGAATCAAATACGTGGAAGAGCGTTGGCACATCGTTTTAGACGCGCACGGCAAAGCGGAGCGCGCCGTTGGCACCTGCCAGGACGTAACCGAACGTAAGCTGCAAGAACTGCGTGTCGCGCGCCTGAGTCGCGTGCAGACGCTGTTGAGCGGCATCAATGCGCTGATTGTGCGTGCGCGTGATCGCGACGAGCTTTTCCGCGACGCATGCGAGATCGCGATTAACGCCGGGGGCTTTCAGATGGCCTTTGTGGGGATCGTCGATGCCACCGGCGAGGTAGTTGTTAGTGCGTCGGCCGGCAAGAGGCAGGAGCTTCTGAGTCTCATCAGAAAAGCCTTGGCCTCAAACGACGTAGCACCCACTACCTTAGTCATGACGGCGATGCGGGAGAAA
>Ga0105046_10003052_pt1 | contig 26517 bp, 21 predicted proteins | sample MAT03_FD_78385 | JGI IMG/M metagenome (GOLD analysis project Ga0105046, IMG submission 78385) | Freshwater microbial communities from Lake Fryxell liftoff mats and glacier meltwater in Antarctica - MAT-03 (megahit assembly) | ecosystem: Environmental > Aquatic > Freshwater > Ice > Liftoff...
CTCTTTCCGTCCGATGGGATGGTAGTCGAAGCTCGCGTAGCCGCGTGAGATCGACTTGAGCTTGTCGTAAAAATCGAAGACCACTTCGCCGAGCGGAAGCTCGAAGCTGAGTTCCACGCGATCGGTGGTGAGGTAGTTCTGGCCGATGAGCATGCCGCGCTTCTCGATGCAGAGCGTCATGATCGCTCCGGTGTATTCCGCCTTGGTGATCACCTGCGCCTTGATGTACGGCTCCTCGATCTTCTCAATGTGCATCACCTCGGGCAACTCGCTTGGGTTATGGATCTCGAACACTTCGCCATTGGTCCGGGTGATGACGTAGCCCACGTTGGGTACTGTGGTGATCACGCTCATGTTGAACTCGCGCTGCAACCGCTCCTGGATGATCTCCATGTGCAGCAAGCCCAGAAAGCCACAGCGGAAACCGAAGCCGAGGGCGGCGCTGCTCTCGGGTGTCCATGTGAGGCTCGCGTCGTTGAGCTGGAGCTTCTCCATGGCATCGCGCATCTCCTCGTAGTCATCGGTGTCCACCGGGAAGATCCCCGCCCATACCATGGGCTTCACTTCCTCGAAGCCGTGGATGGCCACTTCGCAAGGGCGGTCGCGGTGGGTGATGGTGTCCCCCACTTTCACCTCGCTCGCGGTCTTGATGCCGCTGATGATGTAGCCCACGTCGCCGGCCTTCACTTCGGGACGTGGTTCGATGCTCATCTTGAGGCAGCCCACCTCGTCGGCCCCGTACTCCACGCCGGTGTTGAAGAATTTCACCTGGTCACCTTTGCGGATGGTTCCGTTCATGACGCGGAAGTAGGCGATGATGCCGCGGAACGGGTTGAAGACGCTGTCGAAGATGAGCGCCTGAAGCGGTGCGGCGGGGTCGCCTTTCGGCGCGGGAACGCGGGTCACGATCTCCTCCAGGATCTTGTCCACCCCCAGCCCGGTCTTTCCGCTGGCGGCCAAGATCTCTTCGCGCTTGCAGCCCAGCAGGTCCACGATCTGGTCCTTCACCTCCTCGGGGTTCGCGCTCTGCAAGTCCATCTTGTTGAGGATGGGGATGATCGTGAGATCATGCTCCAGCGCGAGGTAGAGGTTGCTGATGGTCTGCGCCTGGATGCCTTGGGTGGCGTCCACGATCAGCAGGGCCCCTTCGCAGGCGGCGATGCTGCGGCTCACTTCGTAACTGAAGTCCACGTGGCCGGGAGTGTCGATCAGGTTGAAGATGTACTTCTCCCCGTTGAGGGTGTAGTCCATCTGGATGGCCTTGCTCTTGATGGTGATGCCCCGCTCCCGCTCCAGATCCATGTCGTCCAGTGCCTGGGCCTGCATGTCACGGTCGGCGATGGTGCCGGTCATCTGCAACAGCCTGTCCGCCAAGGTGCTTTTGCCATGGTCGATGTGGGCGATGATGCAGAAGTTGCGGATGTTCTTCATGTCTTGTCCGCCGAAGCCTCGGCGCAGGAGGAGAATGACCCCGGATATCCCCCCATTGGCAGGGCAATAGCGGTAAATTCGGGGGCGCGAAGTTAGCCCATCGTCTTTCGGGTCGCCCAGGTGGCGCCTCATCGCCACAAAGTTGGCCGACGCGGAGGGCAACCATTCGCAGTTCACGTGCATCTTCCCACCAGACCTCCAAACACCACCATGATGCCTTTCCCCGGAAAACAGCGCTGGTTCTTGGCAGGACTGGCCTTGGCGATGACGCAAGTCGTGATCGCACAGCCTTGCCTGGTGGACTATACGTTCACCTCGGCCCCTCCGCCCGTAGGGGGCACATACCAATCCGGCGAGACGGTCACCTTCTGCTTCACGATCACCAATTGGGATACACCCAATGCCAACTGGTTCCACGGCTTGGTGCCGGTGTTCGGTTCGGGGTGGGATCAGAGCACCTTGGTGCTGGCCCCGCCTCCACCCACCCAAGGCGGGAGCAATGGCACATGGGGGTGGTACCCCATCTGCGACGGCACCGCCGGCACGGCGATCGGTCCGGTTGGTCCCGGTTGGTTCTTCGATCTGGACAATGATGGCAACCCTGGCAACAACTTCGGGGACTACGTCCAAGGCGCCTGCTTTTTCGAGTTCTGCTGGACCATCTCGGTGGCCACTGGTATCGATTGCATCAACGGTGCGAGCCTGGATATGACGGCCAACGCCTACGGTGACAGCGAAACGGGTTCTTGGGGGGCCGCAGGTTGCAACGGGGACACCAACCCGGCCATGGGCGCTACAGCGGAATGCTGCCAGGGCAACGCAGGCTCACCGGGAGCGATCGCGGTTTGCGAGGATCAGGTCGCGTTCGACCTCTTCGCGTTGCTGGGCGGCACACCCGACCTCGGTGGCAGCTGGACCGACCCTTCCGGCCTCCCCTGCACGGCATTGCTGGACCCGGCGACCGCAGCGGCTGGCGCGTACACGTATACCGTAGTGGATGTGGCCCCTTGCCCCAATGTGCAGTCGACGGTAACAGTATCCATCTCACAGGTGGTCGATGCCGGTGCGGACAATATGGTGGTTCTGTGCGTGGATGCCGTTCCCCTGGACATGCTGGCCGCCTTGGCCGGAACCCCGGACCCGATCGGCACATGGACCTCACCGCAAGGTGTGCCCTGCCCCGGTGTGTTCACCGCCGCGATCGATCAGCCGGGCGTGTACACCTACTTCATTGATGCACAAGCGCCGTGCATGGACCATAGTGCAACGCTCACCATCGCTGTTGATCCTGTACCCTGGGCCGGAACAGATGATGCGGTGGTGCGCTGTGCCAACGACAACCCCGTGGATCTCTTTCCGCTGCTGGGCGGCGATCCGGACAATGATGGCACCTGGCTGGATCCTTCGTCCGCAGCTCATTCCGGTCTGTTGAACCCACCGACCGCGCTGTCCGGTTCTCACGCTTATGTGGTCCTGGGTTCCGGGGCCTGCACGCATCTGGTGGACACGGGTTTTGTGGTGGTGACCATCAACCCACTGCCACAGGTCGCTTTCCTGGTCGAACCGGACTCTGGCTGCCACCCGCTGCCTGTAACCTTCACCAACACCACCCCGCTCGCTGATGTTGGGGGGCCCTGCCAATGGGTGTTCGGCGATGGTTTCTCTGAGGAGAATTGCGGGGTTGTCCAACATGTTTATGCCGATCCAGGTTCCTATGCGGTGCAACTCACCGTCACTTCGCCCCAAGGCTGCACGGACTTCCTCTACCGCCCTGCCGTGGTGCTGGTGGAACCGGCGCCGCAAGCCACGTTCTTCTTCTCACCGGATCCGGGTACAGTGGGTAACAGCACGATCTTCTTTACCGCGGAAGATCCGCATGCCGTGCATTTCGAATGGACCGTGGATGGCACACCCTTCGGGCAGGATCGCCACGCGCAACAATGGTTCAATGATGTCCTGGGCAGCGAGCATGACGTTTGCCTGAGCGTGTTGGACCGGTACGGCTGCGCCGACACCATATGTCGAACGGTCACCATTCTGGTCCCGGCGATCTTCATCCCCAATGCGTTCTCCCCTGATGGCGACGGGCTCAATGACACGTTCTATCCCTACGTGTTGGATGTCGTGCGCGAAGACCACCTGTTGCAAGTGTTCGACCGTTGGGGCGAACTCATTTTCGATTCGAGCGATCCCGGTGAGGGGTGGGACGGCTATTACAAAGGCGGTAGTGATGTGGTGGCCCAAGGCGTTTACGTTTGGCGCCTTACCGCCCTGCCCACGGCGACCGCCGACAAGTTGGAAATGATCGGGAGCGTGACGCTGTTGAAATGAGCTTGTCACCGCACCTTCAGAGACACGCCCAAGTGGACCCCTATAACTTGCATATCCTAGATGGATCAGGGGTCCGGGGCAACTTTCCGGGCGAGGATCGCATCATCATTCCCGGAGCGCCATGACGGATGAACACCTTGTAATTGGTTGCGTCAAGGGCGATCCGGTCGCGCAAAAGGCATTGTACCAGCAATTTGCGCGCAAAATGATGAGCATTTGCATGCGATACGCGCACAACAGGGACCAGGCCCAGGACATGCTTCAGGACGGCTTCGTGAAGGTCTTCCAGAAGATCGACCATTTCCGGGGCGATGGCCCCTTGGGGGGTTGGATCGCGCGCACCATGGTGAACACCGCACTGGACCATATCCGCCGGAACAAACCCTACGACCATAGCCTGGACCTGACCGAAGCGGAACACCTCCACCAGGAGGATGAGCATGTGCTGAGTTCGATGAGCACCGACGAGCTCATGGAACTGGTCCAGTCATTGCCCACCGGCTACCGCACCGTCTTCAACCTGTTCGCCATCGAGGGTTATGCCCACAAGGAGATCGCCGAGCGGATGGGCATCTCGGAGAACACCTCGAAATCGCAATTCATGAAAGCGCGGGCCTACCTGCGCAAGCTGCTGCCCAAAGAGGCGGCCGCTCCATTCCAACACGACCATGAAGGATAGTCTGGGCGATCTTTTCCGCGAGCGGTTCCATGGCCACGAAGTTCCCGTGGCGCCAGGGACGTGGCAGGCCATTCAGAGCCAGATAGTGGCTGCGCCTGTCCCGCAAGAGCCCGTTCCCGGCCAGTTACAGGAGAAATTCGCCGGGCACGAGGTGCATATGGACGCGGCCGTGTGGCAGAACATCAGCGCCCATCTGGGGCACGGTGTCGTAGCCGGATCTACAGGTGGCGGCATCTTCGGATGGGTAGCTGCTGTGGTTGCTGGGCTGTTGATCGTTGGTGGTTTGGCGTACACCTTCAGTTCGGAGGAGCCAACCGCACTGGCACACACACCTTCGGCTCCCGCCGTGTTCCAGAACGCGGCACCGAACGCGGACCCGAACTCCAACACCCCTTCCGCAACAACGATCGCTGAACCTGCTCAAGCGGAGCAGTACCCACTACAGCCGGCAGTCGCTGCTCCAGCAGTACCGACCCAGCCTAAGGTGATCACCGCAGGTGCCAACCCACCGCAGGTGAATGAACCCGCCAGCGGCGAAGGCGCATTGGACCCCTCCGAGGAAATGCCCACAAGGCCTGAGCGTTCGGGTGCCGAAGTGGTGAACCGGATCATCGCCGATATGACCAGCCTGGCCGAACAGGAGGTGCGCTCCAGCACGCCTGTTGTTCCGCCGCCCACCATCGGAGGCACGCAGCAACCAACTCCGGAGACCGGTGCTCCTATCGACGCAGCCACGGAACCCTCTGCATTACCGGAAGTATTCCTGCCGAACACCTTCACCCCGAACAACGACGGGATCAACGACGACTACCGGATAGGCGCAGCCGGTTTCTCGAGCGTCATGGTGCGTGTCTATTCCTTGAAGAACAACCAGTTGGTCTTCAGTTCGAGCGGTAGCGCCCTTTGGACCGGCGCCGACTGCGAGGATGGAATGTACCTGGTGGCTGTTGAAGCTGTGACATTGGACGGCCGATCGGTAACCGAGGGCAAGGTGGTCTGGCTGAACAGGAACTCAATGAACTAGGCATCGAAGTATGCCTGATGAACTGTAAGTTTGGCGGCTTTTTGAACACCTGTTCATAGGTCTCCGCACCATAGACTGAACTACGCAAAGCAGCCATGAGGAACTCGATCTTGACCGTGCTTGCCCTCGCTCTCGCCCAAGTGGCGGGCGCTCAATCCCATACCATCGCCGAACCGTACATCGAGGATTGTGTGGGGGCCTTCTTGGACAGCGGCGGCGAGGGTGCGAGCGGCTACCAGGACAACGAGAACTTCACCTCGACGATCTGCCCGAACGGAGGCGGTCCCGCCATCTCCTTGCAATTCATAACGTTCACGCTCAGTACTGCGGGTACGGCCCCGACCGACCAGTTGACGATCTATGATGGTCCTGACACTTCCTCCCCCCTGATCGGAACATGGAGCGGCAGCGATTCTCCGGGCATCATCTCTGCAAGTTTCGCGAACATTTCGGGCTGCCTGACGCTGGTTTTCACCAGCAATGAAAGTGGCCAGGGCGTTTTCTCCGCGATCCTCACCTGCTTTCAGCCCTGCGAACCACCAACGCCAGTGGCGACAATGGGTGAGTCGATCCCAGCGCTCGTTTGCCAGGGCGAGGTGTTGAACTTCGACGCCACCGCCTCTTTCGCAGCGGCTGGGTTCAGCGTAGTGGGTTACGCTTGGGATTTCGATGACGGCCTGCAGGACAGCACCAGCGGTCCCACTATTTCGCACTCCTTCGCAGCGCCGGGCGAATACTTGGTGCAGGTGACCGTGACCGACGACAATGATTGCGAGAGCACGAGCTTGGTGGATCTGCAGATCCTGGTAAGCACCACCCCTTCCTTCCTCGGCACGGTGGGCGACACCACGATCTGTCAGGGGGACAGTGTTCACTTGGTCGGCGCTACCACCGCGGTTACGTGGAGCGCACTTCCTGAGGCGAACTTCGGTGACGGTATCTATCTGCCGGACGACCAAGGCATCCCCTTCAACAGCACACTCACTTTCAGTGGTTTCTCGCCGGGAGCAACGCTCACGACCATCAATGATCTGGAATCGGTATGCGTCAGCATGGAACACTCGTACATGGGTGACTTGATCATTTTCATTACCTGTCCCAACGGCCAGACCACCACCTTCCATCAGCAAGGCGGCAATGGTACGTTCATTGGCAATGCGCTGGACGGCGAAACCGTGCCGCCTACCCCGGGTGAATGCTGGGAATACTGCTGGAGCCCGACCGCCACAAATGGCACTTGGATCGAGAACCTTGGAACAAGCCCGATCCCATCCGGCACCTATGAGAGTGTAGAGCCGATGGACCAATTGGTCGGGTGCCCACTGAACGGCATCTGGACTTTCACTGTCGTGGACCAGTTCGGGGCCGATGATGGGTTCCTCTGCTCATGGGAATTGAACTTCAATCCTGCGCTCTTCCCGGAACTCACCTCTTACACTCCCGTGCTGGGCTGGAGCACCGCCGACTCGGTAAACTGGAGCGGGAATGGCTTCACGCCCGATCCCATCAACTTCCTGGAAGGTTATGCGTTCCCCACCGATCCCGGCGTCTTCGATTACGTGCTTGAAGTAACCGACAACTTCGGTTGTACCTATGACACCACGATCACCATCACGGTGAACCCTTCTCCCCAAGGTCCGATCCTGATCGCGGGTGACAATGTGGTCTGCGCGGACGGCCTCGCCTTCCTGAACGCCCCTGCGGGTTTCGATTCCTATCTGTGGACCCCCAACGGTGCGGTGGGTGCCAACGTGAACGTCGGTGCTGGCACGTACGTGGTAACGGTCGCTTACGGCACATGCCCCCTGGATTCCGAGCCTTTCACCGTGATCGAAGCGCCCAACCCGGTGCCGGTGATCACCGGACCGAACTTCAGTTGTGGCGGCATACCGGTCACGCTTACCACAACAGAACAGTTCTCCTCCTACGTGTGGTCCAATGGAGCACAAACTCAAGGCACCACGGTCACTTCCGGCAGCTACACCGTTACAGTAACGAGCACCGAGGGTTGCTCCGCGACATCGGATCCGTACGGCGTGGTCGTAGCCAGCGATCCTGATGCGGCCTTCAGTACAGTACCCAACTCACCCCAGCCCATGGGCAGCACGATCCTCTTCCTGGATGGCTCCACCGTGAACGGCGGAACGATCTCCGAATGGGATTGGACCTTCGATCCAGCGGGCAATGGCAGCGCGGATCAATCGCCATCGTTCACCTACCCGACCCCGGGGGATTACACGGTGACACTGATCGTCACCACCAGCGACGGTTGCGCGGACACCACCACCCAGCTCTACACCATCTTCCCCCCGGAGATCACCATCCCGAACGTGATCTCACCGAACGGCGATGAGGCCAATGAGGTTTTCGAGATCACGAACATCATCTACTGGACCAACGAGCTGAAGATCTACAGTCGCTGGGGCAACGTGGTGTACGAGACCCGGAACTACAAGAACACCTGGAAGGGTGATGGCGTGCCGGATGGTACATACTACTACATCCTCACCCTGGGCGATGGCCGCGAGTGGGCCGGGCACCTCACCGTGCTCCGCTGATCAAGCTGCACAAGAAGCCAGCGAAAGGCCCCCGATGCATCGGGGGCCTTTCTACTTTTGACCGCCTTTGACCAAGCTACGCACGACCCGATGAAGGTGATCGACCATCTCCGCAACGCGGACCGCACCCTGTTCTCCTTCGAGATCCTGCCGCCCTTGAAGGGCCGCGACATCCGCTCGATCTACGAGGGCATCGACCCGTTGCTGGAGTTCAAGCCGAGCTTCATCAACGTGACCTACCACCGTGAGGAGGTCATCTACAAAGAGCGGGGCCACGGTTTGCTGCAGAAGATCCGCCTGCGCAAGCGCCCCGGTACGGTGGGGATCTGCGCCATGATCAAGGCGAAGTACAACATCGACACGGTGCCGCACCTGATCTGCGGCGGCTTCAGCCAGGAGGATACCGAGGACGCGCTGATCGAACTGAACTTTCTGGGCATCGACAATGTGCTCGCCTTGCGTGGAGATGCGATCAAGAGCGAACCACACTTCATCCCTGAACGTGACGGTCATCCACACGCGGTGGAGCTGATCAGGCAGATCAACCAGCTGAACCAGGGCAAGTACCTCTACGACGAAGAGCAGGAGGCCGCGCCCACCGGGTTGTGCGTCGGCGCGGCGTGCTACCCGGAGAAGCATCCTGAGGCCCTCAACTTGAACGTGGACATCGCCTACCTGAAGGAAAAAGTGGCGGCCGGCGCCGAGTACCTGGTGACCCAGATGTTCTTCGATAACGCGAAGTACTTCCACTTCGTGGAGCTGTGCCGCGAACAGGGCATCACGGTGCCGATCATTCCCGGGCTGAAACCGATCACCACGCTCAAGCACATCGCGTACCTGCCCAAGACCTTCCGCGTGGACCTGCCCGATGCCTTCGCCTCCGAGCTCATGAAATGCAGCACCGACGCCCAGGTGAAACAGCTGGGCATTGAATGGACCACCGCGCAGGCGCGTGAGTTGCAGGCGAAGAAAGTCCCCAGCCTGCACTTCTACACCATGGGCCGAAGCGAGGCGGTACGTGCGGTAGCGAAGCAAGTATTCTAGGGAACGGGCCAACGGATGAGCTCCGTTGTGCGTTACTTAGAGTGAAATGCGCATCCTGCCCCTCCTCTTATTCGCGTTCTTGATCGCGGCCGCACAGGGCCAGGTCGGTTTCGATCCGAACACCTTGCAGGAGATCGTTGCCGGCGAAGCGCACCGGGGTCATCCGTTCGCCAAAGCGGATGGCGATCCCACGCGTGGGTATGACCTGAAGTACCACCACCTCGACCTGTCCATTGATCCCAGCGTGCGAGCCATTACAGGCACCGTTACCCACTGGTTCACCGCGATCGATGATCTGAACGACGTGGTGCTCGACCTGAGCGGAGCCCTGGTGGTGAGCGCCGTGACGCACCACGGGAACACCATTCCCTTCACGCATGTTGGTAACATACTCACCGTCCCGCTGCCCAACGCATTGATCGATGGTGAGCTTGACTCCCTCTCGATCACCTATGGCGGAGTGCCGCCCGATACCGGCTTCGGTTCGTTCATGCAAGCCGACCACGGCGGTGCGCCGATCGTCTGGACGCTTTCGGAGCCCTACGGCGCACAGGACTGGTGGCCGTGTAAACAGGACCTGAACGACAAGGCCGATTCCTTGGACATGTGGGTGACCACCAATTCGGGACAGCGCGTTGCGAGCAACGGCGTACTCGTCGCCGAAGAGGTATTGCCCAACGACCTCGTCCGCTTCCGTTGGCGCCACCGTTACCCGATCAACTATTACCTGGTCGCCCTCGCGGTCACGAACTATGCGGTGTACAGCGACTTCGTTCCCCTGGAGAACACCACGGTGGAAGTGCTCAACTACGTGTACCCCGAGAGCCTGGCCGATGCACAGACCGGCACGGCGTACTCCATCCCCCAGATGCAGCTCTTCAGTACGCTCTTCGGTGAGTACCCCTTCGCCTTGGAGAAGTACGGCCACGCGCAGTTCGAGTGGGGTGGTGGCATTGAGCACCAGACCATGACCTTCATGGGCGGCTTCAGCTACGAGCTGGTGGCACATGAGTTGGCGCACCAATGGTTCGGCGACATGGTTACCTGCGGCAGTTGGGAGGACATCTGGTTGAACGAGGGCTTTGCGACCTACCTGAGCGGATTGTGCTACGAGAACCTTGATCCCGTGTGGTGGATGCCGTTCAAGCGCGGGCGCCGTGACTACATTATTTCACAACCCGGCGGCAGTGTGAAGTGTGTCGATACCACTTCGGTGGGCCGCATTTTCGATGGGCGACTCTCCTATGCGAAAGGAGGCTACGTGCTCCACATGCTCCGCTGGGTGTGTGGTGACAGCGCCTTCTTTGATGGCGTTCGCAACTACCTCCACGATCCCGATCTGCGTTATGCCAGCGCGCTCACCCCCCAGCTTGTCGCGCACCTTGAGCAGACCAGCGCTGTGGACCTCACGGGATTCATGGACGATTGGTACGTAGGCGAAGGCTATCCGATCTACACAGCGCAATGGGCGCAGGACGGGAACGGCCTGGTCCAAGTGATGCTCGAACAATCCACTTCGCATCCGAGCGTACCGTTCTACGAGATGCCCGTACCGATCCTGTTCAAGAACGGCTCACTGGACACCACGGTCGTATTGGACCATACGTTCAGCGGCCAGACGTTCAGCTTCGCCCTGCCTTTCCAGGCGGATAGCGCACTGTTCGATCCGGAGATCCATATCGTGAGCGGGCAGAACCTCGTGCTGAAGGTGCCGGTGATGGCCTTTGGCCATGTCGGTGTTTCGCTCTATCCGAACCCGGTCGGCAACACCGCCACCCTTTTTCTCGGCAATGAGATGAGTGGGGCCGTACGGGTCCGGATCATGGATGCCGCTGGAAGGATCACTTCGGAAAAAGGGACCGTGCTTGGCGATCAGCGCACCGAATTGGACTGCCTCACCCTGGCACCGGGTTCCTACACAGCGGAAATAAGCGACGGACAAAGCGTGCTGCGGGTGCGGTTCGTCAAACCCTGACAACGTGTGCGGGCATTCCCGGTCACACCCACATGGGCCAGGCACTCCGTATCCTGAGCGGGATCCTCCTGGTCATCGGTGGCCTGTGCATGTTCATGCTCATAAGTGTCGGATCACATGGACATTTCCCGCTGGTTCCCCGACGCTGGGATGACGTCTTGACGTGGAATACGGTGCTTGTTCCGATCCTCGGTGGAGCACTACTGTTCGGCTGGAAGAAGCGGTGATCAGCGCGCCATGAACATACGCTGCACATACTTCCCGAGCACGTCGAATTCCACGTTCACCCGCTGGCCCGCTTTCAGTACACGGAAGGTGGTGTGTTCGAACGTGTACGGGATGATCGCGACGCTGAAGCCCTGATCCGTAAGCTCCGCGATGGTGAGGCTCACCCCGTTGAGGCAGATGGAGCCTTTCGGCACAAGCAGTTGTTTCTCGTCCGGAAGCGTGAACGCGCAACTCCAGGATCCATCGAGGTCCTTCACGGCGACACATTCCACCGTTGCGTCAACATGCCCTTGCACCATGTGACCATCCAGCCGGTCACCCATGCGAAGGCTGCGCTCCAGGTTCACACCATCGCCTTCGCGCAGTTCGCCGAGGTGGCTCCGAAGCAGGGTCTCTCGCACGACGGTAACACGGTAGTTCCCATCATCGATCGCCGCCACCGTCAAGCAGACCCCGTTGTGCGACACGCTCTGGTCGACGCGCAGTTCAGCGGTCATCCGGGCGTCGATGGTCAACTCCCGATTGGTGCCTGTCTCGCGCACCGCGACCACACGACCCACTTCCTCGACGATCCCGGTGAACATCAGTTGACGCGTGGCGAGATCCCGCTTCCCAGGATATGCACATAGCCTTTCAGCACCGTCGGTTCCGAACCAGAGAGCCGCGCGAAGATCACGGTGCACACGTAGTAGTAAACACCATCAGGCACAGGCTCGCCGGTGCTCATGTGCGTCCCGTCCCAACCGATGGCCGGATCCAGCGTTTCGAAGACCACCTGCCCCCAGCGATTGAACACCTGCAGATCGATCGATCGCACACCCCGGTAAGGGAATGGAACGAAGAAGTCGTTCACATGATCACTGTTCGGCGTGTAGACGTTCGGCAAGGTGTACAGCGGGCAGTTGTCACCGCACAGCACGTTGCTGAACGGGCTCTCGTTGCCGATCGTATCGATCGCCGTGACCGCGTAGCAACCCGCCACCGAGCTACCATTGGTATGCGTGAACACCGTGTTCTCCGCTCCGTTGATCGTCGCGATGAGAACAAGTGGTGCATCCAATGAATCGCCGAAATAGATGTTGTACCGGTACGTATCATCCGCGCAGCTCTGGTTCGGATCGTTCCACGTCAGCGTGTTCAGCGGCAGCTCACAATCGTTGTTCAGCGCAAGTGTTGGCGGACACGGTGGCGTGCGGTCCTCTGGAACACCGCACACCTCCTGGCTGTAGTTGATCAGCGGCGCTACGATGTCGGGGTTGCTGTACGCACCGGTGCTGCGCACGTAGTAGCAGTACTCCTGCCCATTGTTCAGTCCAGTATCGACATAACTGCCGGTGGTGCTGGTGCCGATCAACACCCAGGATCCACCATCGAAGCGGAAGACCTCGTAGAGCGAATTGATCCACGGTGTGTTCAAGGTCCAGACCACCGTGAGCTCCTCATCATCGGGCACGGTGCTGATGAAGACCGACGAAGCGACATTGCTCGACCCGATCGTATCGTTGCCGCCCGATCCCACCAGTTCCACCCGGTACACATGCGCCGTAGTGCGGGTATCGATGTTCAAGTCCAGCCAGAACGTGTCTTGATGCGCGAGGAACGGATGTGTCGGGCTTGTCCAGATCAGTTCGTTCGCCGTGGTGTAACCCGTGCCGTGGTAGAGGTTAAAGAAGTACGGACCGGGTCGTGCGGTGGTGTCCAGGTCGTAGGCGTTGCTCCAGCGCACGGTATCGCGTCCGGTGGCAACATCGGTGGTGCCCACGCTCACGTGCGTGATCACCGGTACCTGGCGGTCCAGCAGCGCGCAGAACTCTTCGCTCGCGTAGCTCAATGCACCATCCGCGAACTCGGCCACCACCATGTAGCAGTACTGGTTACCGATGATCAACCCGGTGTTATCCGTGTAGGTCGTCGCATTGAGCCCCGCGGTGTTGGCGAGGTACGTGTAGCCGGTGTAAGCGGGCACACCCGTTTCACAATGCGCGGGATCGAAGCCGTACAAACCGGCGCGCCGATAGATGCGGTAGCCGATCGCATTGGTACAGATACTGGCGTCCCAGGCGAGTATGATGGAGCTGCCACTCGCCGCAGCGCTCGGGTTCAGCGGGGCTGGTGCCACCACCGTGATGAACATGGTTTGGTAGTCCTGCAACTGGACCTGCGGATCGTTGTCCGTGGCATTGAACACCACTTGATAAGGCTGCAACCGCACATGGCTGCAGTTCGTGGGCCAGCTGAATTGGCCAGTGGCACTCGGCGCTGGCGAGCTGACGAATGTCGCCGGTGAGTTGGCCAGGATGAAGGGCTGTCCCAGCGCGGTCAACGTAACGACCTGCCCAAAGTCCGGATCGCTGGCCTGCACATCGAAGGTGAGGAAGGTGCCCGCCTCCACACAGGTGTCCGCGACCGCGGCGATCACAGGCGGCTGGTTGCTGCACGCCACAACGGTGATCTGCATATCCTGTGTCACCCAACCCACCTCGAACAAGACCCCGTTCTCCCTGCGCCATTCGCGAACGATGAACGCGATGTTGTACTCCCCGATGAGGGAGGGTGCGTTCCAGGTGATGGTTCCCGTGATCGGGTCGATGTTGTAGTTGGGGCCAGGGAACGTGTAACCGAGGATGGGCTCACAATTCAATCCCAGGCAAACGGCCGGTTCGAAGGATAGGCTGTCCCCATCTGGATCGTAGGCCGCCGGGTTGTGTATCCACGGTTGGTTGATGCAGGCGTCCTGGATGGGTGGGTTCAGGAAACGCGCCGAACAGTTGTGGCCGGTGACCGGGGAAATGATCAGCTGCGTTTTCACGCAGAACGATTGCAGGATCGAGTTGGGCACATTGATCACCCCGCTGTTGCGGTTCTGGTCATCGAACTGGAGCGTGAAGATCCCCGGGCCTGTGTACTGGTGCGTTGCCACGTATTCGTTTCGCCGCAGGTCACGGTCGGGGTCATCGATGATCGAGGTGCGCGCGATCGTGTCCACGTCACCATCGCCCCAATCCAGCGGGAGTTCCGGCCGATCCGCAGGAGCGCTGAGCTTGGTATGCGTGATGATGGTGACCTGGTAGGTGAACCCGCCCAAGTGGCAGATGATGATCTCGCCCGCCCGGTTGTGCGTAGCCCACGCCGGGATGGAAAGCACCAACGCGAACAGAAGAAGTGCGGAGCGGAACAAGGCCATATGCGGTACCACAAAGTACGGGGTTCTCCTGCGGCGAACGGAACGCTGGCCCGGCGAATTGCCTTCTGAAAGCAACAGGTCCAAGCACTTCGAGGCCATCAGAGGCGCTGTTCGTGGACGGCTATCTTTGGCTCCCTTCACATGGCCATGCTCACCAAACGCGATCGCCCCGCCGCCACACGGGACACGGTGGTGATCCTCGACTCACCGGCCCAATTGCGCAACCTCGACCTGGAGCGCAACGACCGGCAGTACCTCACCGAACAGCTCGAAGCCGATCCCTCCCTGGCGATCTGCGACGTGAGCGGCCGGGTGGTGATGGCCCACCTGACGAAAAAAGCGGACCGTCCAGGCCAATTAGAGAAGGCCCGCCGCGCTGGCGATGCCATGGTCACCAAACTGAACAGCCTCAAGCGCAGCGAAGTGCAACTGATCAGCCTACAGGACGATGCCATGGCGACACTCGCGCTCGCCGAAGGCTTTGTCCTGGGCAACTATGCGTTCCGCAAGTACAAAGGCGATACGAAGGGAGCACCCACGGTGGAGAAGCTTTCTGTTGTTGCGAAAGAGGTGAGCGCGAAGGACATCGAAGAATTGACCGACCTGTGCGAGGCGACCTATACGGCGCGGGACATGGTGAACGAACCGGTGAGTTTCCTCACCGCGAAACAACTGGCCTCGGAGATCCGCGACCTCGGCAAGGAAGCGGGGTTCAAGGTGCAGGTGCTGGACAAAAGCCAGATCGAAGCCTTGGGCATGGGCGGCCTGCTCGCCGTGAACAAAGGGAGTGTGGACGAGCCCACCTTCAGCATCCTGGAGTGGAAGCCCAAGAAAGCGGTGAACAAGAAGCCGCTTCTCCTGGTGGGCAAGGGTGTGGTGTACGATACCGGTGGCCTCAGCCTGAAGTCCACGCCCAACAGCATGGACCAGATGAAGTGCGACATGGCCGGTGCGGCCGCGGTCGCGTGCGCCATCGCGGTGGTGGCCCAACAACAACTTCCGGTGCATGTGATCGGCCTGATCCCTGCCACGGACAACCGGCCCGGTGGCAATGCTTACACGCCCGGCGATGTGGTGCGCATGCACAGCGGCCTCACCGTGGAAGTGCTCAACACCGACGCCGAAGGCCGCATGATCCTCGCCGATGCCTTGAGCTACGGCGAGCGGTATGAACCTGAATTGGTTATGACCATGGCCACGCTCACCGGGGCGGCTATGCGCGCTATTGGCACGTACGGCACAGCCACAATGGGGACGGCGGCGGACAGCGAGTTCCAGAAACTGGAGGCCGCGGGGCTGCAGGTTTTCGAACGTGTGGCGCGTTTGCCATTCTGGGACGAGTACGGCGAGGAGATCATCAGCGACGTCGCGGACATCAAGAACCTCGGCAGCGACCTCGGTGGCGCCCAGACCGCCGGGAAATTCCTCGCGCGTTTCACCACCCGGCCGTTCATCCACCTGGACATCGCCGGCCCGGCGTTCCTGACCAAGAAGGACGGTTACCGCCCCAAGGGAGGCACCGGTGTCGGCGTGCGCCTGTTCTATGAATTCATCAAGCGCCGCGCAACGGCGCGATAGGGACACGAGATCTCGCGCCAAAAAAAACCATGAGCGAACAACGATCATCGATCCGTGTAGCGATCAGTTGCGGCGACCTGAACGGCATCGGCATCGAAGTGGTGCTGAAGTGCTTCGAGGACAGCCGGATGCTGCTGGACATGACACCGGTGCTCTACGCCTCATCCCACGCCGTGAGCCACCATCGCAAAGCGCTGAAATTGGAGGAGGTGCAGTTCCACCGTGTGAACGATGCGCGGGAAGCGCTCTCGAAGAAGTTGAACCTGGTGAATGTGTGGGAGGACGAGGTAACGATCGAGCTGGGCACGCCCTCGGGCATGATGGCGAGCTATGCGATCAAAAGCCTCGAAGCCGCCGCGCAGGACCTTGCCAGCGGCAAAGTGGATGTGTTGGTCACGGCCCCCATCGACAAGAACAGCATGCAACTGGCCGGCTTCGCGTACCCCGGCCATACCGAGTTTCTGCAGCACATGGCCGGCGCGGATAGTGAAGTACTGATGTTGCTGGTGGGCGATGGGTTGCGGGTGGGCACGGTAACAGGGCACATCCCGTTGAAGGATGTCGCGACAGCGGTGACCATCGAGCGTATCCTCGTAAAGGCCAGGCTCTTGCACCAAAGCCTGTTGCGCGACTTCGGCATCCTTGAACCGCGCATCGCCGTTCTTGGTTTGAACCCGCATGCGGGCGATGGCGGCACCTTGGGGAACGAGGACAAGGAGCGCATCGCACCGGCGGTGCGCAAACTGAACGAGGAAGGCATCAAGACCATGGGGCCCTACCCCGCCGACGGGTTCTTCGGGGCGGGACAGTACGCTCATTTCGATGGCGTGCTGGCGATGTACCATGACCAGGGCCTGGCCCCCTTCAAGGCCCTGAGCTTCGGGCATGGCGTCAACTTCACGGCCGGGCTGCCGATCGTGCGCACCAGCCCGGACCATGGAACGGGCCTGAGTATTGCGGGCCAGGGTATTGCCGATGAGGGCAGCTTCCGGGCGGCGGTCTGGCTGGCCGGGGATATCCTGCGGAACCGGGAGCGGTTCAAGACCATCGGCACCAACCCGCTCCAGCCACAGAAGCGGGAGAAAGAGCACAAAGAAGGCTAGTCCCCTGATCCAGCGCCGGATCCCTGCGGAATCCTACATTTGCGATCCCCTTGACCGGGGTGTACCCATGGACCCGCTGAAGGAATATGATATCCCCTTCACCGGCCTTAAGGACGGCGAGCACGAATTCCAGTTCGAACTGGGGCAGGCCTTCTTCGAGGCCACCGGGGAGGAGGAGTTCGAGGGCGGCCGGGTGCAGGTGATGGTGAGCTTGGAGAAGAGTCCGACGATGCTGGTGACGAACATGCATATGGAAGGCCCGGTGGCACTGCGATGTGATCATTGCAACGGCCCCTTGGAGTTCATGCTCAAAGGCGACCAACTCCAGATCTTCCGTCTCACCGGTGCCGAAGAGTTCGACGATGACGAACTGGTGTCCTTGGATGCCCGGGCTCACAGCATCAACCTGACCCACTACCTGTACGAGTGCATGCGCCTGGCACTACCAGCCCGCCATGTGCATTCCCCCGGACAGTGCGACCCCGAAGTGGAGAAGGTTCTGGGCGAACTCTCGATCGAACATGAACCCGTTCCCGACCCACGTTGGGAAGCGCTGAACCAATTGAAGGGTCCCGATAAAACAGGGACGAAACACAAGCGGCCGTAGGCCACAACGACCCCAGCCATGCCAAATCCGAAGCGTCGACATTCGAAGACCCGTACCGCCAAGCGCCGTACCCACCAAAAAGCCGGTGTGCCCACCTTGAGCAAGGACCCCAACACGGGTGAGACCCACCTGCGCCACCGCGCCTACAAAGTGGGGGAAGACCTCTACTACAATGGCAAAGTGGTGGTCTCCGGCACCGAAGCCGCTGAATAAGGTCATCTACGCACCCATGCGCTACCACCTCCTCGCCCAATGAGGATCGGCGTGGACATCATGGGTAGCGACCACGGTCCGGTCGTTCCCGTTCGCGCGGCCATTTGGGCCGCTGCTGAGCTTCCTGCGGATGTCCGGATCGTCCTGATCGGTGACGCGGACGCCATCACCCAGGCGCTTTCAGCCGAAGGTGCGGATGCCTCCGCTTTCGATATCGTGCCCAGCGCGGACGATATCACCTTCGACGACAACCCCACCAAGGCGCTCCAAGCCAAGCCCAACAGCAGCATCAGCCTGGGTTTCCAGCTGTTGAAGAAAGGCGAGTTGGACGCGTTCGCCAGCACCGGCAACACCGGGGCCATGCTTGTGGGCAGCATCTTCAGCATCAAAGTGATCCCCGGGGTCATCCGCCCGTGCATCCCCAGCGTGGTGCCGAAGGAGAACGGCAGCTATGGCATCCTCGTCGATGTAGGGGCCAACGCCGATTGCAAGCCGGACGTCCTGGCCCAGTTCGGATTGCTCGGTGCCATGCTGGCCAAGCACGTGTACCATATCGATGATCCGAAGGTGGGCCTGCTGAACATCGGCGAGGAAGAGAAGAAGGGCGACCTGCTGCGGCAGGCGACCTATGACCTGATGAAGGACCAGCAGCTCTATCGCTTCATCGGCAATGTGGAAGGTCGCGACCTGTTCAACGACAAGGCCGACGTGATGGTGACCGATGGCTTCACCGGCAATGTTGTGTTGAAGGCCGTGGAAGCCTTCCACGATCTGCTGGAGCAACGCGGTGTGCACGAACCGTTCTTCGACCGGTTCAACTACGAGAACTACGGAGGTCTACCGGTGCTGGGCGTGAACGGCAACGTGATCATCGGTCACGGCATCAGCAACGATCTCACGATCAAGAACATGCTCCTGTTCACCCGTGACGTGGTGGAGAGCAAGCTCAGCGAACGGATCAGCGAAGCCCTCTCCTGATGCGGACGACAGCGGCCATCACCAGCGTGTTCGGCTACGTGCCCGAATACCGCCTCACCAACCAGGTCCTGGAGACCATGGTGGAGACCAACGACGCCTGGATCACCGAGCGGACCGGCATCAAGGAACGCCGCATCCTGCAAGGGAAGGACAAGGGCCTGAGCGATATGGCCGTGGAAGCGGTACTCGGCCTGCTGAAGAAACGCGGGATCGGCGCCGATGAGATCGACCTGATGATCGTGGCCACGGTGACCCCCGATCGCGTGTTCCCCGCCACAGCGAACATCATCTGCGACCGGATCGGTGCGAAGAACGCCTGGGGCTTCGACCTCATGGCCGCGTGCAGCGGATTCCTGTATGCGCTGGCGACCGGCGCGCAGTTCGTCGAGAGCGGGAAGCACAAGAAAGTAGTGGTGGTGGGGGGCGACAAGATGAGCAGTATCATCGACTATGAGGACCGTGCCACCTGCATCATCTTCGGCGATGGCTGTGGCGCTGTACTCCTGGAGCCCACCACCGAAGGCGTGGGTGTGATGGATTCGATCCTGCGCGCGGACGGTAGCGGTTGCCAATACCTTCACCAGAAAGCGGGCGGGAGCATGCGCCCGAGCACCGAGCGCACCGTTGAGCGCAAGGAGCACTACGTGTATCAGGAGGGAAAGGCCGTCTTCAAGTTCGCCGTGACGAACATGGCCGATGTGAGCGCGGAGATCATGGAGAAGAACGGCCTGGATCCAGAGGATGTGGCCTGGCTTGTGCCGCACCAAGCCAATAAACGCATCATCGACGCCACCGCCCACCGTATGGGGCTGGACGCCAGCAAGGTGATGGTGAACATCGAGAAATACGGCAATACCACTTCGGGGACCATACCCCTCTGCCTCTGGGAGTGGGAGCCGCGCCTGAAGAAGGGCGACAATGTGATCCTCTCCGCGTTCGGCGGTGGCTTCACTTGGGGTGCGATCTGGATCAAATGGGCCTACGGCGGCTGACAACTTCCCTTTTCTACCTTAGCCCCCATGTCGGGTAACCTAGAGCAAGCAGCGATGAACCTTACGCAGATCCAAGACCTGATCAAGTTCGTGGCCAAGAGCGGCGTGAGCGAGGTGGAGATCGAACAGAAGGATTTCAAGATCACCATCAAGACCCCCGCTGTCAAGAGGGAGGTACAGGTGGTCACCGCAGCGGCTCCCGCCTATGCCCCGGCACCCCTTGCTGCTCCTGCTGCCGCTGCACCCGCAGCAGCGCCTGCCCCAGTGGCTCCGGCGCCTGCGGCCGATGCCAAGTACGTCACCATCAAGGCACCCATGATCGGTACGTTCTACCGGTCGTCCGGTCCGGGAAAGCCGGTATTCGTGAACGTGGGCGATGAGATGAAGCTTGGGAAACCCATCTGCGTCATCGAAGCCATGAAACTCTTCAACGAGATCGAGAGCGATGTGGCGGGCAAGATCATCAAGGTTCTGGTTGACGATGCCAAGCCCGTGGAGTACGATCAGCCGTTGTTCCTAGTGGATCCCGCGTAGCTCATTCACCACAGAGGCACAGAGAGCACAGAGGAAACCCCGAAAGGCATGCGGGCCATCTTCAACTCAACGGACCTTGTGGTGATCCCAGTCTTCTTCTCTGTGTCCTCCGTGCCTCTGTGGTGAACCAGACCAGAAGCCTCCCATGTTCAAGAAGATCCTCATAGCCAATCGCGGCGAGATCGCCCTGCGCGTCATCCGCACCTGCCGCGAGATGGGCATCAAGACGGTGGCCGTCTACAGCACCGCCGACAAGGAGAGCCTGCACGTGCGCTTCGCGGATGAGGCGGTATGCATTGGACCGCCGCCGAGCAAGGAGAGCTATTTGAACATGGTGCGGATCATTGCGGCGGCAGAGATCACCAACGCCGATGCGATCCATCCGGGCTACGGATTCCTGAGCGAGAACGCCAAGTTCAGCAAGCTCTGCCAGCAGCACAACATCAAATTCATCGGTGCCACACCGGAGCAGATCGAGGCCATGGGCGACAAGATCACGGCCAAGGCGACCATGATCGCGGCGGGAGTGCCCGTTGTGCCAGGAACGGACGGCCTGGTCACGGACATCGCCGTGGCGAAGAAGGAAGCGAAGAGGATCGGCTACCCGGTGATCCTGAAGGCCACCGCTGGCGGCGGCGGCAAGGGCATGCGGCTGGTTTGGAAGGAAGAAGAGTTCCAGGAAGCATACGATAAAGCGAGCCAGGAAGCAGGTGCTGCTTTCGGCAATGGCGGCATGTACCTGGAGAAGTACGTCCTGGAGCCAAGGCACATCGAGTTCCAGATCGCCGGCGACCAGTACGGCACCTTCTGCCACATGAGCGAGCGCGACTGCAGCATCCAACGCCGCTACCAGAAGCTCGTGGAGGAAACGCCTTCACCCTTCATGACCAAGGCGCTGCGCAAGAAGATGGGCGCGGCAGCGATCAAGGCAGCAGCAAGTGTGAACTACGAAGGCGTGGGCACCGTTGAGTTCCTGGTCGACAAGGACAGGAACTTCTACTTCATGGAGATGAACACGCGGATCCAAGTGGAGCACACGATCACCGAGGAGGTGATCGACTACGACCTGATCCGCGAGCAGATCAAGATCGCTGCGGGCATCCCTATCAGCGGCCTCAACTACGAGCCCACGCGCCACAGCATCCAGTGCCGCATCAACGCCGAGGATCCGTTCAACAACTTCCGTCCGAACCCGGGCAAGATCACCAGCTACCATAGCCCCGGTGGCCATGGGGTACGTGTGGATACCCACGTGTACGCTGGCTATACCATCCCGCCGAACTACGACAGCATGATCGGCAAGCTCATCGTGAGCGCGCAGACCCGCGAAGAGGCGTTGACCAAAATGGAGCGCGCGCTGAGCGAGTACGTGATCGAGGGCATCCACACCACCATCCCCTTCCACCTGCAGCTATTCCAAGATCCGAAGTTCCGCGCTGGGGAGTACACCACGAAGTTCCTCGAGGACTTCGAGTTGAAGAAACCCTGATCTCAGTCCGTAGCGCTGATGCGTTGGTGGATCAACGCGCCATCGCGTTGCTCGAACACCACACCGGTCGTGGTTCCTTGGGCCCCCAGCAACGCGCGCACCTGTAGTGGGCCGTCAACACGGAAGAGCGTCCGCTTCGCATACCACTGCACCTGCGGTTCCGGAGTGAAGCCCAGCGTGAAGACGGCCTCTTCGGGTCGTGCCTCCGCAGCGATGGCCAGACCCATGTCGCGCTCCTGTGCATAGCGATCATCGTCGTGACCGGGCAGTGGATTGGTTCGGTAGAAGTACAGCACGCCGCCCAGGCAGGTGGCGACAACCAAGGCGCTGGAACTCTGGCTCTTCAGGTTCGCCAAGCCAACAGCGGCAAGTCCGCAGAGAAGGATCCCTCCCTTCAGCGCGGCGAAGTCGTGATCCGCGTATTGCAGCAGGAAGGCATGGTCCAGCAAGACAGGCAGGCCCGCGAGAAGAACGAACAACCCGAGTCCGGGCAGGTTCATGATCCGCTTCCGGAAGACAATGCCCAGGGCGACAGCGACAAGTAACACGGGCAAGTAGCCGGTGCGGTAATTCACCATCAACTGACCGAGGTGGGACCATGGCCCATCCACCAGGCCCGATGTTCCGCGCACCGCGAAGCGACCGGTGTAATAGGCCCAGAGCGCATCGGCATCCACCACCTGGAGGTAGCGCCATGCGGTGATGCCTAGGGCCAGCGCAACAGCGGTCCATGTGACGAACAGCAACTTGACATAAGCGAGATCGCGCGAAGAATACCAACGCCACAATGCGAGAACTGATACGGTCATCGCCGCGAAGACCCCCGGCCAACTCGTGTAGGCGGTGAGGAACAGCGTCGCGCCGAACGCCAGAAGGGCTCGCCACGAACCAACTGTTCCGCGGTTGAACATGCGCACCGATACCAAGAGATTCAATACCCAGAAGTTCTGCACGAACATGTCGCTCATGTACGCGTTGCTGTGGAACCAGAGCGGGGCCGGCATGAAGAGATACAGCACGGCAGAGAATAGCGGGGCGCGGGAGGCAGCATCCTTGGTCAACAGTTCTTTCACGATCAAGTAGAGGCAGAAGGCGGTGGTGAGGTGGAAGAACAGGTTGAACAGTTCCAAGCCCAGTGCGTTGGGGGCAACACCCGTGATCGCGAACAAGAGGTAAGGCAGGTCGTAGGCCAGTGGTGGATGGGAGAAGTAGTATGCTACGCCAGCGCGCATACCCGGCGCATCCTCGGTGCTAGGTGGATAGCGATCAGCCGCACCACTGAAGCTGATCGCCGGACCGCCGTGATGGGCCGCGAAGCCATCCGTGTACCAGTTGTGCAGAACGATAAGCACCAACGCCGTACACAACTCGTGATGCGCCGAAAGCGGTCGGTTCAACTGCGGCACACGTACCGCAACGCTCAGTGCGAAGGCGAATAACACGATGTACAGGTCCCGACGCGGCATCGCACGAACTTAGGCAAGCACCCGGCTAGCTTTGGCCGAAGCGCATGACGACGTCCAAACCGCCATTCCCTTCCGTACTTGTGTTCCTCGCCTTGGTGGCGTCAGCATTGCTCCTCCACCTACCTGTTCTGGGCCTCACCTTCTTTTCGGACGACTTCTCCGTGATCCACCGCATCGCCGGTGGCGATCTCGGCACGGGATCCTTCTTCCGCCCACTGCCCGATTGGACCCTTTACCTCAACTATCTCGTCACCGGGTTCTCACCCATCGGCTTCCGGGGGATCAATGTGCTCCTGCTGGGTCTCAACGCGTGGCTGGTGTACCTGCTCGGGCGCAACCTGTTCATGCACGATGGTTCATCGCGCTGGTCGGCTCCGATCATCGGCGCGCTGCTCTTTGTGTGTTATCCCTTCCACAACGAGCCGCAGTTGTGGATCATCGGTCGCAGCACGGCCATGGCCACGTCGTTCACGCTGTTGGCGCTCATCGCCGCTACGAGCCGGCTCGGGTTCGTCCTGAAGTGCGTGGCCGTTGCGCTGTGCGGTGCGCTCGGCGCACTGTGCTATGAACTGGCATTATTGCTGCCGTTGCTCTTGGCGGCGCTGGCATTCGCGGCGCCATCCAGCGAACGACGGACCTGGTGGATGATGGCCCTGATCACTGGGGCTGTGGCGTTCTCGAATCTAGTGCTTCGTTCCATGCTCACAGGGAACATGGCGAACGCGTACGGTACTTCCTTCTTCACGCACGCCTTCGCCTCCTACCTCGCGATGGCAGCCAAGGTGTTCAGCCGTCTCTTCCTACCTCCGAACAGCGCTCCGATGGAACAGGTATTCTGGTCCATGGGGTTGCTGATCGCGCTCCTGGTGCTCGCGTTCGCGCTAATGCGCCGGACCCGGCATGAACCAGCGCTTCGGAGACAATTGCTCGCGCTCATCGCGCTGGTTGGGATCGCGTGTGCGATCGGCGTCGTGGGCGGTGTAAGTACGCGCACCAGCGAGAGCGACCGCTTCCTCTATCTGCCGTCGGCCTTCTTATGCCTGTTCATAGCGGTGGCCATTGTATCGCTCTTTCGTGGATGGGCGCGGCACGCCTGCGTCTGGGTGCTGGTCATTGTGTCGATCATCGCCATGCGACAGAACCATGCGAATTGGAGCATCGCGTCGCGAACGATCGGGAACATCGTCCTCGGCACGCCTTCCGCACCTGCCAGCGGCCGCCTCTTCGTGCAAGATCTTCCAGGCGATCACAATGGCGCGTTCATATTCCGGCACGGCTATCACGAGGCACTGCTGATGGCCAACCTCGATACCGCACGTATCGTACGGGTGGACACTATCCTTCATGGCACGCGCGACCACAGGGGTGTACCAGCTCTTTCCAATGAGAACCGTGAAGACACGTTGTTCCTGGGAGCCAGCGATCGAACCGTTTCTTGGGCGAGGGATCGGTTCGTTGAGAAGGACTGACGCTCCTGGCTTCTTGCCTAAGCCCTCGCCCTCACCTTCTTCGTTCCCTTCGCTGGCAGCATCTCCTTCACCGCAGCGATAAGTGCTAGGTCATCGATGCCGCACTCGATGTAGAGTTCCTTCTGTGACCCGTGCTCGATCCCACGGTCCTGGATGCCAGGGTTCATGCCTCCCTTTTCCTTCTCAATTCAAGAACATCAAGGAGATCTTTCGGACGCGCCGCTTTCAACTTGCTCTCGATCAGGTCATCGAGCGCAATGACGCGGTACTTCGCGACTGGAACCCCGGCAAGTTCGACGATCACGCACCGTGACCACAGTTCCTCGAAGGTTCCGCCTGGTTCGAAGCGGGTGATGACTTCGATCTCCTGCTCTGGCGAGATCTTGACCGAGATGTTCTGTTCACCTTGAAGAACCGCATTGGGCAATTCTTCGACCTCATAGCCGATCGTTTGAAGCACAGCGACCAGACGGGCGAAGTTCTCCGAGGTCGGCTCGATCCATAGGTCCACATCAGCCGAGTGCCGCTTGTACCCATGGTGATTGACGGCAGCGCCCCCCACCATGATCAGCCGGAGTCCCGTTCGATAGGCTTCTCCCAGGAATGACCTTACCTCATCCTCGAACTTCATCACGCTTGCGCCGTACGATGAAATTGCCTTTCTGCTCTCCGGTCGGAGCATCGGATGATCCGTTCGGAAGATCGAAGCCGCGCAAAAAAGACAGGAAGCGGTCCGACGGGGACAGGGCTAGGAATTCGCGTTCACGACGCGCGTTGCTTTCCTCCTTGCTTTCGAATCGGATGCGGTCCTGGTCGCTCTTGCTATTTTCCATGCAGCGCACTATTGAACTGAACTAGGCGCTCGCCCTCGCGCGCTTCGTTCCCTTCGCTGGCAGCATCTCCTTCACCGCAGCGATAAGTGCCAGGTCATCGATGCCGCACTCATTGTACAATTCCTTCTGTGATCCGTGCTCGATCCAGCGGTCCGGTATGCCGAGGCGCTTCACCTGTGCATGGTACCCGTGATCGGCCATGAACTCCAGCACCGCGCTACCCATGCCGCCCTGGATGCAGCCGTCCTCGATGGTGATCACATGTTTGAACTTGCCGAAGACCTCGTGCAGCATCATCTCGTCGATCGGCTTCGCGAAGCGCATGTCGTAGTGTGCGACGCTGTAGCCCTCGGCCTGCAACGCATCGATCCCCTTGGCCGCGATGTTGCCGATGTGCCCGATGCTGAGCACGCCGATGTCGGTGCCGGCGCGCACGGTACGACCCTTGCCGATGGTGATCTCCTTGAAGGGTGTCTTCCATTCGGTCATCACGCCTTCGCCACGCGGATAGCGGATGCTGAAGGGACCACAGTCGCGGAGTTGGGCCGTGTACATCAGGTTGCGCAACTCCTCCTCGTTCATCGGCGCGCTCACGATCATGTTCGGCACGCAACGGAAGTATGCGAGGTCAAAAGCGCCATGGTGCGTTGGACCATCCGCCCCTGCGAGACCGCCCCGGTCGAGGCAGAATATCACATGCAGCTTCTGCAGGGCGACATCGTGCAGCACCTGGTCATAGGCCCGCTGCATGAACGAGCTGTAGATGTTGCAGAACGGCACGAGGCCCTGCGTTGCCATGCC
>Ga0105046_10003054_pt1 | contig 26516 bp, 24 predicted proteins | sample MAT03_FD_78385 | JGI IMG/M metagenome (GOLD analysis project Ga0105046, IMG submission 78385) | Freshwater microbial communities from Lake Fryxell liftoff mats and glacier meltwater in Antarctica - MAT-03 (megahit assembly) | ecosystem: Environmental > Aquatic > Freshwater > Ice > Liftoff...
CAGCGTCGGTCGCCGGTGGACCGCTCAGCAAAGCCTTCGTCGCGAAAGAATCGCAGGAGATCACCGAGGCCGAGATGCCCTCGCAGGACGGCGTGCTCATCGGCTTGGCCCAGATCTCCGCCCGCATCGGCTGCTGGTCTGCGGCCGAGGTCCCGCGGGCGAAGAGCCCTCCCCCGGTGCCGACACGGGCGCAGCGCAGACCGCTACGGCAGAGGCCGCCCGTCTCGGCGACGAGGCCGATCTGCCCGGTTGCCGCAAAGCCGATCCAGCCCTGCTGCCCGGGCCGGCCGAAGGACAGCTCGAAGTCGCCGTCGGCAAGGAGGTTGCCGACCTGGTCGCCGAACGGATTGCGCTCGAAGACGGTCCGCAGGACAGGCCCGCTGCCGGTCGACGTCGACGTGCTGCCGCCCCCGCTCGAGGTGGTCGGGCCGGAAGCAACCGACGTGGCCCCGGCCCCGCCCTCGCCCACGGGTGCGACGCGCTCTTCGTCGCTGCAGGCCACGGTAAGCACCGCAATGGGCAAGGCCCAAATGACGAAGCGGCTCATCGCGGGTCTCCCGCCGGCTTGAGATTTTCGCGGACCCAGGCGAGGGCAGCTTCGTGCAGCGAGTCCTTGCCCTGGACGAGATCGGATTGCTTCTGCTCCACGATCTCGTCCGGCAGGACGCCCTGGCCGATGAGCGGCTCCCCTTCGTCGGTTATCGTCTCGCCCGACGCGAACTGGAAGCGGAGGCCGCCCCAGTAGTTGAACTGGATGAAGGTCGAGAAGGCGCCCGCAGTCGAATGTGGCGCAAAAAGCCGGACGTTGGGCGATGCGCCCTTCATTCCGAAGGGGAAGTAGTCCGACGCCGAGCCATCGCGGTGCAGGATGACCGCGACCGGCAGCTCGGGATCGTGACCGGAAGCCCCCACCCGGAAGCGCGCGCTCGTCGGGTACGAGGAGTACAGCTCGATACCCTCTTCCGCGGTGGCGGGTGCGCTGGACCCTGCCGTAGCGATACCGGAGGGCAGAACGGCGATGTCGCGCTGATCTCGCACCAGCTGGGTGAGGTACTCCGGCGCGTCGATGGTGCCGCCATTGCCGGCTCGATGATCGAGGATCACGCCGCGCGCGCCAGCCTTCCATTCGTCGACCGCCTCTCGAAGCGCGCCATTCACCTGGCCGTTCGGGTCGCCACCTCCGTAGAGCGTGTCCCATACCATCCCGAAGACCGCCTCGTCCTGCGAGGTGCCGGCGATGCGCCCGCGGAAGATGTCCTCGAAGACGTAATGGGTCGCCGGATCGGGGCCGCCCTCCTCGAAGTGGTAGCTGGGGCGGTTGTCGCACGCGACGTCGGCGCCACCTTGGGTTGGTGCGAGGTCGGCGACGGCAATCGTCTCGACGGGCTCGCAGTCGCCGCCTGGGCAGCGCACCACCGTGATGCTGCTGGCGTACTTGAGGATGAGCGAGCCGCCAGCCCAGGGGGGGCCTCCCAAGGCTTCGGCGAAGTCGGCGAACGAATCGGCATCGGTCGCGACGCGATAGCCCCAATCGATCTCGACCAGCTGGCGGGCCCAGGCTATCGGGTGCTGGCCATCGACCGCGACCAGCCGATCGCCCGACGAAAGCCCGGCAGCGTCCGGACCGACATGGCTCACCAGGATGTCCGCGTAGCGCGTGTCGCGGGGGAACAGCCCGTGCGACAGATCGGCGTCACCCTCGATGAAGCATGCATTGAGGCGCCCGCGCAACGGCACTGCGAGGACGCTGCTGCTCGCCGAGGTATGCCAGTCGTGCAACCGACGGATGGCGGTGCCGAAGCCGTTCCAGAACTGCCAGGGTGTCGTTGCGTCGAGCGTGCGATCCAGCTCTTCGAGCGCCCGCGGCAGGTCTTCGAGCCGGGTCTTGCGGCCACCGAAGAACATCTCGAGCCGCGCGCGAATCGACTCGACCATCTGCTCGCGCAGCTCGCCTTCGGGCAGCGGCGGCACTGCATAGCGGCCCTCGCGGCACATGCCGTAGATGCAAACGGCTTCGCTTCCGCAGATCGGGTCGGACAGGCCGTCGCAGGTCGACTGCAGGCTGAAGGAACCCTCCTCGACCAGCTCCAACGCGTCGACCTCCAGACGGCCGTCATCGGAGGCGTCGGACGCGCGCAGGTACACGTCGGGATCGAGGTCGCCTTCGACTGACAGCGAATTGGTCGACAGCTCCACCCAGCCATCGCTGGTGGCCCGGCCCGTCGGTGCCATGCGGACCGAGATGTCCTGGAGGCCGGAGTCTTCGGGGTAATCGACCACGATCTCCCCGTTGAGGACGCCGTGGCGCAACCACACCGTGGCCTGATAGGAGCGATCGCCAGCGGGGACCTCGAGGGCGAACGACGCGGGGCAATCGCGCGCGCCATCGAGGACGATGACCTCCGCTCCACTCAGCGCGTCGGCGGTCGCCTGGACCACGTAATGGACCTGACCGACGCACGCGGGATCGAGGTCCTCGGGAACGAAGGTCGTGGGCGCCGCGAAGTCCTCGAAAGCGATGGCACCTGACGCCGGCAGATAGCGTCCGCTTTCGTCGAAGTCGCCGGCGCGCGCTGTGGCGGTCAAGGCCAGCGCCGCACCGAGGAGCCCGAGCCCAAGTGCCGAGCCGCGACCGCTCGCTGTCCGGCGGATCGTGCGGCTCATCGCGCGCCTCGGGCCATCGTGCGAGGTGACGCCTCGTAAAGGACGCGGCCGTCGCCGCGGCTGGCCCGCTGCATGGCATCGCGGCCGGGGTGGGGCGCACCTTCGTGGGGACCGCGCCATCTGCGGATGGTCTGGCGCGCGGCGTCGACCCTCTCGATGACGTCGGCACTCGGCACCCAAGCTCCTCGAGGCTCGACGCGTTGTTCCTCGCCGTCGGTGGCCTCGCGCACGACTGCGTCGTCGACCAAGGCCTCGCCGTCGACCGTGCTCGAGATGAACAGGTACGACTTGTCGTCACGCTGGGGCGCGGTCGCCTCGAAGTGGCACCAACCCGCGTCGTCGGGCGCCGCCGCAGCCGCCGGAATCGGGAAATCGATACCGTCGGAGTAGATGCCCTCGGACAGCAGGAACAACCGGAACCCCTCGCAGGATCCGTCGCTCGGTCGAATCCACGCGCTGACGTAGAGACCGCGATCCGCGCTGGAGACCGCAAGCCCGATGATGTCCGGGCCGAGGACGGCGCACTTGAGGCCCGAGCGACAATCGGGGCCGAGGTGCCGCAGCGTGAGATTGGCGCTCTGCCCCTGGAACCAGCCGTACTGGTCGGCGAAGGCCGATTCCCACTCAAAATCGCCGTCCCAGAGCAGGTTCTGCGTCTCGGCGACGTTCCCGAACGGGTCGCGCTGGAGAATCGTTCGAATGGGTGTCCCGGCGCCCTCGCCGCCGGCGCCCGAGGACGTGCTGGTGCTCGCAGCGCTGCTCGTCGGCCCCACCGAAGCGCTGGAAGGCGCCCCACCACCGGACGCCGGTGCGACCTGCTCTTCGTCGCCGCAGGCAATCACGCCGAACGAAAGGGACGAAAGCGACACGGCGACCAGCCCTGCATTCACCAGGGATCGGGAGCTCATCGCGGCGTCTCCTTGCGCGAAGGCGCTCTTTCGGGTTCGGGCTCGCGGACCCACGCCAGAGCCGCCTCGAACACCGAGTCGCGCCCCTGGGAGAGGTCCGATTGGCGGGGCAAGACGACGATGTCTGGCTCCACGCCGTGCCCGTTCAGGGTCTCGCCGCTCGCGACGAAGGTGTCGCCGCTCGCCAGCACGTAGGTCATGCCGAGCCAGTAACTGAGCTGGTAGCGCGTCGAGAATGCGCCATTGGTCTGAAATGGCGCGAAGATACGCACGTTGGGCGAGCCTTTGAATCCGAGCGGTAACCAGTCGCTGGCCGACACGTCGCGGGTGAGGAGAAGCGCGACCTTGACGTCGGCGCCGCGCGGCGCGGTGCTCCCGACCACGTTCATCAGGCCGAGGCTCCGGGCGGCGTCGAAGATGGCCTGACCTTCGGCCAGGGTGGGTCGCTCGTCAAAGACCCGCTGGCGGTCGACGTAGGCATCGCTCTCGCGACGCTCCACGAAGTAGTCCCACAGGATCGCCGGGGCGAGGAGCGTGCCGCCATTGCCAGAGCGATGATCGAGGATCACCGCCGCAGCATCCTCCTCCTCCCAGGTGTCGACCCAGGAGCGCAGCGCCGAGCCGACGCCGTCGCTGCCATCACCAGAGTAGAGCGACTCCCATTCCAGGCCGTAGATCTTCTCCTCGGGATCGCTGCCCAGCACCAGGCCGCCGTAGACGCTGTCGCCGGCCTCGGCCGCGTGGTTGGGCGGCGAGTCCTCGAGGTGACGCAGGGGTCGATTGTCGCAAGCGATACCGTCGAACGGGACGCCGTCGGGGAGGCGCGGCAGCGCCTCGTCGAGATCCACCACCTCGACCTCGCCGCACTCGCCTGCGGCGTCGCAACGAACGACCTCTAGCGTGTGGGCATAGCGAGCAATCAGGCCGCGCAGCTGCTCGGCCAATTCGGCGTAGGTCACGTGATTGGAGGTGGGCGAGAGCGACCAATGAATCTCTATGAGCGAGCGCGCCCAGGCGATCGGGTGCTGCCCGTCGACCCGGACCAGACGATCCCCCTGGCGCAGGCCCATGTTGCGATCGGTACCGGCGTGGGACACGAGCACGTCGAGGTAGCTCGGATCGGCCGGCGCGACTTCGTGGCTGAGATCGCCGTCGCCTTCGATGAAACAGAGCGCGATCGGTCGCTGATTGCGAAGGTAGAAATCCGAAAGCGAGTTGGTCGTGGTGTGGCCGTCGTGGAGGCGACGCACCGCGAGCATGAATGCGTTCCAGTATGTCCATGAGTCGGTGGCATTGCGCATCCGCTCGATGGCGATCTCCGCGATCGGAAGATCGATTTCCCGATTTTCGAAGGGCCCGAAGATGATCCGCAGGCGTGCGGCGAGGTAGTCGGTGACCTCGTCGCGATTCGGCGGAATGGGCGGGACGCGCCCAGCCACGTCGCGGCATGTGCCGTAGAGGCACGCCGCGCCGACCGGGCAGTCGCTGCCGTCAGCCGCGCCCTCGCACGACGCGCCGAGACCGCTGGTGCCATCCGCATCGCCCAGCTCTTCCGGAGCGAGCGGCCCCATCGCGCGCACCTCGAGCCCGTCGATCTCGCACCCGCCCGACGAAAAGAAAGTCACCTGGATGACGGCGGCGGAATCGGCGTCGTAGCGGACGTCGTTGGCGAGCTCGATCCATCCGTCGCTGGTCATCCTCCCGGTCGGAAAGAGCTGCGCGAGCGTGTCGATGCCCATCGCCGGATCGGCGCCATAGAAGGACAGCGCGGCGGCCGCCTCGCCGCCCCGTATCCATACGGACGCATGGATGCGCTGGGGCTCCGCGGGCAGCTCGATGAGGACGCCGACGCTGCCGAAGGGCTCCAGCACGAGCGCCTCCTCCCCTTCGAGCGGGCTCTCCACCGGCTGGGTCGGCGCGTCGGGGACGTCACCGGGCTCGAACCCGATCGCGACCACTGCTTCGGCGTCGAAGCCGAACTGGCCATCTTCGGCGAAGTCGCTCGCGAGAGCGGCGACCGAGGTGGTGATGGCGGAGGCCAGCGCTGCCGTGGCCAGCGCCGATGAAACGAGCGCTCGAGAGCGTAGGCGCATGAGAGCTGCTCCTACCCTGGCCAGGACGTCGGGGGAAGGCGGGCCTACGCGCCGGCGCACGCCGCGCCACACCCAATTTTTTCCGAGTTTGTCATCGGAACGCGAGTCCGGTACCCACGGGCGGTGCGAATCGCGACTTACAACGTGAACTCTCTCGGTGCGCGGCTCGAGCTCGTCCTCCAGTGGCTGCGTGCGCGACAGCCCGACGTCGTGTGCGTGCAAGAGCTGAAGCTGGAGGATGCAGCGTTTCCGCATGCGGCACTGGAAGGCGACGGCTACGCGGCGTTCACCCACGGCCAGCAAGCGTGGAACGGTGTGGCCATCCTGGTTCGCAAGGCCGCCTTCGACACGCCGGTCGAGGTCGTTCAACGCGGCCTACCGGGTCAGGAGGACTTCGGCGCTCGACTCGTCTCGGTGCGCGTCGGCGAGTGGCTCGCCACCAGCGTCTACGTACCGAACGGCAAGACCATCGCGCATGCGGATTTTCCGCGGAAGCTGGCGTTCCTGGATTCGCTCGCCGAACACCTGGCGCAAACTCACGCGGCGCACCCCGGTCCGGCCGTGGTGGGCGGTGATTTTAATCTCTGTCCGAGGGATCTCGATTCATGGGACCCGGCGGGGCACGCGGGCCACATCTTCCATACCGACGACGAACGGAGTCGATTCGGCGCGATCCTCGAGCGGGGAATGGTCCACGATCTGTTTCGCCGAGTCAGCCCGACCGAACAGGCCTTTTCGTGGTGGGACTACCGCGGCGGCTGCTTCCACAAAAAGATGGGATTGCGCATCGACTTCCTTCTCGGAAACGAGGCCGTGGCAGCTCGCACGACGAGCGTGGTCGTCGACCGCGAGTGGCGCAAGAAGAAGGGCGACCTGGTGCCGAGCGACCACGCACCCGTGGTCGCCGAGATCGGTGCCTGAGTCGGCTCAGCGCGACTTGGCCTTCAAGCGCTGAAAATGCCGTCGAGCGATGCCGGACGCGGCAGCCGCTCGCGACACGTTGCCGCTGTGCTCGACGAGCAATCGCTCGACGTAGCGGCGCTCGAACTCGTCGACGACGCGGGCGCGAGCTTCGGCCAGCGGCAGGCGAGACGACAGGACCAGCGCAATCGTATCAGGACCGCTCGGTGGCTGCGGCTGGGACGCGGAGCCCGGAGCTCTCGTCGATCGAACCTCGGCCTCGTCGGCGGGCGCGATCGTCACGTCGCCGATGGCGACGGTGCGCAGAACGCGGTTGCGCAGCTCGCGGACGTTGCCGCTCCAATCGTCCTCCTCCCAGCGGCGGAGGAGCTCTGCCGGGGGCTCGTTCGTCGCCCCGGCCTGGCGAAAGAAGTGCCGGGCGAGCGCTGCCACGTCGCCTTTGCGAGCGCGCAGCGGCGGCAGCTCCACGCGTGCGACCGCGAGGCGATGGAAGAGGTCGTCCCGGAAGCGGCCGGCTTGCACCTCGCGATCGAGGTCACGCCGCGTCGCGCAGACCACGCGGACGTCGACCCGCACATAGCCGACGCCGCCGATGCGACGCACCTCGCCGCGCTCGATCGCCCGCAGTAGCTTGGGCTGGAGCGACGGGTCGAGGTCGCCGATCTCGTCGATGAACAGGGTGCCGCCGTGAGCTTGCTCGAACACGCCGCGTCGTTGCGCCGTCGACCCGGTGAAGGCGCCCTTTTCGTGTCCGAAGAGCTCGCTCTCGACCAGGCTCGGTGGGACGGCGGTGCAATCGAACACTACGAACGGTTGGTCGACGAGCGGACCCTCTTCGTGGAGCGCTTCGGCCAGCACCTCTTTGCCGGTGCCAGTTTCGCCTTCGATGAGGACGGGCACCTTGGTGACGGCGAGCCGCCGGCAGAGCGGATAGAGCCGGCGCATCGCGCGGCTCTCGCCCAGCATCCTTCCGAAGTGGGTGGCTGCCGGTACGGGAGGGTTCTCTCCGCGAGCGTCGCGCTCGACCCGGATCGCCGTGCGACCGACACGCACCGTCTCGCCCCCTGCAAGCAGCGCCTCACGCACCTGCAGGTGGTCGACGCGTGTGCCATTGGTCGAGCCGAGATCGGTCACGCGCAGGCGTGACCCCACGATCTCGAACGCGAGGTGGCGACGCGAGACTTCGGGGTCCGACAGCTCGAGTACGCACGAGGCCGATTTGCCGACCAGGACCGCGCCCGGTGCACTGCCGTCGACGCGCGCCTCGCGACCAGCATCGGGTCCCTCGACCACCGACAGCTGGAAGGTCCCTTCCGGCAGATCGACGATCGCGGAGCGGAGGAGGGTTGCGCTGGTGAGCGCAAAGGTAGGAGCGTCCTCCGCGTCTTGCGGCGCCATGTGAGCTGGACGCTACCACGAGGCGAGATGCCTCGTGATAGCGTCACGAACGTCATGTTCGGGAAGATATCGCCACTCGGTGGGTTGCTCGCTTTGGCGGCCTGCTTCCCTGGGCTCGAGCAATACAGCGAGTGTGCGGATGGCGGGTGTGGTGGAGATGTCGCCACGTCGGCAACCACCGCGGGCGCACCGAGCGGTACGGGCTCGCAGAACACCACGTCGGCGGGCAGCCCGACGAGCTCGGCCACGACCAGCAGCGACGGCGGTGGCGGAGATGGCGCAGGCGGCCCCGGCCCCGGGGGGGCTGGTGCTGGCTCTACGACGGGCGATCCCACCAGCTCGAGCGACAGCTCCTCGTCGAGCGGTGGAGGCGCCGGCGGAGGCGCGGCGGACCCTTGCCTGTCACCCAGCGACAACTTCTCGGTCCAAGGCGGCGTCCTCGTCGAAGGTGACCTCCCGGGCGCGCCCTACGCATTCTGTATCGACAAGGCCGAGGTCAATCACCTCGCCTACCGCACGTTCTACGAGGAGGTCGTGGCAACCGATTTCGACCTCGCGGCCGTTTACGCCACCAAGGACGCCTGCGATTGGAAGGAGGGGACAGCCGAAGCGCTGGTTCCCGCGCTGTTCAACATCTCGCCCGGCGCCTGGGACAACACCACCAATCCGTTGCTGCCGATCATCGAAGTCGACTACTGCGACGCCGTCGCCTACTGCGCCTGGTCCGGCAAGCGTCTGTGCGGCGGGGTCAATGATGCCGACCTGGTCTACCAGACGATGCAGACGCGCAACGAATGGTACCTAGCCTGTTCGCACGACGGCGAGCGTCTTTACACGTACAACGACGACGACGAGGGGAGCGCCGCAACCGCCAGCACCTGCACCAACAACGACCGCAGCGAGGCGACGTGCCCGGACTACGACGCTGGCACCTGTCAGGACGACGACGATTGCAACTCCTGGGATGACCTGTGGACGGCCGATACCGCGAACGGCTGCCTCGGCTTCGACCCGCGGCTCGTCAACATGTCTGGAAATGTCGCGGAATGGGTCGACGCCTGCAAGCCCTATGACGGCGCGGGAGGCGGCAACGTCTCCGGGTACAACTGCGAGCAGCGCGGCGGCTCCTGCCCGCTTCAGTACTACACGATCTGCGATTGGTCGGGCCGTGACGACGAGACCGACGCCGCAGCCCGCGGGCTCTACGCTGGCTTCCGCTGCTGTTGGGATGCCCCCTCCGAGGGCTGACGCGATTCGATGCTGACTCTCGGTCGCTACGCCATTCTCGACGCGCTCGCGCGTGGCGGTATGGCCACTGTGCACCTCGGCCGGCTGATGGGCCCGGCGGGCTTTTCGCGCACCGTCGCGATCAAGCGTCTGCACCCGCATCTGGCGCGCGACCCCGAGTTCGTCACGATGCTGCTCGACGAGGCGCGCCTCGCGGCGCGCATCCAGCATCCGAACGTGGTCGCAGTGCTCGACATCGTCGCCGGCGAGGGCGAGCTGTTCATCGTCATGGAGTACGTGCAGGGCGAGGCGCTCGTCCGGCTGGTGCGCGACGCGCGTGAGCTGGTCCGACCGGTGCCGGTGCCGGTGGTGAGCGCCATCGTCGGCAGCACGCTGCGCGGGCTGCACGCTGCCCACGAGATCAAGGGGGACCGCGGCGAGCCGCTGAACCTCATCCACCGCGACTTTACGCCGCACAACATCATGGTCCGCCGCGACGGCACCTCGCTCGTCGTGGATTTCGGGGTGGCGAAGGCTGCGGGTCGCTTCAACACGACCGAGGAGGGCAAGATCAAGGGCAAGCTGCCCTACATGGCGCCCGAGCAGCTTCGGGGAGGCACCGTCTCGCGTCAGCTCGATCTGTGGGCTGCCGGCGCGGTGCTCTGGGAGACGCTGGTGGGGGGCCGGCTGTTCGGCGGCACGACGGAGGCGGAGGTCCTGGAGCGACTGCTCTTCGCCAAGATCGATCCGCCGAGCTCACGGCGTGACGACGTCTCGCCCGAGCTCGACGCCGTGGTCCTGCGCGCGCTCGAACGCAACGTGACCAAGCGCTTCGCCACGGCGGAGGAGATGGCCGACGCACTGGAGAAGGCAGTGCGCCCGGCGCTCACCAGCGAGGTGCGCGCGTGGCTCGAGGTGCTCGCGGGCGATCGGCTGCGCGAGCAGGAGACGCGCATCGCGAAGATCGAGTCGGAGATCGCGACCCCGACCTCGCAGGTCTCGCCCTCCGAGTTTCTCGAATCGCTGGCGGAGAGCGGATCACACGGCATCAAGGCGGTGACGATGGGCGCTGCGCTCGCTCCCCAGTCGACGCTGCGAGCGACCCATCCCGATTCGCCGCCCGCCCGCGCCGCGGCCGTTGCGCCCGCGCCGACGCCCCCGCCCGCGCCGACGGAGCCGGCGCCACCCGTGACGGCGGCAGTCGCGATCGCGACGCCCGCCGCTCCAGCACCGCGCGAAATCCTCGACGATACGGCGAAGTTCCACGCGACCAGCTCCGACGCCAAACCAGCAGGAAAACGCGGCGAGAGACGGCTGCTCGTCCTGGCCGGGATCATCGGCGTGTGCGCGGCCTCCGGCCTGATCGGCTGGCGCCTGGCATCTCCCGGCGCACCGGTGGTGTCGCCGTCGGCCGCTGCATCCCCTGCGGCCGCTGCAGCCATTTCGGCACCTCCGCTGGCGAAGGAGCCCGAACCGACGGCGGTCCCCGGCGCGCCAGCAGCACCGAGCAGGTCGGCGCCGAGCGCGCCGAGCGCCTCCGTGGCGGCCGCACCCAGCGGCCCACCTGTCGCGACGCCCGGTCCGCAACCCGTCGCGCGCCCCGCGCAACCCCCGGCAGCGAGCCCGCCCAAGAACGCCGCCGACTGCCGCAAAACCGACGTCAAGGGGCGCGTCGTTTACGACCGCAGGTGCCTCCAATGATCCGTCGCAGCCCGGTCTCGTTGTCGCTCTGTGCAATCGTCGCCGTGCTGGCCTCGGCGACGCCCGTCCAGGCCGACGAGATCGAGGAATGCGCGGCCGCCGCCGAGAAGGGCCAAGATCTACGCGACCAGAGCAAGCTGGTCGAAGCGCGCGAGAGCATCCTGCGCTGCGCCCAATCGACCTGCCCCAAGATGGTGCGCGGCGATTGCGAGAAATGGCTTCCCGAGATCGAGGCGCGCATTCCGACCGTCGTCCTCCACGTGGTGGACGACGCGGGCAGCGACCTCGTGGCGGTCAAAGTGGAGCGCAATGGTGCGGCCTGGCTCGACAAGCTCGACGGCGCCGCTATCCAAATGAACCCCGGGGCGACCAAGCTGAAGTTCTCGGCCGAGGGCTTCGAGCCGGTGGACAAGGAGATCGTGGTCGCCGAGAGTCAGCGCGGCCGCATCGTCGAGATCGCGCTCAAGCGGGCGGGCAGCAGCGGCGCGCCAAGTCCCACGGCGCCCGACGACATCGCAGAGGCTGACGATGGCGGGGGACCCGGAATCCTCCCGTGGGCGTTGCTCGGCGTCGGCGTGGCCGGGCTCGGGACCTTCGCGGTCACCCAGATCCTGGCTTCGGGCGAGGTCTCGGATGTCGAGGACGGCTGCGGAAAGACCAAGACCTGCGCCGACGCCGAGCTCGATCCCATCCGCACCAAGCTCACCATCTCGGCCATCGGTCTCGGCGTGGGCATCGCCGGTGTCGGCGCGTCGATCGCGGTCTTCGCATTGATGTCGGGCGGCAACGACAAGCGCGATGCGCGGGCGATCCAGTTCGTCCCGGTGGTTGGGCCGACCGCGGCCGGCGCCTTCGTCGACGTGCCACTCTCGTTCTAGTTTTTACAGCAACCTGCCTGTTTATCGGCAGGGTCGGGACGCGTCGCCCACCTACGTCGAGGTCGCGATGACATCGCGCACGTAGGCGCGCAGCATTCGCTTCGTCTCGACGATGATCTCCTGCGACGTCGACGCGGGGATCATGCGAACGGCGGCGAAGAGCATCCCGCTCACCGTCTCGACGATCATCGTGGCGAGCAGGGCGCGCCGCTTCTTCGGCATGGTCGGCGCGTAGCGGAGGAGCACCTGTTCGGTCCGATCGGCGAAGAGCCGATTGAGCGCGTATCCCGCGTCGAGCAGCTGCTTGGTGACGCGCCCCTGAAGCCAGATCGCCGAGAAGGCCGGCGAGGAGCTGGCCATCGCCCAGGACGCATCGATCGACATGTCGAGCACGTCCTCCCACGGCATGTCGGGGAGCGCGGCGGTCAGCGTGCCCTCGAAGTGCTCGCGAACGCGCCCGAGGTAACGGGTCGAGACCGCCTCGAACAGGGCGCGCTTGTTCGGGAAGAACTGGTAGAGGCTGCCGATCGACGCACCGGCGCGCTGGGCGATCGCCTCGGTGGTGGCGTTGTCGTAGCCGGTCTCGGCGAACGCAATCTCCGCCGCATCGAGGATGGCCTCGACGCGCGCGCGACCGCGGTCCTGGGTGGGCACGCGACGCAGCGCTTTTTCCGGCGCTTTTCGCGAGGTCGCTCGAGGAGGCACGTTCCTATGGCTTCTACTCCGGCGCCGCGTCGCTTGACAAACATGAGGCAGGTCTCACATTCTACCGACGACATGAGGGGAGCCTCATGTTTTGCGAAATCGACTTCCGAGGAGAGACCATTGACGCAAGCGAGCCCCACCATGCCGATCGGCACCATGACCTCGAAGCGTGCGTGGCCCGGCCCCACGGGCGGCCTGGGCGGCAGCATCTGGGAGGCGTGGGAAGACCCGCTCGGCCTCTTCACCGACGGCCTGCGCGATCACGGCAACTACGCACGCTTCAGCTTCGGCTGGCTGCACTACCACCTGGTCAACGACCCTCGCGGCGCGCATCACCTGCTCGTCGAGAACGCGAAGAACTACGTCAAGAGCCGCAACTACGCCGGCCTGAAGCTGATGCTGGGGCAGGGCTTGCTCACCAGCGAGGGCGACTACTGGAAGCGGCAGCGGAGGCTCGCGCAGCCGGCGTTCCATCGCCAGCGTCTCGCTGGCTTCGCAACGACGATGGCCGAGTGCACCCGCGACATGCTGACGCGGTGGGACCGCGACCTCGTCCCTGGCAAGGTCCGCTTCGACCTGCACAGCGAGCTGATGCGGCTGACATTCCGGATCGTCGGTCGCACCTTGCTGTCGACCGAGCTCGACGGCCTCTCGCGCGAGTTCGGCGACGCGCTCAACACCGCGCTCAAGTGGACCAACGATTACGTCGAGTCGATCGTGAAGGTCCCGCCCTGGGTCCCGACGCCGTCGAATCGGCGGTTCCGTCGCGCTCAGACGACGATCGACGGCCTGGTCATGCGCATCATCGGCGAGCGCCGTGCCGAGCCGGCGGGGGTACGCCACGACGATCTCCTCGGCATGTTGATGGAGATCAAGGACGAGGCGACGGGCGAGTCGATGAGTGACCGCCAGCTCAAGGACGAGTTGGTGACCATGGTGCTCGCGGGGCACGAGACGACGGCCAATGCCCTGTCCTTCGCGTTCTACTTGCTGTCGCGTCACCCCGACGTGGCGCGGCGCGTACGTGACGAGGCGGATGCCGCGCTCGGCGACCGCGATCCCGAGCTCGCGGACCTGCCGAAGCTGCCCTATGCCAAGGCGGTGATCGAGGAGTCGATGCGGCTCTATCCGCCGGCGTGGGTGGTGGAGCGCGATGCGCTGGAGGCCGACGAGATCGGGGGCTTCCCGATACCGAAGGGCGGCACGGTCGCGGTGAGCCCGTTCGTGATGCATCGCCACCCCGACCACTGGGAGAATCCGGAGGGGTTCGACCCAGCGCGCTTTGTCACGCCCGATCCGACGAGGCACAAGCTCGCGTACATGCCCTTCGGCGCCGGGCCGCGAACCTGCATCGGCAATGCGTTCGCCATGATGGAGATGCAGATCGTGCTGCCGATGATCGCGCGACGCGTACGCCCCGAGCTCGAGCCCAATGCAAAGGTCGAGCTCGACGCGTCGGTGACGCTGCGGCCCAAGTCGGGTGTGCCGATGCGCTTGCGCGCGATCTGATCCGGGCGAAAAGCGGCGAGCTGGCTCGCCCGTGCTACGGATGCGCGAGACCGTCGTGGCATCCGTCAAGAGTCCACCGAGGAGCCCGCTGGCGACACCTCTTCCGGTGGTCGCAACCGTGGAAGGTAGCTTCCTCGCGCGGTCGGAGGCCTTGCGCGGCCTCGGCTGGATGCTGCTCGCCAACGTGCTCTTCGCGACGATGGCGCTGGCAGCGCGGGCGGCGTCCCGCGACACCACCTGGCTCGAGGTCGGCATGTCTCGCGCGGCGATGGGCGCGCTGGTCGCGCTCGTCTTTGCATGGGGACGAAACGCCCCGCTGCGTACGAAGCGGCGGGGCCTGTCGTGGGCGCGCTCCATCTTCGGGACGCTGTCGATGCTGGCGACTTTTTATGCGCTCTCCGCGCCGGAGCTGCCGCTCGGGGATGCGGTCACGCTGCTGGCGACCGCGCCGATTTTCATCGCCGTGTTGAGCGGGCCGATCCTCGGCGAGAAGCCAGCTCGGGTGGTGTGGTGGGTCACCGCGGTGGCCTTCGCCGGCATCGTGCTCATCGCCGGGCCGAAACTTCAGGGCGGCACGCTGCCGGTGGGCGCGGCCCTCGGCGCGGCGATGTTCTCTGCGGTCGCGATGATGTTCCTGCGCAAGATGAGGTCGACCGCGGCGGGCGCATCCGCCGAGAGTGTCGAAGCGATAACGCTGCATTTTTCGTTGGTATCGCTGGCGGTGCACCTGGCGCTCGCCATTCCAACGCTTTCGATCCCGAGCCCGAGGACGGCGCTCCTTCTGGCGGTCACCGGGTTGACCGGTGGACTGGCCCAGCTGGCCATGACCCGTGCGTACGCCCTGACCGAGGCGGCGAAGCTGGGCGCGGTGAGCTACGTCGGCACGGTGCTCGCACAGCTGGGCGCGGTCCTGCTTCTAGATGAGCGCCCCGGCTCGCGTCAGCTCATGGGCGCCGCGCTGGTGGTCGGTGCAGGGCTCGTTCTCGCCGGATCCGCGGCACGCGACCTACGACGGGCTCGCTGACATCGACCTGCGTCGACCTGGACGCGCAAGTACGCGAAGTACCGTGCGCCCACAGCGTGCCGGATGCTTGCCGCCGGTAAGGCGAAATGGCACGACGTTGCCATGATGAGATCAGCTTTTCTTGGTGGGGTTCTCCTGGCGGCTTCCGGTCTCGTGGCGTGCGGTGACGACACGACCGGCGCGGGCGGCGCCGGCGGCGGCAGCACCTCGGATGCCTCCTCCAGCGCGAGCGGAACCCCGACCTCCTCGAGCGGCACGCCGGCCAGCTCGTCGAACAGCGGTTCGGGCGGCGACCCGACCGGCAGCGGCGGCTCGCCTGGCACCGGCGGCGATCCGGGAGCCGGCGGCTCGCCTGGCACCGGCGGCGATCCGGGCACCGGCGGGGCACCCGGCACCGGCGGCGCGCCCGGCACCGGCGGCGCTCCCCCGGTCGATGTCGAGATCATCGACTGCGAGGGCGTCGTGGCCGACGTCGAGGTGGGAACCATCGGCTCCAGGGCCTACGACCCCAACAACATCACCCTTGCGCCCGGTGGAATCATCCACTTCGACCCGGCCGGCGGCTTCCACGACTTCGACAGCGTCGACGGTTCCTGGCCCGACACCGAAACCAGCGTCGAGACGTGCCTCCAGTTCAACGTCATTGGCCAGTACACCGCGACCTGCTCGATCCATGGCTTCACCGCAGAGATCGGCGTGTTCGGCAAAGACTGATCCGTCGCGTTCACCGGAGCGACCGGACCGAAGAGCCGGCCTGGGGCCCTGCGGCTTCGGGCGCGGGGTTGGGTCAGTTCGGCGTTTGGCCATATCGGTGGACCATGGCAGCCATCGATGTGCGACGAATTGACCCAGAGCGAGAATGTGCTCTTCTGCGCGGCATGCGTACCTGGATCCTCGTTCCCGTTCTCGCTCTGGCCCTTCCCCTCGCTGCCTGCGGTGACGACACCGGCGGCAGCGGCGGCGCGGGTGGCGACGCCTCTTCCACTTCCACCGAAGCGACCGCCACCAGCAGCGCGAGCGGTACCCCCACATCCTCGTCCTCGGGCGGCACCGGCGGCGCGGTGGAGGTGCTCGCAGCCTGCCCGGCCACCGTCGATGCCGAGGTCACCAACACCGGCTCGACCGCCTTCAGCCCGGCCGCGATCTCGGTCCCCGCTGGCGGCGTCGTGAGGTTCACACCGGAAGGCCCTCACAACATGACGTCGGAGCCGGTTGGCACCTTTGCCACCGCGACCAGCGCGGTCGCCTGCCTCCAGTTCAACACTGCTGGCTCATACGACTTCATCTGCTCGGTCCACCCGAACATGACCGGCACCGTCACCGTCAACTGAGATGTCGCCTGCGGGCGAGCATCGGGAAGCTTTGCGGCGCTCACCGCACCCGACCGCTCGCCCGGCTGCGTCGCGATGACGTGATGGGTCGATGACGTTGAGCACCAATGATCGCGGTATCGACATCGCCGTTCGGCCGCGACGCGCACGCGCGGCTCGCGACCGCCCTCGCCGAGACCCTCGCCGACTGGGAAGGCCGCGGCCTGCCTGTGGCCGTCATCACGCCGGACCGGCGTGGCGCTCTCGAGGCGACCCGTGTCGTTGCCGGCTCGGCCCCGCGATGGGGACGCGTCGTTTCCACCGCGGCGGACGCCGAACGCTACCTCGCGACGAAGTAGCGAGCGCGGCGCGCGCTCACTCGTCGGTGTGGATCGCTACGAGCTTTCCGCGAAGGAAGGTGAAGCGCTTCTCGACCAGCTTCGACGGCTTCGGGTCGGCGTTGCCCTCGTCGCGCACCACGAGGCGCAGCTTGATCTCGGGTCCCTCGAACGCGAGCCCCTTCACGATCAGCTTCTCACCCAGGGGAAGCGCGGGCGCTGCGCGATAGGTCGTGCCGTCGCTTACCAGCGCCGCGATGTAGAAGGCGGCGGTACCGGTCGCGAGCTCCTGCGCGACGACAGCCACGAGGTCGGTCACGCCATCGTCATTGAGGTCTCCCTCGAGCCGACCGTCGGTCAACATCGTCACGTCGTCCCCACCCTCACCGGGCGTGGTAGCGCGACCCGCGACGAGCCGCACGGGCTTGCCCTCGATGAAGTAGGTCGCGCTCGAGGCATCGCCAGAGAAGGGTCCGCCCATGCGCTGTTGGGCGCCGCCACAGCCAGTGGCCGTCGCAAGGACGAAGGTCGCCGCCCAGAAGCCCTGGAGGGCAGTGGGCGCGCCAAAAAAGCTGAACATGGCCATCTCCGACCCGCACCTGCCGCGGGTCGCGCAGCATAGGCCGCCCGCGTAGCCTGGCCCGCAATGATTTCAAGGGTCGCAGTGATCGGTGGCAGCGGTGTGTACGCGCTCGAGGGCCTCGCCAACCTACGCAGCGAAGCCATCTCCTCGCCATTCGGGGAACCCTCCGATTCCCTGCTCTTCGGAGAGCTCGCCGAGCAGCCGCTCGTCTTTCTCCCCCGCCACGGTCGCGGCCACCAGCTCGGGCCTTCGTCGATCGACTACCGGGCCAACATCGACGCCATCAAGCGCTCCGACGCGACCGACTTGCTGTCGTTTTCGGCAGTAGGGTCGCTGCGCGAAGAGCTGCCACCGGGCACGTTTGTCATCGTCGATCAGTTCATCGACCGCACCTTCGCCCGGAACAAGTCATTCTTCGGCGACGGCTGCGTCGCCCACGTGTCGATGGCCGATCCGACGTGCAAGCGCCTCGGCGACGCGCTGGAGGAGGCGCTGCGGGGCGTCGGCATCCCCTTCGTGCGCGGCGGCACGTACCTCGCAATGGAGGGTCCACAGTTCTCCACGCGCGCCGAGTCGCGCCTGTATCGAACCTGGGGATGTGACGTGATCGGCATGACCAACATGCCGGAGGCCAAGCTCGCGCGGGAAGCGGAGCTCTGTTACGCGAGCCTCGCGATGGTCACCGACTACGACTGCTGGCGGAGCGACGACGCCGACGTCGACGTGGCGGAGATCCTCGCCACGATGAAGCAGAACACCGCGCACGCCCAGGCCGCTCTCGCCGGTGTCCTACCGCGGTTGCGCGATCGCCCGGAGGCATGCCCGCACGGCTGCGACCGTGCGCTCGAGTTTGCGATCCTCACCCCGCCCGAAGCGCGTGACCCGGCCCTGGTGGCCAAACTCGATGCGGTGGCCGGCCGTGTGCTCTGGCCGCGCCCGACCACCGCGGTCCGGTCGAACGGCGAGCCCGCCGAAGGAAGCGAATCGTGAACGACGACCTGCGCGATCTCATCCGGACCGTTCGCGACTACCCGAAGCCGGGGATCCTGTTCCGCGACGTCACGACGCTTTTCGGTGACCCCGCCGGTCTCGCGCGGACGATCGAGCTCCTTGCGCTCGCTGTCGGCGACGGGATGCCGACCAAGGTTGCCGGGATCGAAGCACGCGGCTTCGTCCTCGCCGGTGCCGTGGCGGTGCGCGTCGGCGCCGGGTTCGTCCCGGTGCGCAAGAAAGGCAAGCTGCCGCACACGGTGATCGGCCGCGACTACGATCTCGAGTACGGAACCGATCGCGTCGAGATCCATGCTGACGCCGTCGCGCCCGGCGAGAAGGTCGTCGTCATCGACGATCTGGTCGCGACCGGGGGGACGGCGCTCGCCGCCATCGAGCTTATCGAGCAGGCCGGCGCTGTGGTCGTTTGCGCAGCGTTCATCGTCGATCTACCGGATCTGGGTGGGCGCCAGCGCATCGAGGCGCGTGGGACGAAGACCCACGCTCTTGTGTCGTTCGCCGGTCACTGAGGCGCGAGACGAATGCGCGCCTTCGGCCAGCACCACCGCACGATCGCCCTGGGACAAGACGGCCAGAGTGTCGTCGTCGTCGACCAGACCCGCCTGCCCCACGCCTTCGAGAAGCGAACGCTGCGCACCTCCGCGGAGATCGCCGTCGCCATTCGAACGATGGTCGTGCGAGGCGCGCCCCTCATCGGCGTGACCGCGGCCTTCGGGATGTGGCTGGCCTTGCGGCAGGACGCGAGCGACGCGGCGCTTCGGGAGGCGGCGCACGCGCTGGGCGAGACGCGACCCACCGCGGTGAACCTCGCGTGGGCACTGGCACGCGTCGTCGCGGAGATGTCTCCCCTGCGCCCGGGCGAGCGCGCCGCCGCTGCGATGGCGCTCGCCGTCGCGATGGCCGACGAGGACGCGGCGGCGTGCGAGGCGATCGGCAGGCACGGCGCCGATCTGTTGCACCGACGCTTCGACGAGGTCGGGCGACCCGCGACGTTCCACGTCCTGACCCATTGCAATGCCGGGTGGCTCGCCACGGTCGACTGGGGAACCGCGCTTTCGCCCCTCTATCGACTGCATGACGAGGGCTTGGCGCTCCACGTGTGGGTCGACGAGACGAGGCCGCGCAACCAGGGGCTGCTGACGCAATGGGAGCTCGCCCAACATGGCGTGCCCTGCACGCTCATCGTGGACAACGCAGGCGGCCTCCTCATGCAGCGCGGGCGCGTGCACGCGTGCATCGTGGGGGCCGACCGGATCGCCGCCAACGGAGACGTCTGCAACAAGGTGGGCACCTACCTCAAAGCGCTCGCCGCGCGCGACGCCGGCATCCCGTTCCTGGTGGCTGCGCCGTCCTCGACCTTCGATCTCAGCGTCGCGCACGGCGACGCCATCCCCATCGAGGAGCGCAGCCCGCGCGAGATCACACTCGACGAAACGATCGACGCGTACAACCCTGCCTTCGACGTCACACCGGCCCGCCTGGTCGATGCGCTGGTCACCGAGACGGGGACCTGCTCCGCGACCACGGAGTCGATCCATCGTCACTTGCGGAGGAGCCAGGAAGCCGATGAGCGCTGACCACGACGCAGAGGAGTCCGTTCGGCACGACCTGGTGCGCGCGGCGCGCAAGCTGGTGGAGGACGGTTTGACCCGTGGCACGAGCGGCAACGTCAGCGCCCGCACGCAAGGCAGCACCGACTTCTGGGTGACCGCCAGCGGGTGCGGGCTGGGTACCGCCGCGCGCGAAGACCTGGTGCGGGTCAGTTTCGACGGCTCGGTGGAGGAGGGCTCGCGTCCGCCGTCCAGCGAGTGGCGCATCCACCGCGACGTGTACTGCTCTCGGCCCGAGATCCAGGCGATCGTGCACGTGCACCCGCCGTTCGCGACGACGGTGGCGTGTCTGCGGCGATCGCTGCCGCCCGTCCATTACGAGATCGCCTTCGCCGGCGGTCACGACGTGCGCTGCGCGGCCTATGCGACCTTCGGAACCGAGGAGCTGTCGCAGGCGGCGCTCGCCGCGCTCACCTGTCGCAATGCATGCTTGCTCGCCAACCACGGGATGATCGCCTTGGGCGCTACGCTCGAGGCGGCAACGCATCTGGCGGGTGTTGTGGAGACGGTCGCCGAGATTTACTGGCGAGCCCTGGCGGTCGGCGAGCCGGTCCTGATCGAGCGAGATGAGATGGATCGCGTGGTTGCGAAGCTGTCGAGCTACGGACCCAACGCCAAGCGGTGAGGGTCCGCCAAGCAGGCGCCGCCCTGCCGCAGCCTGCGGCACCAGGGAGTGCTGGCATCACGTAGCACACACCACGAAGCTCAGCTGCCGTATTTGACGCCGCAGCCGTACGCCTTGGTGCGCGAAACGCTCACCGGCTTGCCGGCATCCAGCTCGCCCAGCGCCTGATCGACGTAGTTCACGAGCTTGCCACCTTCGGGGCTCGCGCCCTCGCCGTCAGGCGAGTTGTCGATCGCGCCTGTGTAAACGAGGGTGCCGGTCTTGTCGACGACGAATACATGAGGGGTATTGGTCGCGCCGTAAGCCTTCCCAACCTTGCCGTCCTCGTCGAGGAGGATCGGATTTTCGACGCCGAGAGCCTTGGCGCCCTCCTTGTTGGCTTCGAGGCCTGCGCCCTGCTTGCCGGCCGCGCCCGAATTGATCGAGAGCCACACGACGCCCTTTTCGCTCACTCGCTTCGCAGTGCCCTTCAGCGAGCCTTTGCCGTGCGAATTCTTGACGAATGGGCAATTCGGGTTGAACCACTCGAGCACGACGGACTTGCCCTTGAAGCTCGCCAGGCTGACGTCCTTGCCGTCGAGGTCCTTGAGGGAGAACTCGGGCGCCGGCTTGCCAACCTCGGCGCTGGCGAGCGCCGTCTCGTCGGCTTTCCTCGGGCCGTCGGTCTTGGCCGACTTGCCTGCGGGAGCATCGGCGGAAGCGGGCGTCGCCGTGGCGCGCGACGCGTTGGACGCGTCGGAGCAGCCGACGGCTGCCAGTGAGGCGAGGAGCGCGATGAGCAGCGCGACGGGGTTCTTCATGCCGCAAGGGGTGCCACACCCTGCCAGAGGCGCAAACCGGAGGCGACTGGCGTGCAGTCGGACACCCGCACACGCGAACGCGCCCCAGGGCTTTCCGCCCCGAGGCGCGTGAGGTTCAAAAGCACCGACGCAGCTCGCAGAGCGAGCTCGCCAGGACGACGCGATCAGCCGGCGGCGGGCGACTGGCCTTCGCCGGACGCGGAAGCGGCAGCCCCACGGCCGGGGCGGCGGATGACGCCGAACCGCGGCGCGTTGCGCGTGAAGTACTGCGTCGCCCGCTTCTCGCCCTTGGTCGTCAGCTTGCCAGTGTCGACCAGGCGCTTGACCGTCAGGGTCCATTCGTTTTTGGCGAGGCTGAGGGCGGCGCGAATCTCTTCCGCCTTCACGCCCTGGTGCCCTTCCACGTGGCGGACGATGCGCTCGCCAGCCGCCTCGATCTGCTCGGTGCTGCGGCGAATGCGCCCCCCCGACTTGGCAGGCTTGCCTGCCGTTTTGCCGACGGCCGTGGGCGCGGCGGCCCTCGGTGAAGCGGCCCTCGGTGCAGCGGCCTTCGGCGCGGCCTTGGCGGCGGGCGCGGCGGCAGCAAGCGCGCGAGGCGGGCGACCGGGGCCGCGCTTGGCAGCGGCGACGAGCGCCGGGGCGGGGGCGGTCGGCTGCAGGAGCTGCGTGACCGTCTCGAGCGCGGCCTGGCGAACGAGGTCCTCGAGCTGCCCGACGAAGGAGTCGACGAGGGATTGAATGTCGGCGCGAAGTGCGGAAGCGGTCATAGGGGCTGGGAGTCTCACGGTGAGGGCCGCGACGTCAACCGACGCGGGATTGGAACCAACGAGTGAGGCTTATACCTGGTGGGGCCGGTGACGGGTGGCCTAATTCGCCTACGAAAGGCTCCCAATGACAGTCACGGGCAGAGCGAATCGGTCGCCGCCACTTCAGGCAGAAGCTCGGTGTACGCCTGGATCGTGCGGTCGCCGGTGATCGTGTCCTCGAACTGGAACATGATCCGCCGATCGGCCGGGCCGATCCCGGCCGCGAAGAATGCCGAAGCATCGGTCTCGGTGTTACCGAACGCCCAGCTCGGCAGGAGGCCGCGCGCTGCAATGGCCGAAAGCTCACCCACCTTGTACTCGTGAGCCGCGTCGCCGGTTGCCCCGAGCGGGCCCAGGGTGGTGTGCACGACACCGGGGGGATAGCCATGCTGGGCGAGGAACTCCCGCGTGCGGCCGACCAGGAACTCGGGACGCGCTGTGAGATAAAAGACGCGGTAGCCCTTGTTCGCCAGCGCAGTGAGGACTTGCGGGGAGTCGACGTTGGAGGCCGGGATGTCACCGGTCAGCAGATCCGTGAACTCTTCCGTCTCCGACGTGGTCAACGTCCCATCGACATCGCTGACGATGATGGGCGTCTGGGGCGGGACGATGTCGACGTAGAGAGGCGTGTGCGAGAGGTCGCCACCGACCACCAGCTCGAAGCGATGCCGACCGGGCCCCAGCGAGAGGTCGGCCGGGAGCTGGTAGTACAACCAGCCGCCCGTGTCCTCGACGCCCTCGATGGTCTCGTGCGAGCCGTCCTCCTCGGTGGTGCGCGCGGTACCAATCTTTTCCCAAGCGCCCCCGCAGTCGCGCAAAAACCAGATGTCGATCTCCTCGTCCTTCAGGTCCTTGTCGAGGATGCCATAGGTGAACTTCCCCAGGAGCCAGACGTCGTCGTCCGGGCCGTAGAACATGTCTCGGCCGCGATGGTTGGCGAAGCCGGTGGCGGACGCGATGTCGCTCGAAGTGTGTTCGAAATCGCGCTCCGATCCGAAGTCGGGCAGCGGCGTGTCGCAGGCCGACAAGGGACAGCTCACTTCGCTTCCGCCCTGGCCCGTAGAGGTGGCGGCGCTGGAGCCGCCGGCACCGGAGCCGCTCCCGCCATCGCCGCCCCCGCCGGTCGACGTGCTGGTCGGGCTGTTGCCCGAAGGCTGGTCGCCGCCGCTTCCCTGCACGCTCGGGCCCGCCAGATCTCCGCCCACGCCAGTCTCGGCGAGGCCGCCGCCAGCTCCCCCTTCGCCCGCCGGCGCGTCATCGGCACAGCCCGCGATCGCCAGGCCAGCGGTGAAGAGCAGCAGTGAAACGATCGCTCCGGAGGTCGCCTTCATGACCGAGGAGTTTCTCACGAAACTTTCCGAAACGATCAGGCAGAAAAGTGCCGAAGGTTCGCTATGGAAAGACCCAGGTCTTGGGCTCGGCGAACCGCGAGATGATGGTTGGCGCCCCCGGCGCGACTTGAACGCACGACCTTCGGTTTAGGAAACCGCTGCTCTATCCACTGAGCTACGAGGGCAACTGGCTTTCGAGATGGTGCGACAGCCTAGTTTACCTGCTGCGAATCGTCGAGGGCGCATCATGACCGGCTCACGCTCTCCGTCCGCGGGGCAAGGGGCCCCACCCAACGAGCTGTTGCCCGCCGGCGGTCCTTCGGCGGCGCCGCGCGCCACGCCACGCCGGTGGAGCGTCGCGGGCATGGTGGCCATGGGCACGCTCGTCTGCGTGGGGCTTGCCGGGATCGGCTGGATCATCACGATCATCGTCATCGCCGTCACGGGCGGGCAGCGCGACGAGGAGGTCACGGCTCGCTCGAAGGAACCAGGCTTCGTGCCGACTCCGATCGCCGCGGGGAGCCAAAACCGTGACGTCGTGGCTGCGATGCGCGCGGGGAGCTGCCGTCGCAACGACGTCGACCGGACCAGGTCCGCATACCTCACGGCAATGCGGCAGCGCGGCGCGGCCTCGACCCTCCGAGGCAAGGTCGCGCTCGTGCACTTCAAGGTATCCATGCCGGGCGTGGCCTGGACACCGGAAGCCTCGCGCGCCGTGACGCTGACTGCAGCGACCTCGAGGGAGTATCTCCTCGAACAAGCGAAGCGATGGCGGGTGACAGACCTTGCGATCGACGCCATCGAGTGGCCGATCACGACCGAGATCGCGATCCCGCCCATTCGACTCGATCGCAACGGCAAGCCTTCCGCGACGGATGGTGACGATCTGCGCAAAAAAACCCGGGTCGCCATCGAGTCGGCGCTGGGGCGCTCGATGCAAACGGTCATCTCGGACATCGAGGCGCGCGGCTATGACAACACGGGCTTCCTGGTGAGCTTCCCTACCGGCCCCCGCGGCGTTCGCGATTTCGCCGCGCCCACCGGCGCCCGCGGCAACGCCGCCGAGCTCGCCTACATCCTCGAGCCCGACTGGAACGTCGCGCCGCGGAGCCTCGTTGCAACGCACGAGCTGTTGCACCTCTTCGGCGCGGACGATCTCTATGAGGTGCGAGGCGTACCGCCCGACGAGGCAAGCGACATCATGAACGCAGAGTGCAGCGGCCTCGCGAACGCGATCATCGGCGAGACCACCGCCTACGCGATCGGTTGGTCGAGCGTGCCGCCCCGGCGCACCTTCTCCTTCTCCGATCGGTGAGCCGCCGAACGACAATGGAAGCTCGGTCCCAGGCGCGTGAAGAAACGTGTGGCTTGCGGCGTTAGCATCCCTCGATGCTCCTTCCTTCGGCGCGCAGCGCCTCGCGGCGGCTGATTCTGCTGACGAGCTCCTGGCTGGTCGCGTGCGGCAACGGAGACGCGGCCGGCGGCGCGGCGTCCACCCGACCGTCGGCCTCCGCGGCGACGCATGCGGTCGCCAGCGTGAACGTGCCGGGAATGCCCTTCACCATCCCGCCGGGCGGTCCTCCCGTCGTGCATCAGGCGGGCACCGTGCCTCTCGCGGTAGCGAGCGCGCTCGCCAAGCAGGACGCCGAAGCGCCGCTCCCGGCGAGCGCGCCGAAGATGGAGCCGTCGCCGGCCCGTCCCGGTAAGCGAACGACGCCTGCGTTCACGGCCACGCGCTGGGTCGACGATGCGCACCTCGCCATCGTCTCGCCGGGGAGCCTCGAGATCGTCGACCCGATGAAAGGAACGAGCACAACGCTCAGGACCGGCGCGCGCATCACGGCGTTCACGAAGCGCGCGACGACGTTCGTCACCGCCGATGAATCGAACCGGATCGTGATGTGGGACCTGACCGAGAAGTCTCCGCCTCGGGCGTGGCCCGCGCTGCCCAAGGACGCGAAATGGGACCCCAAAGGCGTCCTGGCGCTGTCACGCGACGGCAGCCGGATCGCTCATGCGAGCAGTCGCCTCGTCGTGTGGGACGCGGCAGACGGAAAGGAGATCTCCAGCATGCCGCGCGAATTCTCGGCGTCCGGCCTCAGCGTGACGCCCACCGAGGTCGGCATGATCGGCAACGGCCAGATGGTCGAATCGTGGACGCTGCCGAGCGCGAAAAAATCGGGGGAGGCTACCTTTGCTACGGGAGGAACGTTCGGCGTCGCGCTGTCCAGCGATCTAAAATGGGCCGCAGGTGCGGCCATCGACGGGCACGGGATGCAGGTCTCGGCGGTTCGCGGCAGTGGCGAGGTGCGTCAGCTGGTCGATGGGACCGATTGCGCGCACCACATCAGCGTGTCGTTTTCGCCCGACTCGCGCTACGTCTATGCCCACTATGGGCAGGCCCGGGTCAAAGGTTTCGAGACCGGAACGTGGAGGCCGTATGCATCGTACTCAGCCACCGAGGGCCGAATGATTGCATCGCTCGCCGGCGATCTCGGGCGCGTGGTAACGACGGCGTCCGACGGCGATCCCGCGCCGGCGGTGGTCGCCGTCTCGACGCAGAAGTCGACACCGCTCGAGCGCCCCTTCGCGTCGCCGACGAGCACCTACGCGATCAACGACGAAGGCTCGCTGATCCTTGCGAGCGACGAAACGCTGGAGGTCCGGGTCTGGTCCGCCAAGACCGGACGCGTGGTCTACGAGATCACCGCCGACTGACAACACGATCCATGCGCGGCTCGCTGATCGATTGGTAGCGCTCGCGCACAACCGGGCTCGCAAGTAGCCGAACTCTAGGAGGGCGCTGGGAAACTGCTGCGCGCCCCGCTAGCTGCGTTGCCGGGGGCCCACCGGTCCTCAGCGTACAGGAAGTACGCTTCCGGCCGGTCCCCCCGGGCGCCTTGCTATCGGGTCGCTCGCGACGTTTCCCCGACACACTCCTAGGAGGGCGCTGGGAAACTGCTGAGCGACCCGCTAGCTGCGTTGCCGGGGGCCCACCGGTCCTCAGCGTACAGGAAGTACGCTTCCGGCCGGTCCCCCCCGGCGCCTTGCTATCGGGTCGCTCGCGACGTTTC
>Ga0105046_10003055_pt1 | contig 26509 bp, 24 predicted proteins | sample MAT03_FD_78385 | JGI IMG/M metagenome (GOLD analysis project Ga0105046, IMG submission 78385) | Freshwater microbial communities from Lake Fryxell liftoff mats and glacier meltwater in Antarctica - MAT-03 (megahit assembly) | ecosystem: Environmental > Aquatic > Freshwater > Ice > Liftoff...
GACGCTTCAGACGCTTCAGACGCTTCAGACGCTTTATACGCTGCAGACGCCACAGACGCCACAGACGCCATCGACGCGAAAGACCTCAGACAACCAGCTCAGCGCTTTGCTGCACCCAGGCAACGATGCCCGCCGCCTCCAGCGGTCTGCTGAACAAGTACCCCTGCCCGCGGTCGCATTCCAGCTGCAGCATCAAGGCGGCCTGGGCTTCGGTCTCGATGCCCTCGGCCACCGTGGTCATGCCCAGAGTACGCGCCACCCGGATGGTGGCTTCGATCAAGACGCGGTGGTACTCGACGTTCTCGGCGTGCTTGACGAAACTGCGGTCCACCTTCACCGTGTCGACGGGCATCAGGTGCAGGCAAGCCAGCGAAGAGTAGCCAGTGCCGAAATCGTCCAGCGCCAACTTCACCCCCAGGCTCTTCAGCTCTCTGAGCGCCACCTGGATCTGATCATCCTGTGCCGCCAAGCTTTCGGTCACCTCCAGTTGCAGCCAACTGGGCTCCATGCCGGTTTGCTCCAGCACCAGCCGTACTTCGTCTACCAGTTGGGCTCGCCTGAGTTGCGCGCGTGACAAGTTGACAGCCAGCAGGCGCGGCGCCAAGTCGCCCAGGGATTCGCGCCAACTCACAAATTGCGCGCATGCCAGACGCAGGATCTTCTCGCCCAGCGCGTCGATCAGCCCGCTTTCTTCGGCCACAGGAATGAATTCGAGCGGTGGCACCATGCCGCGCACCGGGTGCTTCCAGCGCGCCAAGGCTTCGACACCGGTCATCTGGCGGCTGGCCAGATCGATCACCGGCTGATAGACCACAAACAGCTGGTCGTGCGCCAGCGCTTCGCGCAGGTCGTTTTCCAAGGCCAGCGCGTGCACCACCTTCTCGTGCATCACGCTGTCAAACAGCACCCAACGGCCACGGCCGCCGCGTTTGGCTTCGTACATGGCCGTGTCGGCGTCGCGCAAGATGTCGTCAGCCGTGATCGACTCGGGCATGTGGCCGCCTTTCAACCACACCACGCCGATGCTGGCACTGCTGTGCACCGGCGCGCCGCCCAGCTCATAGGGCTTGGACAGCACCTCCAGCAAACGTTGCGCCACCCGCGTCACGTCTTTTTGGCTGGCGACCCGGTCCAGCAACACCACAAACTCGTCACCCCCCAGCCGAGCTGCCGTGCTGCCATCGTCACCGGCCCTGGCGACGGCGTCACCAGGCCGCAGAGCAGTCGACAAGCGCTGTGCAATCTGGCGCAACAAGTCGTCGCCGGCGCCGTGGCCCAGGGTGTCGTTGACCTGCTTGAAGCGATCGAAGTCCATGAACAAGACGCCAAAACCCGCTTCTGGATACTTGCGTGCATGCGCAATGGCCGCTGCCAGCCGCTCCATCACCACGCTGCGGTTGGGCAGCAGCGTCAACGCGTCGGTACGTGCATGGCCACGCAGCTTGTCCTGCAAGAGCCGGCGCTCGGTCACGTCACTGAAGCAGACCACCACGCCGGCAGTCTCGCCCTGCGCGCCCACATGCGGCTCGGTGTTGACCAACAACCACCGGGGGCTTTGGCCGGGCCTGAGCAGGCCCATCGATTCGTTGGACAAGGGCTTGCCGCTGTACAAAGTGCGCAGCACCGGCAGATCTTTGCTGGTGTAAGGGCTGCCATCGTCGCGCACCAACTGCAAACTGGTTTCTTGCACATGGCGGCCCTGCAACTGCGCCAGACTCAAGCCCAACAGCGCTTCGCCGGCGCGGTTGATGTCGGTCACCAGGCCATTGGCGTCGACCACCAGCACGCCTGTCGGCAGCGCCGCCCACAAGGCCCGCCTTCGAACCTGCTGGAGCACCCGCTCTGTGACGTCAGCCGCCACTCTGACATAGCCGCTGAGGCGCTGGCGGCTGTCAAACAGCGGCTGCATGTCCACATCCAGCCAGATGTCCTGGCCGCTGGCACTGCGGTGCAACCACTCGCGGCGCAGGCCCTGGGCAGCGCTGAGCGCTTGTCTGACTTCCAGCAACACGGCCTCTTGGGCACGCGGGTACGTTCCGATGTCCAGCGCGCGACAGCCCATGACGGCGTCGGCCCGCAGACCAAAGGCCTCACAGAAGGCGCCATTGACCCAGACCACCTGGTCTTGCGCGTCGGTGATCAGCACCAGCGCACTGGTGTGCTCGGCCACCAGCGCCAGGCGCCTGACTTCGGCGGCCTGAGCCTCCATATGAGAAGCCTGCCTGAGCAGCCTGCGGGCGGTGAACTCTGTGATCATCACGCCTGTCAGCAGCACCAGGATCAGAACGCTCACGCCAAACCAACGCGCATCAAGCAGCAGACCCGCCGAGTCCTGCGCCTGGCCCACGGTCAGCACCAGCGCCAACACCAGGTACATCGCCCAACGCACCTGGCGGGCGCTCTGCAGACTCGAATGGCCGTCCGCCTGCATCACGGCGCAAGGCACAGGACGGCTGGAGCCGGCTTGAGGCCGATCGACTGGCAATTCAGACATCTGAGACATCCAGGGTTTTCAGGCGATGGCCCATCGGTCAGGGCAACGCCAATGCAGGGTTGAGAGCCGCCGCAGCCGGGGCCATCGATGGCTGCGCCGTTTCACCCTTGTCTTATCGGACCCATCCGGAAGAACTGAAATTGCCACGCCGATGCAGGCCTTGGCTCAACCGGCCAGCCACTCGCACGGTCACTCAGCGCAACTGAAACTGCGCCACATTGGCCGCCAAACCCGTGGCCTGGTCCTTCAGCGCAGCCGCGGCCGCGGCCGTCTGCTCGACCAGCGCAGCGTTTTGTTGCGTCACCGAGTCCAGCTCCTGCACCGCTTTGGCTGATTGCGCCACGCCCAGCGTCTGCTCACGTGCACCGACAGCCACTTCGGCCAACAGTTCACGCACGCGCTGTGCCGAGCTGACAATCTCACCGACAGTCTGGCCGGCTTCCTTGACCACCCGCACGCCGCCTTCGACTTGCTCGACGCTGGCGGTGATCAAGGACTTGATCTCTTTGGCGGCAGAAGAAGTGCGCTGCGCCAGTGCCCGCACCTCAGCAGCCACGACCGCAAAGCCGCGGCCCTGCTCTCCTGCGCGGGCGGCTTCCACCGCGGCGTTCAGGGCCAGGATGTTGGTCTGAAAAGCGATGCCGTCGATGGTACCGATGATGTCGCCAATGCGCCCCGACGAAGCATTGATGGTCTCCATCGTGTTCGCGACCTGGCCGATGATGCGGCCACCGCGCTCGGCTGCGACCGAGTTCTCAGTGGCCAGGCGGGTCGCTTCTTCAACCGTCTCCTGGTTGCTTTTGACGGTGGAGGCAATCTGCTCCATCGCCGAGGCGGTCTCTTCCAGATTGGCTGCGGACAGCTCGGTGCGCGCGTGCAGATCGCTGGCACCCCCCGAGATCTCCATGCTGGCGCTGACCAGGCTTTGCGAAGCCTCCCTGACTTCGCTGACGATCTTGCGCAGTGACTCCTGCATCTGGCTCAGGCTGCCCATCAGGTTGGCCACTTCGTCCGCACCCCAAGCCCTGGGCTCGGTGGTCAGATCACCATCGCGCATGGCCTGGATGTGGCTGCTGACCTCACGCAAGCCACCGTCCAGCACCTTGCGGAAAGAGATGAACAGGTAAGCGGCAGACAGCAGGCCCAGCAGCAGCACCACCGTCGTGATCTGGCGGGATTGCGCCATCGCACTCACCCGCACACCCACCAGCATGTCGAGTTCAAGACTAGACTGTCCGGCCAGCTCCAACATGGTGGCGATGGCCTGATCGCTGGCGGCCACCAGCGCTGCTGGGTCGCCTTGCACGCCCTCTTGGGCCAGCAGGCTGGCTTCGACCCTGTCGGTGAAACCCTTCAGCGTCGGCTGGTAAGCCTGCGTCTTGACGCGCTCCCTGACGCTGCCGTTGTACGCCACCGTCTTGGCCAGCCCGGCGTCCATCGCCAAGGCGTTGGCCTGCAAAATGGCCAGTTGTTCGATCAGACGCCGCTTTTGCAGCGTTGTGGCCGAGCCCATCGCCAACATCGCACCGCCCAGACCCCGTACCTGCGCCACCGCCTCGATCATCACCGGCAGCCTGAACATGGCTGCGTCCATCAGGTAGTAAGTGTCGATGTCGGGGTCCAAGGTCAGGTTGGAGTTGTCAGTGGCCACGCCCAGCAGATTCAGTAAAGCGTCCACGGGTGCGCTGTAAGCGGCAAACGCCGCGTCAACGCTTGTCGCTGACACGGTCTGCCCGGCCAGCGAGTTCAGCTTCTGAAAGGCAGCACCGGTGTCGAGCTTCACCCGGTGGCTGCCTTCAACCGCTGCCAGGCGGGCCCAAGCGGCCTGCAGATCTGTGGCCAGCACAGGCTTGGCCACTGAAGCACGGCCACCCGCCACCGCTGCTGCCTGGTGTGTGGCATGCAGGCGTTGGCGCTGCAGCAGGTCCAGCAGCGGCATGGCCTGCAACGCCACTGCCACGCCCAGACGCTCCTTGGCGGAGAACTCGATGGCCGCAGCCTGCGAGTTGAAGTAACCCCAGCCCAGGGTCACGATGGGGACCAGGAACATCACAGCGATCAAAGTGGCTTTGGCATTGAAGCCCAGTTGCCTGAACAGCCGCACGCCTGGCGCCCACAGGCCGTGGTACGCAAAAAAGCCTCCGCGGTCGCGATGGAGCGGATTGGACATGTTGAGCCCGTTCGCGGGGCTGGCGCCGAGTATTTGGGTGGCGGTGTTCATCAGTGCTTTCCTTGAGACTGCAGTTTTGGGCTCAGTTTTCTGGCTCTCGGGGATGTGCCGGCTCCTGATCGAGCCTTTCGGGTGCATCCACGAAAGAGAAGAGTCGCCCGCAGATTCTGGGTTGACCCACCGAAATCCCAAGGGCAGAAATCAGGTGCTGAAGTTCGGCTTTTCAGCGATGTCCTGCGCCCGTGCTGCCTTCCAGGCGCAAGCCGCAGCCAGCACGCCACAGCCGCTGGCGGCCCAGAACACGGCCGCAAAGCCCAGGTTGGAGATCAGCCAGCCGCCGCCGATACCCCCCAGCACGCCTGAAAAGCCGTAGCCCAGCGTGGTGTACAGGGCCTGCCCACGACCCCGCAAGCGCCCGGGAAACAGCTTGTGAACCAGCGAAATACAAGCCGCATGGTGCGCTGCAAAGGTCACGGCGTGGGTCACTTGCGCCAGCACCAAGACCCAGGCCAACGAGCCTGCGAACGCCGTGGCGGCAAAGCGCAGCACACAGACCCAGGCCACGACCTGCAACCAGCGCACCGCCGTCAGCCAGGCAAACCAGCGGCCCTGGGTCCAGAAGAACAAAATTTCCACCGCCACGCTGACCGCCCACAGCGCACCCACTGCGCCTTTGCCGTAGCCGAGCGAAACCAGGTACAGCGAGAAAAAGGTGTACAGGCTGGTGTGCGCCAGCACGGTGAAAAACACCGAGGCGAAAAACCAGGCCACTTCGGGCCGGCGCAGCAAAGGCAGCGCAGGCGGCGCCTTCTGGCCGGTGCTGGCTTCATCGCGCGTCAGCGGCAAACGCACAGCGGCCACCAGCAAGGCCAGGTTCATGGCTGCGACAAACCAGGGAAAGATGCCGATGCCAAAGCCTTCCAGCAAGCCACCGAAGACGGTGACGGCAACGATGAAGCCCACCGAGCCCCAAACCCGCACGCGCCCGTAACGCGCCAGGTCCATGCCTGCACCCGTTTGCAGTGCTTGCGCCAGTTGCGCTTCATACAAAGGCACGACGCCGCTGTTGGCCACAAACAGCAGCGTCGTTACCACGGCCACGGCCATCGCCTCTTTGACGCCCAGCAAGCCCAGCGCTGCGGCCAACGCGCCGACAGCAGCCAGGCGGATCAGCTCGGTGCGGCGCCCGCTGTGGTCACCGGCCCAACTCCAGGCATAAGGTGCAAAGACGCGGGTCCAGCTTTGCAGCGACGCGATGGCGCCGATCAGCAGGGTCGAAAAACCCAGCGACTGAAACCACAGCGGCGCGTAAGGATTGAACAGCCCGATGGCCGCAAAGTAGGTGAAGGTCAGCGCACCAAAGCGCGCCAACGAGACCGGTGGCGGATGCGCCCCTGGTGGCGCACTCACACCGGCCGCGACGCCGCAATCGGCGGCAGCGGCAACCGCACATCAGCGCATTGAGCCCGGTGCATCAGCGCGTGGTCCATCAGCACCAGTGCCAGCATGGCCTCGGCAATCGGTGTGGCGCGGATGCCCACGCAGGGGTCGTGGCGGCCAAAAGTTTCGACGCGGGTGACTTCGCCCTGGCGGTCGATGCTGGCTTTGGGCAGGCGGATCGAGCTGGTGGGTTTGATCGCAATGCGCACCAACAGGTCTTGCCCGCTGCTGATGCCGCCCAGCACACCACCGCTGTGGTTGCTGGCAAAGCCTTCGGGCGTCAGCTCGTCGCCATGCTCACTGCCGCGCTGCGCGACACAGCCAAAACCTGCGCCGATCTCGACACCCTTGACGGCGTTGATGCCCATCATCGCGTAGGCAATGTCGGCGTCCAGTTTGTCGTACAGCGGCTGGCCCAGCCCCACCGGCACCGAGCGCACGCGCAAGTCGATGCGGGCGCCGCAAGAGTCACCGGCTTTGCGCAGCGCATCCATGTGCGCTTCAAGCTGGGGGATGTGGCTTTGGTTGGCGGCAAAAAACGGGTTGTGCGGGATGAAGGCTTCGTCTTCAAAGGGAATCTCGATCTCGCCCAAAGCACTCATCCAGCCGCTGAAGGTGGTGCCGTGCTGCTGATGCAGCCACTTGCGCGCTACGGCGCCGGCTGCCACGGCAGGGGCTGTCAAGCGGGCCGAAGAGCGCCCCCCGCCACGTGGGTCACGCAGGCCATATTTACGCCAATAGGTGTAGTCGGCATGGCCGGGCCTGAAGGTATCGAGGATGTTGCCGTAGTCTTTGCTGCGCTGGTCGGTGTTGCGGATCAGCAGGCCGATCGGGGTGCCCGTGGTCATGCCCTCAAAGACGCCCGACAGGATCTCGACCTGGTCGGCCTCTTGCCGTTGTGTCACGTGCCGGCTGGTGCCGGGGCGGCGGCGGTCCAGCTCGGGCTGGATGTCGGCTTCGCTCAACACCAACCCGGGCGGGCAGCCGTCGATGACGCAACCAATGGCCGGGCCGTGGCTTTCGCCAAAGTTGGTGACGCAAAACAGTTGGCCGAAGGTGCTGCCAGGCATGGGGATGTGGGTGGGCGGTGGCGATGCCACAGTGCGCAAATTCTATTCGCCGGGCCGAGACGGCTGGGATGGCGGGCACGGACAGCTACAGGCCGCTGCGGGAAGCTGCGGGAAGCTGAAGGCAGCCGATACTTCAGTCAAGCACAGGCTGCGCTTGGCCCGTGCCCTCATTCAACCACTGCAAGGCCAGAGCTTCGGCCACCTCGATGCCGTCCACTCCAGCCGACATGATGCCGCCCGCATAACCTGCGCCTTCGCCGGCCGGAAACAGGCCTTTGACGTTCAGGCTCTGCAGATCCTTGCCACGCGTGATGCGCAGCGGCGAAGAAGTGCGCGTCTCCACGCCCGTCAGCACCGCATCCTGCATCGCAAAGCCCTTGATCTGACGGTCAAAGGCCGGCAGCGCCTCACGGATGGCTTGCAGCACATACCGCGGCAGGCTGGGGTTGTCGCGGTCAGCCAGGTCGGTAAAGCGCACCCCCGGCTGGTAAGAAGGCAGCACCTCGCCCACAGCCGCGGAAGGCTGGCCGCGCACAAAATCGCCCACCAACTGCGCTGGGGCGCGGTAGCCGCCGCCGCCCAGCTGGTACGCCCGGCTCTCCCAAAAGCGCTGGAAAGCCATGCCATCCAGCGGGCTGACCGGGCCGCCGATCCGGCTGCTGATCTGGCCGCCGGATGCGCCTGCGCCTTCGTCGCGACCCGGGCTCAGACCCGGCAGCTGCCGATAGTCTTGCGGCTGGATACCCACCACGATGCCGGCATTGGCGTTGCGCTCGTTGCGGCTGTATTGGCTCATGCCGTTGGTCACTACCCGGCCGGGCTCAGAGGTAGCGGCCACCACGGTGCCGCCCGGGCACATGCAAAAACTGTAGACGCTGCGACTGTTGCTGGCGTGGTGCACGAGCTTGTAATCGGCTGCCCCCAGCAGCGGGTGGCCAGCGTGCACACCAAAGCGGGCGCGGTCGATCAAGCCCTGCGGGTGTTCGATGCGAAAGCCCACCGAAAAGGGTTTGGCCTCCATGTAGACACCGCGCTCGTGCAGCATCACAAAGGTGTCGCGCGCGCTGTGGCCCAGGGCCAGCACCACCTGGTGAGCGGCCAGGGTTTCGCCGCCGGCCAGCGTCAGCCCGCGCACGGCGCCTTGGTCGATCAGCACATCCACCACCTGCTGATCGAAACGGATCTCGCCGCCCAGCGCGCAAATCTCGGCGCGCATCTTCTCGATCATGCCGACCAACCTGAAGGTGCCGATGTGCGGCTTGCTGACGTACAGGATCTCTTCCGGCGCGCCGGCCTTGACGAATTCGGTCAGCACCTTGCGTGTCAGGTGGCGCGGGTCGCTGATCTGGCTCCACAACTTGCCGTCGCTGAAGGTGCCCGCGCCACCTTCGCCAAACTGCACGTTGCTTTGTGGGTTCAGCTGGCCCTGGCGCCACAGGCCCCAGGTGTCTTTGGTGCGCTCACGCACCGCCTTGCCACGCTCCAGCACCAGCGGCTGCAAACCCATCTGCGCCAGCACCAGCGCAGCAAACAAGCCGCAAGGCCCGAAACCCACCACCACGGGGCGCGGTTGGCCTTGCCTGAAGCGCTGCGCGATCGCCGCCGCGGTGGGACTGGCGACGAAGTGGTAGCGGGTGTCCGGGCTGGCGCGCAGCCTGGGGTCGCCAGCGTGCAGTGCCAGCACCTCGTCGTCATCGCCCAGTTCGCGGTCCAGCTCACAGTCCAGCGTGTAGCTCAACACGATGGCCGACTTCTTGCGGGCATCAAAGCCACGCTTGAAGACCTCGATGCGCTTGAGCCGCGCGTCAGGCACGCCCAAGCGCTGCAGCACCGCCTCACGCAGTGCTTGCTCGCTGTGGTCCAGCGGCAGCCTGAGTTCAGTGATGCGAATCATCGAATGAAGGCTGCTGGCAGCCAGCGGCCTGCAACCAGCAAACTGCAACCTGCAACCTGCAGTCCTGCCAGGATGCTGCGCCGCAGGCCCTAACTCGAGCGCCCCTGAGTCAACCGCCCGACTTGGGGCGCTTGCCGGGGTTCTTCTTGCTGCGAATGGACTTGCCACGCTCCAGGCTGACACGCTGACCACGCACGGTGGTCACGGTGACACCATTGGGCGCGACGGGACGGGGGGAAGCTTTGCGGTCGGCTTCGGTGACGATCTTGTTGCCCATGGGGACTCCGGGTTCTGAACAAACCCCGGATTAGGCCACAAGCGGCGCGGCGCGGTTGAAAGCGCGCGGTGTTTCAAGCGCTCCTCCAGCCAACTGTGCCGCATGGCTGTCGCGGCATTGCTGCCGATCAGCTACAGCGGCCGATCGTCAAAAGTGTTGCACTGGTTGGCGTTGCCGCTGTCCAGCCCGCGCTTGAACCAGCTCATGCGCTGCTGCGAGGTGCCATGCGTGAAGGTCTCGGGCACCACACGCCCACGTGATGCGCGCTGCAGCGTGTCATCACCAATCTGCGCCGCCGCGTTCATCGCTTCCTGGATATCGCCTTGCTCCAGCCAGCCCTTGCCTTTTTGCGAGTGGTGCGCCCAGACGCCTGCAAAGCAGTCGGCTTGCAGTTCCACACGCACCGACAAGTTGTTCATCTGCGCCTCAGAGATGCGGCCCCGCATGCCATCGACCTTGGCTGTGACGCCCATCATGTTCTGCAGGTGGTGGCCCACCTCGTGCGCCACCACATAAGCCTGGGCGAAGTCACCCGGTGCGCCCATGCGCCGGGCCAGGGTGTCGAAGAAGTCCAGGTCCAGGTAGACCTTGCTGTCGCCCGGGCAGTAGAACGGACCCATGGCCGATTCACCCAGGCCGCAGGCCGTGGACGTGGCGCCGCGGAACAGCACCAGCTTGGGCTCCTGGTACACCGCGCCGTTGCTGCGCAGCAACTGGCCCCACACCACTTCGGTGTCACGCAGCACAGTCGACACAAACTGCGCCGCCCGGTCTTCTTCGGCTGGCCGGCTGCCCAAGGCCGGCCCTTGCTGCACCTGCGGCGCGCTGGTGCCACCCCCGCCGTCCAGGACACCCAGCAAGGTGAGCGGGTTGATGCCGAAGATCCAGCCCGCCAGCAGCGCGATGACGATGGTGCCCAGACCTACGCCCCGGCCGCCAATGCGCGGCATGCCGCCGCCCCTGCGGCCCCCTGAAGCGCGGCGGTCTTCGACGTTCTGGCTGCGTTCCTGGTCTTCCCACTTCATCGACTTGCTCCGACTCGACTGTTTGGCTGGGCTGCCTGTCCGGTTTGTGCCGCCTGGCCCTCAGGCCCGGGCCAACTGCCTGGCAGTGCCTTGCTTCATTCTGCAGGCCCCAGCAGGTCATTGACCAGCGGGATTGCCTGCAGCCTGTTCATCTTCGCTCATCTTCGACCAAGCGCCGGGCCGGCACCCGATGCTCAAGTCTTGGGCAACGTGACACCCCGTTGGCCCTGGTACTTGCCACCACGGTCCTTGTAGCTGGTCTCGCACACCTCGTCGCTCTCAAAGAACAGCACTTGCGCACAACCCTCGCCCGCGTAGATCTTGGCCGGCAGCGGCGTGGTGTTGCTGAACTCCAGCGTCACATAGCCCTCCCATTCAGGCTCGAAGGGCGTGACGTTGACGATGATGCCGCAGCGGGCATAAGTGCTCTTGCCCAGGCAGATGGTCAGTACGTTGCGCGGAATGCGAAAGTACTCCAGGGTGCGGGCCAGCGCAAAACTGTTGGGCGGGATGATGCAGACATCGGCTTCGATGTCCACAAAACTGCGCGGATCAAAATTCTTCGGGTCCACCACCGTGCTGTAGATGTTGGTGAAGACCTTGAACTCGGGCGCGCATCGGATGTCATAGCCGTAACTGCTGGTGCCGTAGCTGACGATGCGCTGCCCGTCGCTCGACAGGCGCACCTGGCCGGGCTCAAAGGGCTCGATCATGCCGTGCGACTGCGCCATGCGGCGGATCCAGCGGTCGCTTTTGATGCTCATGGGTGGCTCATGGTGTGTGGCGCCGCGCAAGCAGCGTGGGTCAGACTCAGAAGCTGCAGATTCTAGGGAAGCGCTACGATGATCGCCTGCTTGTTGAAACCTCTCGGAGAAATCTGATGGCCAGCTCCAGCCCTTTCCGCCCCGCAGTCTCTCTGCTGCAGCAATACGCTGAATACCACCGCGACCGCCGCAATATCCTGACTCACCTGGTCGGTGTGCCGACGATCGTCTTTGCGGTTTGCATTCTGTTGACGCGGCCGAGCGTGGAAGTCGGCGCGCTGGTGCTGACGCCGGCCTGGCTGGTGTTTGCCGTCACTGCCTTGTGGTACCTGACCCGCGGCCACCTGGGCATCGGCGTGGCCACCACCGCCACGGTCGGCGTGCTGACCTATCTGGCACACCAGTTCAGCGGCGCTTCCACGACGCAGTGGCTGGCCTGGGGCGTGGGCCTCTTTGTGGTGGGCTGGGTGATGCAGTTTGTGGGCCACTACTACGAAGGCAAAAAGCCGGCCTTTGCCGACGATCTGGTGGGCCTGCTGGTCGGCCCGATGTTCGTGGTGCTCGAAGCGCTGGCGATCCTGGGCCTGTTCAAGGGCTTGATGGCGCGCATCGAAGCCCATGCCGGACCGACACAGATCCGCGATCTGGCGCACCCTGCACCCCGCTGAGTCACACTTGGTCACTTTGCCCGCCGACGCTGGCGCCGCCACGGACGACCCCGAAGCCAACGCTGCACCGCTGGGCCCTTCGCCGCTGGTGTCGGGCGACGAGTTGTCGGTGTCTGCTGCCTGGGAGACCATCCGCGCCAGTCTGAGCCCGATCGAAGCCACCGAAGAAGTCGCCTTGGCAGACGCGGTGGGCCGCGTGCTGGCACAAGCCCTGGTATCACCCCTGGACGTGCCGGCGCACGACAACTCGGCGATGGACGGCTACGCCCTGCGCGGCACCGAGCTGGCGACGGCTGGCCCCACGCGCCTGCAAGCGCTGCCCCTGACCGTGTTCGCCGGCCAGCCCTTGGGTGGGCCCGTGGCAGCCGGCCACTGCGTGCGCATCATGACCGGCGCCGTGATGCCCGCAGGCCTCGACACCGTGGTGCCGCTGGAACTGTGCTCGGTCCAGGAGGGCTGGATCAGCATCGAGGCAGGCGTGATCCGCAGCGGCGACAACCGCCGTCATCGCGGCGAAGACCTGCGCTGCGGCCAGCCAGCTCTCGCTGCGCGGCGCCGGCTGCGGCCAGCGGATCTGGGGCTGGCGGCATCTCTGGGGGTGTCGCGCCTGAAGGTCTTCAGGCGCCTGCGGGTGGCGCTTTTTTCAACCGGTGATGAACTGCGCGCCCCAGGCGAAGCGCTGGCGCCCGGTTGCCTCTACGACAGCAACCGCTACACGCTGCTGGGTGCATTGGCGCGCCTGGGTGTGGAGGTACTCGACCTGGGGCTGGTGCCCGACAACGAAGCCGCTTTGCAAGCCGCGCTGGATATGGCCGTGCAATCCTGCGATGCCGTCATCACCAGCGGCGGTGTCAGCATGGGCGACGCCGACAACACGCGCCAGATGTTGCAACGCCTGGGCCAGGTGGCGTTTTGGAAAGTGGCGATGCGGCCTGGGCGGCCGTTTGCATTTGGCGCGCTGCAGCGACGTGCGTCAGCGCCGGCCGCGCAAGCGCAAGCGCAGTCCCCGGCTGGGGCCTTGCCGTCAGAGGTGCCGCACTTGGCCACGTCAAGCTCGCCGGCGGTGCTGTTTGCCTTGCCCGGCAACCCCGTGGCTGCGTTGGTGAGCTTTTATGCTTTTGCGCAACCGGCATTGCACTTGTTGGCAGGGGCCAGTGAAGCACCGTTGCCCGGCTTGCAGGCCCGAGCAACGGCTGCCATTCGCAAGCGCCCAGGGCGTACCGAGTTTCAACGAGCGATCGTGTCGCGTGCAGCCTCGGGTGTGTGCGAAGTCAAACTGACCGGCTCGCAAGGCGCAGGTATTTTGCGCAGCATGAGCGAAGCCAACGCGCTGGTGGTGCTGGGCCACGACCAGGGTCCGGTGGCTGCAGGGGACTGGGTCGAAGTCTGGCCGTTTGACGGTTTGGTCTGAGGCCCTGGGCGCTCAGAGGCTGAGAGTTTTTCGGGCGTGACCGAGCAGCGCGTCAAAAGGCGTCCGGTCTAGGCGCAAAGCACAGCCACAGCTCGGGCTATGACGCGCATTTGCAACGACGAGCGGGCGTCTTTTGGCGCAGTAACACAGGTGCACGTCGGCCACACGGCCAAAGAGCACCATGCCCAGGCGGCTGGCCAGCTCATGCCCCATGGCCCATGGCCGTCACGCCATTGCGCGAGACCACGATCGGCACGCCCATCTGCGCTGCCTTCATGACCATCTCGCTGGTCAGCCGCCCGGTGGTGTGGAAGCATTCGTCCTGGCCCGTGACGCCATGCAGGCCCATCCAGCCGGTAAGAGTGTCGAGGGCGTTGTGGCGCCCCACATCTTCGACAAAGCCAGCATCTCCCCGCCCAGAAACAAGGCACGGCCTGCAGCTGCAGCCGCTGCAGCGGCCGTGGTGGCTGTAGCAGCTATGGCATGCTGCCCCCAAACCGCAGCGGTTCAACGCCACCCGTCAGACCCACTGCAGCCATGCACCAAGCCAACACCGCCACCGCCTCGACGACCGATGCCATCACCGGGCTGGTGCTGTGTGGCGGCCGCGGCAGCCGCATGGGTGGCGTGGACAAAGGTTTGCAGCCCTACCTGGGCCAGCCGCTGGCTGCGCATGCGCTGCGCCGGCTGCAAGCGCAGGTGGGGCGTTGCTGGATCAACGCCAACCGCAACCTGGCGCAGTACGCCGCCTTGGGCGTACCTGTTTGCACTGACAAGCAAAGCAGTGTCAGTGCCCAGCTGGGCGACTACCCAGGCCCTCTGGCGGGCTGGCTGGCGGCGCTGGAACAATGTCCAACCCCCTACCTGATGACGGTGCCTTGCGACAGCCCGCTGTTTCCCGCCGATCTGGTGCAGCGCCTGGCGGATGCGATGGTGGCTGAGGACGCGGATCTGGCTCTGGCTGCCACCATCGAGGCTGGCGCCGCGCAAACCCAGCCGGTCTTCTGCTTGATGAGAACCAGGCTGGCGCCGAGCCTGGCCGATTTTCTGCTGGCGGGCCAGCGCAAGATCGACCGCTGGACCGCCGGGCAGCGTCAAGCAGTGGTGCTGTTTGAAGATGCTGGCGCCTTCTTCAACGCCAATACCCTGGAGGATCTGGCGGCGTTGCACAGCAGCGACCCCCAGGCCGGCTGAGCCAGCGGCAGTCAGCCGATAGCCGGCAGCCGGTAGCCGATAGCCGATAGCCGGCCGGCGGCCGCCTTATTGACTCAAAGCAATCAAAAGGGCAGCAGCGCCACACAACGCAGCCGCCCCCAACAGCCAACGCAGCCTGCTGCTGCCGACTGCTGGTGGTTGCCACTGCGCGCTGCGAGGCAGGATGGCAGGTGTATCTGCGGTATCCACCGAGTCAGGGTCAAAGAACTGCGTGTCACTATTGCTGGTCCCTGCGCCGGGGCTGGGGGACTGGGCGGGTTGCCCAGCGCCGGGCCGAAGGTCGCTGCGCCGATGTCTTGTGCCGCCGCCGGCACCCGTTGCTGGCTGAACGTCCGCAGGCAAGGTTTGGTCGGTAGTCTTTGCGACCACAGGCTCGCTCAACGCGTGAGACGCCAGCGCGTGCGTTGACGCCTGCGCCAACGCCGGGGCCCTGGTCGAAGTCTGCGATACGTCAGCCGCTCTTCGGGGGAAGCCCCAGCCAGCCAGATCGGCCGGCTCGGCGCCTGAGACCTGCCGCAACCAGCCCTGCAGCGCCTGCGCCATCGCTTCAGCGGTGGGATAGCGGGCGGCAGGCTCACGCTGGATGGCGCGCATGACGATTTCTGACAGCGCCTTGGGCACATCCGGGCGCAGCAGATGCGGCGCAACAGGCGCGTATTTGAGCAATGCACTGACCACTTCGGGCACGGTATGCCCGGGAAACGTTTTTTGCCCCGTCAAGAGTTCATAAAGCAGCACGCCGGCGCCATGCACATCGGTGGCTGCACCGACTGCGTAGCCCGACAACTGCTCAGGCGCAACATAGTGGCCGGGGCCGACCACCAAGGGATCCAGATCGGGCAGTTGCGAAGCCTGAGCCGCCAGCGCCAGCGCAAAGCCCTGCAACCGCACCTGGCCCGACTTGTCCAGCCAGACACAAGCCGGGGCCACACCGCCGTGCACAACACCGCTGGCATGCGCATGGGCCAGCGCCGCCATCACCTGGCGCACCAGACTGGCGGCCTGCGCCGGGCTGGCCTGCCAGCCCAGGCGCAAGACCTCGGCCAGACTGCGACCCTGCAGCCATTCACCTGCGATGTAGATACCTTCAGCCACCACCCCCACCTCGAAGGTCGAGGCGATGTGGGCGTGCCGCAGGGCCGCCACGGGCCGCAGCGCAGTCATGAACAGGCTGTCCACTGTCGGGCGCGCATGCTCAGGCAGGTTGAGCGTGACCACACGCAAGGCCGTCTGCATCTGCGCCACCGGGTCGAGGGCTGCGTAAATCGGGCCCCACGATCCTTCGGCCAATTGGCGCAGCACGTCATAACGGCCCACATGCCGCACAGACGCTGAGCCCGCCAACTCCGCAGGTTGCGCCACGGGTTGTACCGCCGGCTGCACAAACGGCTGCACAAGCGGCTGCACAAGCGGCCGAACCACCGGCCGCACCGCCGGCTGCACCACCGCCTGCACCACCGGCTGCTCCACGGCCCTTGGCACCATGCTGGTTGCGCCTGCCCCAGACATCCCGCCGGTTGCGCCGACGGCACCCGTACTGATCGCGGGGCCAGAGTCGGCCAGTTGCAACGCTTTCAATGAATCACCCATGCCCGCAAGCCTAGCGGCTGCTGAGCAGCCGGTCGCGGCAATATGCCTTGCATTTGAGCCGTTCCACCCGGTTCAAGGGGGTCAATGACAGGGTTGCACCGCCAAACGGCCGCGCTGCTCGGCCAGCGTGTGGGCCAGCAACTGGGTGGCGGCGTAGATCGCGCCCAACTGCGGCGTCGGGGTGCCGGTGATGCGACCCAACTCGATGACGGCGCCGACCAGGGCTTCGAGCTCCAGCGCACGGCCGGCCTCGACATCCTGCAGCATGCTGGTCTTGTGCGCGCCCACCGCCTCGGCGCCGGCCAGCCGTTGCTCGAGCGAGATCTTGAAGCGCACACCCAAGGCCTCGGCCACCGCCTGACCTTCCTGCATCAACGTCGCGGCCAAAGCCCGTGTCGCCGGAAAGCGACAGATCTGCTCCAGCGTGGCGTGCGTCAACGCAGAGATCGGGTTGAAGCTGAGGTTGCCCCACAGCTTGATCCACAACTCGCTGCGGATGTCGCGCGCAATCGGTGCCTTGAAGCCGGCGTTCATGAACACCTGCGACAGCTTCTCGATGCGCGGTGTGCGCTCGCCGCTGGGCTCGCCCAGAGTGAAGCGGTTGCCTTCGATCAGTTTGACCAGGCCCGGCGCCACCAACTCCGCCGCCGGATAGACCACACTCCCGATGATGCGCTCTGGCGCGATGGCAGCGGCTATGGCACCGTCAGGGTCGACGCTCGTCACCGCCCGCCCGTCGAATTCGCCGCCCAGGCCGTGAAAATACCACCACGGCACGCCGTTGATCATCGTCACGACCACCGTATCGGGCCCAAACAGCAAGTGCAGATCGGCCACCACCTCATGCAACTGGTGCGCTTTGAGCGTGATCAGCACGACATCTTGCACACCGGCGTCGGCCATGCGTTCGACTGCCCGCACCTGGGTGGCGTGGGCCTGGGTGCCATCCTCCAGCACCAACCTGAAGCCCTCCGTGTTGATGGCCTCCAGGTTGCGCCGACGCGCAATGAAAGTGACCTCTTCGCCCGCCAAAGACAGGCGTGTGCCCAGATAACCGCCAATGGCGCCAGCGCCCACGATGCAAAACTTCATGTCAACGGCCCACTCCAGCTAGCCACCGCCAGCCCGCTCACGCTGCCGCAACCGGTCTTTGATCACGCCCAAAACAGGCCAGAACAGCAACACCAGGGCCAGCGTGACGATGCCACCCACCAGCGGATTGCTGAAGAAGATCGCCATGCTACCTTGGCTGATCAGCATCGACTGCCTGAAGCTGGACTCGGCCATATCGCCCAGCACCAGTGCCAGCACCAGCGGCGCCAGCGGGTACTTCAGCTTCTTGAAGAGGTAACCCAGCACGCCAAAGACCAACATCATCACCACATCAAACATCGAATTGTTGACGGTGTAGGCGCCAATCGCGCAAATGACGATGATCACCGGGCCGATGACCGAAAACGGAATGCGCAGGATCGCGGCCCACCAGGGCACTGTGGTCAGCACCACGATCAAGCCGACGATGTTGCCGATGTACATGCTGGCAATCAGGCCCCAGACGAAATCCGGCTGCTCGATGAACAACATCGGCCCGGGCTGCAGGCCCCAGATCAGCAGTCCGCCCAACAGCACGGCGGCGGTCGGCGAGCCCGGAATGCCGAGTGTCAGCATCGGCAACAGCGCAGCGGTGCCGGCAGCATGCGCGGCGGTCTCGGGCGCGACCACACCTTCGATGCGGCCCTTGCCGAAAGACGAAGGGTCTTTGCTCATGCGCCGCGCCATGCCGTAACTCATGAACGAGGCTGGCGTGGCGCCGCCCGGCGTGATGCCCATCCAGCAACCCACGAGTGTGGAGCGCAGGAACAGCTTCCACAGCTTGATCAGCTCGCCCCAGGTTTGCCAGACGACCCGGAAGTTGATCCTGGCGCTTTTGCCCTTGAAGGCCAGCCCTTCTTCCATCGTCAGCAAGATCTCGCCGATGCCGAAGAGGCCGATCACCGCGATCAAGAAGCCGAAGCCCTTCAGCAGATCGGTGTATCCGTAGGTCATGCGCAACTGGCCGGTCATCGAGTCCATGCCCACGGCCGCCAGCGCAAAGCCCAGCATCATCGCGGCGATGGTCTTGACCGGGGGCTCTTTGCTCATGCCCACAAAGCTGCAGAAGGTCAGCAGTTGCACGGCAAAAAATTCCGCCGGGCCGAACTGCAAAGCAAATCGCGCCAGCCAGGGTGCGGTGAAAGTGATCAGCAGCACCGCAAAGATGGCGCCCACGAAGCTGGAGGTGAAAGCCGCCGTCAGCGCCTGCGCAGCACGGCCTTGCTGGGCCATCGGATAACCATCAAAAGTGGTGGCCACACTCCAGGGCTCGCCCGGGATGTTGAACAGGATCGACGTGATGGCCCCGCCAAACAGCGCACCCCAGTAGATGCAGCTGAGCATGATGATCGCCGAGGTGGGGTTCATGCTGAAAGTGAGCGGCAGCAGAATCGCCACGCCGTTGGCGCCGCCCAGCCCAGGCAGCACGCCGATCAAAATCCCCAGGATGATGCCGATCAGCATGAAGCCCAGGTTGGGCAGCGTGGCCGCCACGGAGAATCCGTGCATCAGGTTTTGCAACTCGGCCATGTCAGAGTCCGATCCAGGCTTCGATCGGGCCCTTGGGCAGCGGCACCAGAAACCAGCGCTCGAAGACCAGGTAGAAAGACAGCGGCACCCCGATGGCCACCACCGCCGTCAACCACCAACGGTGGTGACCGTGGCGCCACATGAAGTAGGCGATCAGCAACGCCGACGGCAGGTAGATCCCCAACTGGGTGACGGCGGCGACAAAGACGGTCATCGGCCACAGAATGGCCCACACGCTCTTGAGCTGCGAATACTCAGCGAAGACTTCCTGCGCTTGCGCCTTGGGGCCTGTGCGCAGCGCAGAAAACCCGATCCACAACGCGCTGGCCAGCAGAATCAAGCCGACGTAGAACGGGAAATACCCTGAACGGGGACCGTCATCGGCCCAGCCGGTGCCCACGCGCAGGCTGTCGGTGATGACCAGCAGCGCCAACACGACCAGCAGCAGCGCCACGCCCAGCTCGGGCCCACGCGTGCCGATACCGGCGCCCGGTTCGGCGCCTTTGTCATCCTCCTGCGTGGCCATCAGTTGGCCAGGAAACCGGCTTCGCGCATCAGCACGCGGTGCGCTTGCTCGGTCTTGCCCAGCCAGTCGAAGAAGGCCTGCCCGCTCATCGTCGTCTGGTTGAAGGCGCCCTGCTCCATGAACTCTTTCCACTCTGGCGTAGCGCGCACCTTGGCCATCAGCTCGACATAGAACTTGACTTGCTCTGCATTGACGCCCGGGGCCATGAAGATGCCACGCAGCATCGTGTACTCCACAGGCATGCCCGCAGAAGCGCAGGTCGGCAGATCGGCCCAGCTCTGGGTGGCGGTAACCTTCTTCGTGTAGCTCAGCTGTTTGCTGTCCATGACACACAGCGCCCTCAGCTTGCCGGCGCGCCAGTGTGATTCAGCCTCGATCGGGTTGTTGACGGTGGCATCCACATGCTTGCCCACCAACTGCACAGCCACCTGGCCGCCGCCGCGGTAAGGGATGTAGGTGATCTTCTTGCCGCCGGCCTTTTCGATCATCACGGTGATGATCTGGTCTTCTTGCTTGCTGCCGGTGCCGCCAAACTTGATCGCGCGGTCAGCCCCTGCACGCAAGCCGTCCATGAAGGCTTTGGGTGTCTGGTAAGGGGACTCGGCATTGACCCACAACACAAACTGGTCCAGCGCCATCATCGACACGGGCGTCATGTCACGCCAGTTGAATGGCACTGCAGAGGCCAGCGGCGTGGTGAACAGGTTGGACAGCGTGATGACGATCTTGTGCGGGTTGCCCGCATCCCCCTTGACGTCCAGAAAGCCTTCTGCGCCAGCACCGCCGGCTTTGTTGACGACCACGATGGGCTGCTTCATCAACTCGCGCTTGGCCACCAAGCCCTGAATGAAGCGGGCCATCTGGTCTGCACCACCGCCGGTGCCGGCAGGCACCACAAGCTCCACCGGTTTGGTGGGCTCCCAGGCGTGGGCGGGTGCCGTCAGCAGCAGGGCCCCGAAGACCGTCAAGACGGCCCGTTGCCAAGAAGAAGCAATTCGCCCATGCAGGGCCAGTGGTCGGCTCAAACGCGCCAACGGTGGAGGGGTGGGTACAGGCAGCGGCAAAGATGCCGCTGTACGCGTGCAGTGAGCAAAGATCCGGCTCATGTCGTCTCCTAGATTCAGAGGGAAGTCACATGGAAGGAAGTTGCCGCAATCGGAAGGATTGCGGCGCGGGTCAGCGGGGGTCGATGAGGTGATGGCGGTGTGCTCGGGTCTCCTGAAAAATGAGGTGAAGCCAGGATGAGAGGGCCGCAGCCGGAACCTCGGATCAGGCGGAACGGGCAGCCTCGAATGCCCAGGCGCCTGCAAGACGCAAGCACGTCAGGCATCCAGCTTGGACAAAAAATGTCCAAGACAAACTGGACCGGACAGAGTATCCAGGCCGGGTTGACTGAACTGGCTGGTGTTTGCCCCAGGATCGCGGCCGGTTGGAGCTTTATCCCCACAGACGAGGGGAGCTGCTGCATGGGCGACAGCACGAACGTGATCGTGCTCAAGGTATGCGGCTGACCAACCCGGGCGGAGTCACTCCGCGATCATGCAGGTTTTGGTGAGGTGCTCCAGCACCTCGAACTCCGCAACAAACCCCGGCGGAATGTAGAGGTCCTCGCCAGGGCCCATTTCTTCAAACCCGCCGAGTGCATCGTGCACACGGCAACGGCCCAGCAGCACAGTGAACAGTTCGCGCTCGGATTCGCCCATGGCGACTAGCCGGCGCCCGGGCGCGCAAGACCACACGCCGCAATAGACCTGCCCGGCTGGCAACGCGGCATCCACGCAGTTCCAGGTCTCGCGCTGCGGATTGCCGTGCACCAGCCGCTCGGGCTTGGGCTGGTCGGTGTCGGTGCCTGCCAGTGGGTTGAGCGGTGAGCTTGATCAGGCGTGGATTCGGGGTGGATTCGGGGTGGTCATGGCCGGATCGTGCCGCGACGCACCGCCAAAACGCTGAGCAAACGGGGCTTTCAGCCGCAGTTTCGGGCTATGCCCGCAGCCGCAACGCCCTAGGCTTGAGGCATCCCGAAGCCACGTTCCGTTTGCAGATGGCACAACCCCGCAGGAGTTCGCCATGAGCCAGGTCCCGACCCGACAGTCGCCAGAAGCCGCATCTTCACCGCCGCCCGCACCGGCGACCCGCCGCGCGCGAGGCACTTCGCAGATCTGGCCCCACGACCTGCTGGAGGTCTTTTGCCTGCACATGTCCAGCCACGGGATGTGCGTGAGCCGCGCTCTCATGCAGCACGACCGTCGCCATGGTCTGGAACAACTCTCGCACGCCCACAGCACAGCCGATGACGCGCTTCGCGTGATGGCGGCGCAAATGTGCAGGCATTTTGAAGCCCGTCAATCGGGGATTTCTGCTCCGCACTGAGAGCGGGCAGCGCCTCAAGCCAGCCCCTTTCCGGCCGGTAGAAATAGAACTACGCAGAGAGGAAGCTCGAGCATGTCCGGTTTTCACCCATTGGCCCCCGGTATCTGGCTGATGCGACGACTGCGCCTGCGCGGCAAGTTGCTGCTGCTGGCCATCGCCTCCTTGATGCCTCAGGCGCTCGCCTGGGTGCTGCCCGCCCCGACCGCGGCAGGTGCCTGGGTGCTGGGCATCGAGCTCGTTGGTGCCGGTCTGCTGGCCTATTTCATGCTCAGCTTCTACGTCAGTTTGACGAGCGATTTCCGGAAAGTACTCGCAAGCATGGAGCAGACGGCCGGGGGCAATCTGCGCACTGTGATGAAGGAGTACGGCAGCGACGAGTTGGCGGATCTCACGCGTTTGCTCGACCGCATGGTCGGCAACCTCTCGGCCATGGTGGCCGAGGTGCGCAGCAATTCGGCTCTGGTGGCCCACGCTGGCAAGAGCCTGGCCTCCGGCAACCGCGATCTGGCCGACCGCACCGAACTGCAGGCCGCCAATCTTGAGCAGACGGCGGCCAGCGTGCACGAACTCTCCAGCACCGTGCAGCGAAACGCCAAGACTGCAGGCGACTCCGACAACCAGGCAGCCCAGGTGCGCGACGTGGCGGTGTCGGGTGCGCAGTCGATGGGCCGCGCGGTCGAGTCGGTGGAGGGCATCCAGAAGAGCGCGCAGCAGATGACCGAGATCATCGGCGTGATCGACAGCCTGGCCTTCCAGACCAACATCCTGGCGCTCAACGCGGCGGTGGAAGCCGCCCGTGCGGGCGAACAGGGCAGGGGTTTCGCCGTGGTGGCTGCCGAGGTGCGCTCGCTGGCCCAGCGCTCGGCCGCATCTGCCAAGGAGATCCGCCAACTCATCGAGGCCTCGCGCCAGCAGGTGGAGGCCAGCGTGGTGCAGATCCGCACCGCTGGCAACAGCATCCAGCAGATCGCCATTGGCGTGCGCGGCGTGGCCGCCAACATGTCGTTGATCTCTGCTTCCAGCGCCGAGCAGAGCACCGGCCTCAGCGAAATCTCGTCGGCCGTCTCGCAACTCGACGAGATCACTCAGCGCAATGCACAGATGGTCGAAAGCGCCGTGGCGCAGGCCGACCAACTGGAGCAGCGAGCTGCCCACCTGTCAAAAGCAGTGTCGTCCTTCATGTTGCAGCAGGGCACGGCAGAAGAGGCCATGCTGCTTGTGGACCGAGCCCAGGTCATGCGTCGGCAGCGCGGGCGCGACGCCTTCGTGCGCGAGATCACCACACCTGCCAACGGCTTCCACGACCGAGACATGTATGTGTTTGCCCTGGACCGCAATGGCGTTTACCGGTCGTTTGGCGGCAACCCGAAGAAGGTGGGCAGCCGCGTGCATGACATTCCCGGCATCGACGGCCAGAGGCTCCTCAACGCCATCGTCTCGCAGGCCGAAGCCGGGCCGGGCTGGGTCGAATACGACATCGGCAACCCGGCCAACGGCAGCATCCAGGCCAAGATGTCCTATGTGGTGAAAATCGACGATCTCTACGTGGGTTGCGGCATCTACAAGACTGCAGCCGCACGCCAGATGGCTTGATTCAAGCGGTGTTCAGGCGCTGGTTCGCTTGGCCCTGGCCCTGGCCCTGGCCCTGGCCAGGGCCAGCGCGGCCTCGATCACGGCGCGTTTTTCTCCAGCAAGGCTGGGGGTGAAGGTGCCGTCCGGCGTGCACGCCATAACGAACTGGCTGAACCTGCTGCCGGCGCTGGCGGTGAACACCACGCGCTGGTGCCGTCATGCCGACGGGCAACTGTCGAACAACCAGATCCTTCCGAAGGACGCACACGTCCTCAGGCGCTGACCAGCCGCGGCTCGCAGCCTGCGGTTGGGGCGCGGCGTCAGACGCCATCGCGGCGCTTCGGCGGATTTCGAATGTCGTCAAGAACTGGAATGATGGACATCAAAACCAGCATGGCAGCCAGCGGCACGGTGGCCAGATAGCCGATGTGCTTGAAGCCCAGCGCACCGACGACGCCGCCAAGTAGAAAGAACAGGCACAAGAGGGCAAGCAGGGCCAGCCGATCGCGGTCGGCGACGACTCTCTCGTCCCCGTGGAAGGCGCTGCGATTCCAGTACAGCAGACGACCCAGTTCGATTCCCATGTCGGTGATGACACCAGTGAGGTGGGTCGTTCGGACCACGGCGCCGGAGATCTTGGTGATCACGGCGTTCTGCAGCCCCATCATGAAACACAACAGCCCCACCGTGGCCGGGACGAAGAGAGTTTCGATCTGGGCCAGCCTGGCGCCAAGCAGCCCGAAAGCCAGCAGCAGCAAGGCTTCGAGCAGCAACGGCAACGCGTAGCGGCTGCGCAGTTCGCGCCGCCTTGCGAAGTTGATCATGACGGCCGAGGTCATGGCACCCAGCAGGAACGATGCGACGGCGCCGAGCGCGCCGAGGGCCAGCGAAAATTCTCCGAGCGCCACGTGGTCGGCCATCGACGAAACCAGGCCGGTCATGTGCGAGGTATAGATCTTGACGGCGAGAAAGGCACCCGCGTTGGCCGCCCCCGCCACGAACGCCAGGCCGAGTCCCAGGTGGCGATCACTTCGTGCCGAGCGGTCTTCTGTGGCAAGGCTTCTCGCGTAATCGATCGGCATCGTTCGATCGTAGCGGAGCGTGTCCCTTGCTCAGGAAATGGCCCGTGTCGCTGCTCGGAACAGGACTCGCTGGCGGTGTATGACCTGCAGCACCGGCGTCATCAGCTTGGGTTGCGCGGCCAGCAGCAGGGGAAGCGGGATGGCTAGGGAACTTGGCAAACCCTTACCCACTGCCGCACCGTCAGACGCGGCATGACAGGGTCGACCAGGCGGGCCGCCGTCTGGGCCAAGCGCCTGGCTCCGCAAGACGGACAAAACCGTCGGCGCCTGCAGCTGAAGGCGACCAGCTTGTCATGCCTGCAGTCATCGCAGCGCAGCCGCAGGAAGCCGTGGGCCAGGTAACCTTGCGTTGAGCCACGGTCTGCCGGCGCTGACTGAGGGCCCCGGTCACGCTGCTGAACGCTGGACTTGCGCGGCTTCTTGCCAAGCTTCTTGCCAAGCTTCTTGCCAAGAGAGGTGACTCAACAGGCGATGTGCCGGGCGCTCCTCAGCCTGATGTTCCAAATCGATTGGCGACTGCCGGCCGCTCAGGACGCAGGCGTCGTTCTGCGGCGGTGATGCCCCGTGCGCCAAGCCAGCAGGAGTGCCAGCGCCACAAGAGCCGCGGTTTGCGGTTCGGGCACTCGACTAATGGTCACCCGGTAGGCCAGGAACATGGTGTCGATGTCCTGTCCGGCGGCATAGGCGCCGCCGGCCTGGAAGCCGTCGAGGGTCGAGAAGTCGTTGTCATTGGCGACAAACAGGAACCAGTCGTCGGGCGCCGTCGGATCGAGCACCGACAGCAGCGACAGGCCTTCCCACTTCTCGCTCAGATTGTTGACGCCGAAGGCGTTGCCGTTGCCCAGGCCAAAGCGGGCCAGCTGCGTGCTGTCGTTGATGTCCAGAAAGGGCACGCTCAGCGCCGGGTTGATGGCCGGGTTGAGCACACCGCCCGGTGCGATCTGACCCTCGTAGGCCTGGCCGAGGATGTTGGTGGCGCCACTGAGGTCGATCACGTCGACCCGGCGCAGCAAGCTCTGCCCCGTGCCCCCGCCCAGGCCGTTGCCGTCGCGTGGCAACATCAGCAATTGGGTGTCCGAAAGCGCCAGGATCTCGCTCTGCGCCGCCACCAGCGTATTGGCGCCCTGTTGGAACTTCGGCAGGCGCACGACGTACTCGCCGGTGAGCCGGATGTTGCCGAGATCGCTCAGGTCATAGGTGAAGATCCGGGTGTGGTCGCGGTTGGCGGCGCTGGTGGAAGCGCCGTCTTGCCGCGCCGCGCTTTGCAGCCCTACGAACAGGGTCCGCCCGTCCGGGCTGACGCTCAGACCTTCGAAGCCCTGGTTGTTGCTGCGGCCGTAAGTCGGATTGGCGGGGCTTGGGGCAGGTTGGCCAGTGGTCGGATTGTTCGAGCTGTAGTCGGTGACGCCATTGCGCAGCGGGCGCACCGAAGTGGCCACCGGCAATGCGCCGATGAACTGCCCCCCGGCATTGAAGCGGTAGAGAGAAGGGCCGTACTCGTCACTGACCAGGCGCGAACCGTCGCCCAGCACGACGATGCCTTCGGCGTCCAGCGCCAGCCTGCCGTTGAAGGACTGCGGCAGCTCGGGCAGCAGCGCCGTGGCCGGGCGCGCACCACCGCTGGCGACGCCGCCGGGCACGGGGTCGAGACCGCTGAAGAAGCGAGTGCTGCTGCCCGTGCTCTCGAACAGTCGTGTGGCTTCGGTCAGCGTCAACCCGATCTGGTTCTGCGGCAGGCCGCTGGCGGCCAACGGCGCGGGTGTGAAGCTCATCTGCAGTGCGTTCAGCCGCGGCGTGTAGTCGATCGTGCCGGTGATGTTGTAGCCACGGTCGGGCGCTGCGATGAAGCTGCCGCTGTACGTGTTGCCGCTGCGCTGCCAGCTGCTGGCATTGGCGAACAGACCGGAGATCGAGCCGAAGGTCTCGCCATGCTCGTCGCGCTGACGGGCCGGCATGCGGCCGACACCGACCAGCCCCTGCACCTGCAGCACGGTGCCATTGACGTTGATGGGGGACGCGCGCGCCGGGCTGTGTGCGCCCAGCGCTCCCAGACTGGTGGCAGCTGCCAGCAAGGCAGACAGGGCGGGAAGGCGAAAGTCCATGGCGTGATTCCTTCGGTGTGCGCCGCGACGAGCGTGCAGGCAAATGGTCGATGACAACCATAGTCAACGCTTGTGTCGGCAGCGTGACACCCGGGCCGGTCCAGTCAGACTTCTGCGAGTGTCCTGGGTCAGGTCATTCCTCTGCCCCCCGAACTGCAAATGGGCCAGGCGGACATTGGCCGAATCGGTGTCGAGGTTCACCTGATCGCCTCTTCCA
>Ga0105046_10003057_pt1 | contig 26504 bp, 13 predicted proteins | sample MAT03_FD_78385 | JGI IMG/M metagenome (GOLD analysis project Ga0105046, IMG submission 78385) | Freshwater microbial communities from Lake Fryxell liftoff mats and glacier meltwater in Antarctica - MAT-03 (megahit assembly) | ecosystem: Environmental > Aquatic > Freshwater > Ice > Liftoff...
ATGGATGCGGTGAAATGACAATTGACTCGATCCGCATTCGTGCCGTCACGAGAAGCCTCCACGCCGTTGTGCTGTGTGCTGCGATCTCGTTGTTTTCTGGTTGTACGGAAAGCACAAAAGACAGAGGCACGGCGAATGCTGCTCACGGGACATCAGATGTGTCTCAGAGCACCGAAGTCGCCGGCGATACGGACGCTGAGGTGACTCAGCAAGTGAAAATCTTCTGCGGTGCATGCCATGCTGTGCCGCTGCCCGACAGCTTTCCGAGGCAGGCCTGGTACGACGAAGTCAGGCAGGGATTCAATTTTTATTATGAATCGGGTCGCACGGATCTCGTGCCGCCACGCCAGGCTTCCGTGGTTAAGTGGTACCAGCAGCGGGCACCAGAGCAGCTGCCGGAACCCGATCAGTCAGAGCAGAGCGAATCACCTCTCAAGTTTCAGCTGCGTCCGATCAGCGTCGCTATGGACTCAACCGAACTCGCGGCTGTTTCGGTGCTTCGCCTGGCGGCTTCTGAAACGAGTCCCTCGCAGTTTTGGGTCAGCGATATGCGACGCGGAGTCGTCGTCAACTGTGATGTGAATGATCCGACGAAGGCAGAAATCATGCGCATCGGTTCAAATCCCGCAGGAACATGTGACGCTGATCTCGACCAGAACGGCAGCATGGATCTCGTGGTGGCAGACCTTGGAAGTTTTCTTCCGGAAGATCACAACAAGGGACAAGTGCTCTGGCTTCCGGACGGTCATCGCAGCGATGCGAAGCCGGAGCCGCGCGTCATTCTGGACTCAATCGGGCGCGTCGCCGCTGTGCAGCCGGCAGATATGGACAATGATGGTGATCCGGATCTCGTCGTTGCTGAATTCGGCTGGCACAAGACGGGCGGCATTCATGTTGTGTTCAATGACCTGAGCCCGACCGGTGAGCGCACATTCCGCGATCTGAAGGTTGACGCAAGACCAGGCACGATTCACGTACCGGTCATCGACCTGGACGGCGACGGGCGACTGGATTTCGTCGCGTTGATCAGTCAGGAGTATGAAGTGATTGAAGCATTCCTGAATCGGGAGTCCGGTTTCGAAAAAGTCCGGATCTATTCCGCTCCGGACCCGTCGTACGGGTCAAGCGGAATTGAACTCACCGACATTGACGGCGATGGTGACTCCGACATTCTGTACACCATCGGCGATACGTTTGATTCGCATCTGATCAAACCGTACCACGGAATCTGGCTGCTGCGGAATGACGGCCAGCTTAAGTTTGAACCACGGCACATTGCCGCGATGCCGGGGGTACACCGTGCGGTGACGGCGGATCTGGACGGCGACGGTGATCAGGACATTATTGCGGCCGCACTCCTGCCACCCAGATCGGTACATGGGAAAGTTCTAACGGACCTGCAGGCACTCATCTGGCTGGAACAGACCGCCGACGGCAAGTTTGCACGCCACGTCATTCAGCGAGGATTACCGATCTACGCATCGCTGGCTATAAGCGATATTGACGGAGATTCTGATCTGGATATCGTCGCAGGCTGCTTCCATGCGGAACCGGTTGATCCTCCGTCTCTGCTGCATGTGTTCGAGAATGCGGATCGATCTCCCTGAATTTCCGGTCTGGCTCGTCAGAAGAATGAGTGATCTGCGGGCTGAAGCCCGCAGCTACGTGCTGTCACCGCGTTCACGGTGAACGCATGATGGTTGTGAACGCGATCGAGGTGATGCCGCGTATGCGACCAGTCGGATTACTGTGGGCTGCGTTCGTGGCTAAATGCAGCGTATTGTTGATTGGTGCATTCCCGTGTTTCGCCCGCGAATGCGGGCTCAGCACGTAGCCACAGGCTTCAGCCTGTGGTTGCGAGAAATATAGAAAACACCGCAGAGCCATAATTTTGAGGCTCTGTTTTGGGAAGGCACTCTCCATACAGCTCATGTCTGAATGGCCCACACCGTCTTCGCGGTCTTCGCCATTTTCGTCTGACGGCTGTGGATGGTTTCCTCCGTCCATTCACTGTAATCGCACAATTCCTGCGATGTTTTGTATTGGGATTTCGAATAGATGGCCTGCTTCTCTGCGAATCCGGAATTCCCCGCTTCCCTGCTGTTCAGATTACGTTCCAGCAGTGAATAATTGCCAAGTCTTTCGACGTTGCGTTCATGACCATCAGGTTTGAATTGGTCCCAATCTGCGTTGTCGGGATTCTCCGGCAGGATATGTTCAATGGTAGCAGTCATGCCTTCGTCAGTGATGTCGGCTCCGCTCAATTGGCGTTCAATCCGCGCAAGAAAATATCGAAGCCGTTTGCCTGACGTCCCTCGATTGCGTAGTCGAAGATCAGCGAAAGCATCTTCGAATTCATCATCTGGAATGTAGATGGGAGTCAGGCATTGGCGGACGGCCGCAAGTGTTGTCACTTCGCCTCGTCGAATCTGCAGAGCTGCCGTGTTGTAGACTTCCTCAAGTTGATGTGTACTTCTTCGACTGACGCCATTAAAACGCACGGACACGACTGCACAGTACCGCAAAATTTCGACAAGATCGTGCGGCGTCGCGAACTGGTCTTTAGCCGCGAGGATCAACGGAGTGTACTGAGAAACGCTGAACAGATTCAGACCCCGAACGTGCTCTCGTGCCCCCTGATAGTCCAGCCAGAATTCATTCGAATAGTCGTTGAGTGCTTCAAACCACGCTCCGTCCGTTTCAAGGCGATCCAGCAACTGGAAGACTTCATCCATCTTTCTCACATCATTCTTGATCGTCTTGAAGAGCTGTTTTTGGCGAACATACTTGCGTCGCGAGTTTAAGTGATGACGAAGGAATTCCGGAAACCTTGATATGCCGACACGAGCCGTAATGCGGGCCCACTGTCTGAGCACAGGCTCCATCTGCGACTTGCTGAGTCGGTCTGCAAGAGAAAGCAGGTAGTTCTTCAGCAAGTCAGTTTCTGTCAATTCCAGTCCTCGCGCATTCAGTGTTTCGAAAACCGTATACGCACTTAGCTGGTCCTGTACTCGGACGCTGATGAAGACAAGGCGTTCAGTCACAACGTCATTCACAAACCGAGCGATTTGATCCCCCTTTCTTTCACCCAAAAACTTGTCGCCAACCTTTCGCTTAAAGAACTGAAAGCAGTCCCACATCAGCTTTTCAGAATCTCGCAGACCGCGTATGCCACCCTGGGGCGGCTTCCGTTGTGCAATGTTCAGTTGAAAGAAATCGTCGTCGTGTGCGTTGAGCTTCAGTTTTGGCGAGATTCGAAGACTGGCCGGATCTTTCGTTCCAAGGTAGCTGCGTTCCAATTCTGCAGCTCGTTCCCTGTTGTCGGCGGTGTCCACGCCTGCCGTTGCCAGGTCGTATAAACATTCAACACACGCAAGAATGAGAATACTCAGGCTTGCCATTCTTTGTTGACCATCAATGATCCGATACTGTTTCCGCTCCTGTGTCTCCAGGACCACAGCACCCATGTAGTGGTCCTCTTCGCTGGCTTCAACTGTCAAAAGATCCTCCCATAGATCTTCCCAATGTTCTGTCTTCCACGAATAGTCGCGCTGATAGGGAGGTACACTGTAGCTTTTGCCGTTGCTCAGCAATTCCTTCAGGTCTTCTGTATCTGTATTGAGTAGGGCGCTACGGGCCATGCAATATACCAGTCATTGAAACGCAATTAAGAAACTTGTACCGTCAAATCCTCATGTGACACTTTGGAAATTACCAGCCCCGACTGCGAAGAGTGTATCCTGAGAATGGAGCGATGCGAATCAACAACGGAGAATGGGGACAAAATCAGGGCTTCCTGCAGCATAAGTTTTGTCCGTGTGCCAGCTGCGACATGCGGCAGGATCAGGTATCATTCTGACGGTTTGCGACGCCATACGCCGGCATGAAAACTCAAGGCTCCCTGAACATGAATCTCTCGCTCAATCTCGTGACGGCAGCGCTTGCTGTCTTTCTAACGCCCTTGCAGACGCACGCTGGCAATGTTTTTTTCGGCGGCGGTGTGAAGTCGGACGGAGTCTTCACCGTTGAAGAGGAAGACGATCGGCTGCTCATTTCGCTGCACGACGGGGCGATTGCACAATTTGTGTTTCGTGACGAAAAGATTCTGAGGCCGTATTTTGCCAACCTCCATACGCCCAACGGTCTGCAGGTGACTCGCAATCATCCACCGATTGACGGCACCGACGCGATCGATCATGACACGATGCATCCGGGCGTCTGGCTTGGTTTGGGTGACATCAGTGGAAACGATTACTGGCGAAACAAGTCTCGCATCGCACACCTGCGTTTCACTGAACCGCCAAGCGCCGAGGACAACAAACTCTCGTTTGCAACGGAATCGCAGCTACTCACGTCGGACGGACAACCGCTGTGTCGTATGATCTGTCGATTCACTCTGGTTTCCCGAGCATCCGGCTGGCTGCTGATCTGGGATGCGACCTTCCATCCCGACAAACGCGATCTTATGTTCGGCGATCAGGAAGAAATGGGCTTCGGTGCGCGAGTCGCCACACCGATGACGGAAAAGAACGGTGGCCGCATCGTGAACTCAGACGGCCTGCAAACGGCTGCCAAAACATGGGGACAGCCTGCGAAATGGTGCGACTATGCGGGCACGGTCGGCGATCTCCAGGGAGGCATTACACTCATGGCGGCACCATCCAACTTCCGCGAAAGCTGGTGGCACAATCGCGACTACGGCGTCTTCGTTGCCAATCCGTTTGGACGAGCTGCGATGCAGCAGGGCGAACGGAGTGTCGTGACCGTGAAACGCGGCGAATCCCTCCGCATCACCTTCGGCGCGTTGATGCACGATGGCAACACGATCGATGCAGATGCCGAGTATTCCGAATTCGAAAAGCTGGCAAGGATCGCTCGATAGATAATTGTCCGATATGAAGTGAGAGGCAAGGCGGTAGCCCAATGGCACTCGATTTGCGATTAAAGTAGCCGTCACTCTCTGAGTGACGAATGCCAAAGGCCGCGTTTTCCGGCCTGCCTCACTCGGAGAGTGAGGTCTACTATGTGAAATCGACTGCCATTGGGCGCTAGTGCTTTGTCAACGCTTGATCTTGGGGTTGCCCTGGGAAAGGAAGTCAGGAACCAATTGCCAAATGGCCCGCAGGGTGCTGCAACGTTGTGAAAGATGTCCTTGCATAGCGTGCGGTGGATTTCGTTTTCATGCCAGTATCTCCTGCACGACATGCTGTGGTTCCACGCCGGTCAATCGCTGATCCAGACCCTGAAAGCGGTAGGAAAAGCGTTCGTGGTCAATGCCAAGGCAGTGCAGCAGAGTGGCGTTCAGATCGTTCACATGACACGGCTTATCGACGATGTTGTAACTGAAGTCATCCGTCTCGCCATACACCGTGCCACCTTTCACGCCGCCGCCGGCCATCCACATACTGAAGCAGCGCGGATGATGATCACGACCGTAATTTGTCGCTGTCAACGATCCCTGCGAATACACGGTGCGGCCAAATTCTCCGCCCCAGACCACCAATGTGCTCTCCAACAGACCACGTGATTTCAGGTCCTGCAGCAGTGCAGCGCAGGGCTGGTCAGTGTCGTAGCACTGATGCCGGATTTCGCTCGGCAACGATCCGTGCTGATCCCAGCCTCGGTGCAGAATCTGCACTGCCCGCACGCCGCGTTCGACCATGCGCCGCGCGAGTAACGCACTGGCGGCGAATGTACCGGGTTTGGAAACCTCCGGCCCGTACATGTCGAGCGTGGCCTGCGTCTCACCCGACAAATCAATCAGTTCCGGTACGCTGCTCTGCATCCGAAATGCCATTTCGTATTGTGCAATCCTGGTCTGCGTTTCCGGATCCCCGAAGCGTTCAAACGAACGTTGATTCAGTGCCGCCAGACTGTCCAGCATGGCCCGCCGATGACGGGCAGAGACGCCGTCCGGATTGTCGATGTAGAGCACAGGATCGCCCACGCTCCGCAGGGCGACGCCCGTGTATTTCGATGGCAAAAACCCACTGCTCCACATTCGTGAAAACAATGCCTGAGCCGCCTGCTTCGATGTCCAGCGCGGGGTCAGTACCACAAATGCGGGCAGGTTGTTGCTCTCACTGCCGAGGCCATACGCCAACCATGAACCGAGACTGGGTTTTCCGGGCACTTCGCTGCCGGTGGTGACGAACGTACACGCCGGATCGTGATTGATGGCATTTGTATGGACACTACGCACCAGCGCGATGTCGTCGATGTGCTGAGCCGTATGATGCAGCAGTTCGCTGGCCCATGTTCCGGACTGACCGTAACGCGCAAACTTGAACAGCGACGGAGCGACTGGCAATCGCGCCTGGCCGCTGGTCATCGTTGTAATGCGCTGGCCCAGCCGGATGGAATCCGGCAGATCCTTGTCATAATGGTCTGCGAGTTGCGGTTTGTAGTCCCATGTGTCCAACTGCGAAGGTCCGCCATTCATGTGCAGATAAATGATGGACCTTGCTTTGGGGGCAAAATGTGGAAACCCCGGCGCCGGAGGATGAACCTGCTCGGCAGACGCCGTTCCCTGAGCCGTCGCCCGTTGAGCAGCCATCAGCGCCAGCGAAACGCCTCCCAGGCGCAACGCACCGTGGCCATAGAACTGTCGGCGTGTCTGAGACAGTAAATAGTCGTCGATGGAGTTCATGATTTCTCTCGGTCTGTGCGGGCAGGAATTCAAATTCCTGGTGCTTTGTCAGCGTTAAATCTTTGGGCTTAAAAAAGGGGTCAGGAACCAATAGTGCGGAACACCCTCCGGGCCATTTGGCTATTGGTTCCTGACCCCTTTTTTAGGCCTGACACAGCACTAGTTTCTCATCACCGTCTCATCCAGGTTCAGAATCAGATTTGCAATCATCGTCCACGCCGCCGTCGCAAGATCGGCGGCAACTTTCTTCGGTTCGGATTCACCAACGTGAATTGCCTTATTCGCAGCGTCCGCGTCAGTGGCAAACATCTCCAACTGCGTTTGCAGAGCGGATGTCACAATCTTGATTTCGTCTGCGGTCGGTTGACGCGACAGGACGGTCCGATACAAAAACTGCAGCCGGGAATCTGTGTCCGTGCCGCCTTCTGCCAGAACACGCTCCGCGAGGGCTCGGGCGGCTTCGAAGTGCTGCACATCATTCATCAACTGCAATGCCTGCAGAGGGGTATTGCTGCGTTCCCGGCGGGAACAGAACTGTTCGCGATTCGGGCCGTCAAAGTTGGTCATGAACGGTGGCGGCGCTGTCCGCTTGATAAAACAATAAAGACTGCGGCGATACAAATCTTCGCCGTGATCCTGCATGTAGAAGCGCGTGTTACTGTTTTCGTAGCCGACCGGTTCCCAAATGTCCGGCGGTTGATATGGCATCACCCCGCGACCGCCCATCGCTGAATTCAGAAGTCCGCTCACCGCCAGCGCATTGTCGCGGAGCTGTTCGCCATCGAGTCTTAAACGCGGACCGTGTGCCAGTAAGCGGTTTTCAGGATCCAGCTGATGCAGATCATGGCTGGTTGCCGAATCCTGGCGAAACGTCGCCGAAGTCAGAAGGAGCCGGTACAGCTGCTTTGTGTCCCATCCGGATTCACGGAAATGAACGGCCAGCCAGTCGAGCAATTCAGGATGGCTGGGCAGACTGCCGCGTGTCCCAAAATCGTCGCTGGTCTTGACCAGCCCTGTACCGAACAACTGCTGCCAGACGCGATTGACAGTGACGCGTGTGGTCAGAGGATTTTCTTCAGCCAGGAACCAACGCGCCAGATCCAGACGATTCGCGCGCTGATCGGCGGGGAATGGCTGGCCTTCCGCAGTTTTCAGCGGTGGAAATTCCGTCGGAACACGCGGTTCCACTTTGTCGCCTGGCTTATCGTATTGACCTCGCACCATGATAAATGCGTCGCGCGGCGCGGGCAGATCATTGAAAATGAACGTGCCAGGAATCACGCCGTTGAGATGCGCCACATTTTGATCCGCGATGGATGCAGTTTCACGCAGTTGGGCGATCTGCGATTCTGAGATTCGCTGCACGTTCTGCTGCCAGAATTGCAGCAATTTGCTGCGCTGTTCGGCGGTGACAGAATCGCTCGAACCAGCAACCAGCAGCGTACGAAGTTCGCCACCGATGCCCGCAGGATTTGTCCCTTTGCTCATTTCCCACCAGCGCTCGAATGACGACAAGGGATCCTTCGAGCGATCCGTCTTTCCCGCGATTCGCATGTCGTCGATCCATACCTTGCCGCCGTTCTGAATCAGCACCATGCTCTTCAAAAGGGCACCGGCCTTTGAACCTGCGGATGCGAACGGCACTGAAACCTGAATCCATTCACCGGCAGATGGAATCGGCCCCATATCGACTTCGGCCTTGTCGAAGCCGAGCGTTGATTTGTCGCCCCAGACAACGCGCCGATTTCCGCCATCGTTGTACTGCACCGCAAATGCGGTCGGCAGGTTGAAGGGATCGATTCGCAACGCAAATTCCAGTCGGCCTTCATTGGGGACAACAACAGGAATCAGCGTGAAATCCATGTTCAGGTCGTACTGTGACCCATACGCCAGTTCGATCACACGCCGACCGGACTTCGCACCGAATGCCGGATCAAGCCGCCATGTCGTGTCGTTTCGCGACGTATTGCGTGTATTGGTCCCCAGCGAAAAGACGTCGTCGATGAGTACATCGCTGACTTCGATAGTGTCTGCGGCAGATTCGGCGGCAGCATTTGCCGGATCGGAATACTCGATCGCAGCAAGCGCATCCTCAACAGCTTTCTTCGAAGTCACGGCCAGTTGTTGAGCGGATTCCAGGGCAGACTTCTGTGCGACCGTCGGCACTTTCAGAAACGGATTCGTCGTGCTGATATTGCCGTCCATCGCCGGATCGGACGTCGAATAGAAGAACGCATACATAGAATAGAAATCCTGCTGCGTCACGGGATCGTACTTGTGGTCGTGGCAAACTGCACAGCCAGCCGTGAGTCCCATCCAGGTCTGCATCGTCGTGCTGGTACGATCGACGGCATAACGATACAGCCATTCTTCAGCGATCGCTCCGCCTTCACTGGTCGTCACATTGCAGCGATTAAATCCGGTGGCGATCAGTTGATCCTGAGTCGGTTCCGGAAGCAGATCGCCCGCGAGTTGCCATTTCGTGAACTCGTCGAACGGCAGATTCTGATTGAAGGCTTTCACAACCCAGTCACGATACGGCCACATTTCACGCTCATTGTCCAGATGCAGACCATGCGTATCGGCGTAGCGTGCCACATCCAGCCATTGCCTTGCCTGTTCTTCACCGAAATGCGGCGATGCCAGAAAACGATCCACCATTTTCTCGTACGCATCGGAGGAGGCATCGTGAAGGTACTCGTCCACTTCCGCAATCTTCGGCGGCAGTCCTGTCAGCGTAAACGCGACGCGGCGAATGAGCACTTCACGATCCGCTTCACGCTGTGGCGCGAGTTTCTGTTGTTCCAATTTCGCCAATAGGAACGCATCGACCGGATTTCGCACCCATCCGGGTGTCTGAACTTCCGGAATTTTCTGTGACTGTGGCGGTTCGAACGACCAGTGCTTCTGGTATCGCGCACCCTGTTCGATCCAGCGACGCAGTGTTTCTTTTTCTACGTCGGTCAGCGTTTTTTTCGACTCAGGCGGAGGCATCAGGACTTCTGTGTCGGGACTGGTAATGCGGTTCCAGAGTTCGCTGCCCGCCAGATCGCCCGGCTTGACGGCGACAGACCCATCGCGATCCGCAGTGGCCCCTTCCGCCGTATCGAGACGCATATCCGCCTTGCGCGTCTTGACGTCGAAACCATGACATTCAAAACATTTGTCCGCCAGAATGGGCCGTACATCACGGTTGAATTCAATCTCATCCTGCCCCTTCGCGCGGAGACTGACAGCGAACAGCCATGGAGCCGTGCAACAAATCAAAAGCGTGCTGGGATTCCACATCAGAGAGACTCCGGAGATCGGTATTCAAGGCCGTAATGCCATCATACCGAATCCGTCACTGCGATGCGACGCTTCCTGATGAATTCGCTTGGCCCAGGTTGGGTAAGGCTTACAGACTCAACCCATCTTCTTAGGCGAGCGACAGATGAGGAACTACCAGGCCGAACAACCGGACGCTAGCGCGTGGCGGCTGATTTTGTCAGCCGCAGGACGCTAGCCCCCGGTTTTCGACCGTAACCAGAAATCTGCCGCTTGCCTGAACACACCGATTGTCCCTGAGCCGGTTTTCAGGACTCTCTTGAAGGCGGGCGGCGGTCCAGTTCACCGAAAATATCTGCAAGCCGAATCTCAAGCCCCGGAAGGACATCGAGTCCGGTGAGTGTCTGACTTTCATCCAGGATCACATAGTCATTGATTGTCGTATAGACAGCGACTGAGCGTTCACGGGGATCAACCATCCATACCATTCGGACACCCGCATAAAAATATTCATGACGCTTGCGCGACATCTCCATCAACGTGTTCCCGACACTCGGCACTTCCACTGCAAGATCCGGCACAATGCGGGAAACCGCCTCGGGCGGAACGTGGCCTCCCGGAATTCGATCCCAGGAAGTAAATGCCACATCCGGGCCGTGAGCGAGCGATGGCAGGATTTCCATCAGACCATCTGCTCCGGACACGATCCCAGGATTTCGGGAATTCACAAAATCCCGCAGCAGACCGCCAAGCACTACTGCAATCAACGATTCCCTCCATCCCATCGCTTTCTCCACAAGAGTGGCATCCACAAGTTCGCAGATTGCTCCGTTTTCATTCGCTTTCACGAGATCGGCCATTGTCGCGCCACCCGGAGCAGGTTCCCGACGCACTCGATGCGCCGCAATGCCCCCGAGTTCGTTCAGAACTTCGTTGAAATTACCTGCGACGGCCGCATTGCTTGCCATTACTATCACTCCGGACAATACTGAACCAACAAATCGCTGGGGTGTATCTTGACCTGACGGGGTATCCTTCAGACATTCCAATCGATTCAGCGATCAACGGCAGGGAGATCGTCATCTCGCAAAATGAGTTTCACCGTCGCGTCACTCACGACCTGAACATCGTCGTCCATCATCCCGATAGCGCGAAACTGCAGTGGAACCGATGACTCCTGCGTAATCGATCGGTCAATCTGAATGACCGCATCAGCGGAGCTCTCTCCGGCACCGATCGTGACGGCATCCGCGGAAATTCCCGGGACCGGATTGAGCAGTTGGATCTGCATTGACCCGGTGAAATTGGGCGTACGGTCAAGAACCAGACTGCAGCGGATCCTGCTGTCAGTACTTGCCGCGAGTTCCCGCTCGACACATCGCAGCTTTACAACGGTCGGCAATGTTCGGATCATACATCGCATGGTAGAAACGACCAGCATTGTCTGCTTCTGGCCGAACTTATCGACGAATGCGACATGGCCCTGAGCGTACACATTGGAGTGAGCCTGCACATTGATATGCATCGTCTCGGGTAAATAAAGCGGCAGCATGAACTGAGATTGATCCGGAGCAATCGTGGCTTCCGGGATCTCGATTCCGTCCAGATCCTTGATCTGTCGATCAGCCACTTCCAGATGAATCGGCTGGTCGAAACCGTTCAGTCGCTCGACTTCCATCAGGTATGGATAGACTGTGCCGCGATGGGCGTACTGATAGGCTTCATTGCAAAACAGTCGGAAGACTGGTTTATGGACAACCGTGAGCTGCACATGATCCACATCGGACGATTCGATGGCGACTCCATCCGGATCATGCCCCAAATGCATCGCCCGGACAGGGCGCTCGATGATTTTCCCGTTGATTTCTGCTTTCCCCCTGATTCGCAGGGTGACATCGCACGAACGAGATTCTTCCGTAGCGACGAAGCCCAGCTTGGCCGATGTCTGGCCGGCAGCGATCTGGTGTCCTTCCAGCGTCACACCTTCCGGTAGTCCCTCCGCAATGAGTTCGATCGGACCGGCGTAGCCACCGAGACGTTCGATTGCCACGTCAACATCGACCCGCGCGCCCTGAACCACATTGACCACATCCACTTTTGATGACAAAAGGAAATCAGGGACAGCGTCCTGCACGGTCAGCCGGTAAATGAAGTCCGGACCACCTCGAATTCCCTGTTGCAGATCTCGTACGCGCAGCCACCATTCGCCGTCTGACGGTGGTTGCCATTGCATCCGCGTGGTGCCACCGACTGCCTGGACGCCATTGACCGACGACACCACATTCCCCTGCGCATCGACGAGAGCGACAATGGGCATCGCGGACGACCAGCCCGGCTGAGCAAGACACTCGATTGAGAGCGTTGTCCCGGCGCGACAGGCGAGGCGATACCAGTCTTCATCCACTGCTGATTCAAGCTGACCATTCATGACCTGCGGCCACTGGAGTTCCGTAGCAGATTCGCGGAGGTCGTTGTTCGCGGCCTCAATGGCTTCAGGCAGATTTCCAGCCTGCAGCGGAACGGCATTTCCGCTGTTGCCCGGATGGGTCCAGAAGAGTCCTTGGATCAACGGAAAACTCACCGTTTGCGGTAGTGCCTCGAAATGTCCGTTGCCGGTCAACGAAAAGAAATTGACTGTTTCCGTCGTCCCCGCCCGACCTCCAGCCGGGTATGCAAAGCGCAGAAACGGCGCCGCTGACACAGTCACTCGATAAACAAAGGCCGGGCCACCGCGAAACGTGACGCCGGAGATCAACAGCTGATATTCGCCGGTGACATTGGCGCGAAATACGAGCACCGGATCTGCCCCGACACGCAGCTCCTGGACAGCAATCCGGTGGCCGTCCGGGTCGAAAATCTGGACGACCGGATCCAGTGCGGATCCCAACCGAGCAGCAACCATGTCAATCTGCACCACATCGCCGACGTTGACAGGAAAACGGTAATAGTCCAGATCGCATTCGCCGGCAATCTGGCCATTGATTGTGACGGGCATCTCGACGTACTGGGAGTCTGCTGGTTCGGAGTTGGATTCGGCCTCGATGAATTCGGGCAGGTCGCCAATGATGAAAGGACGGCCTCCGGTCCCACCGCGAGCACAGCTCAGCCGCCAAAGTCCCGCGCCCACCGGCGCACCTGCCGCGACGGTGATGCTGGACGTCCATTCTGTCGGATGAGTCACTGGCTGCTCGCTCGGTTTCCGTCGGGGTGATGGTGCGTAGTGTCCCGTCACGCATTCTCCGAGCTCAGGCGGAGCTGTGAGACCTTCACCCCAAATGCGAAAACGTGTACCCGGCGGGATGCACTCGCCGCCGACCTGCACATGGACCTCCGTGCCCCGCCGACCGCCAGCAGGAAAAATGTGTGTGCTGGAAGGATCTGTCGGGACTTGCTGAGCGTGCGCGACAGCCGGCGCAAGCAGACTGGCCATCAGAAAGAGCATGATTTGCAGTTCGTGAAACCAGTATCGCGAACGCAAATGCCGGGTCGATTGATTTCGAAGCAAGGTGAACCTCGATCAGGCAGGGAGAGAGTTTGAGGGCGTTTTAGGCGATCGGCAGATGAATCCGTACAACCGAGAACCGTGGGCTAGCGCCCAGCGGCTGATAAGATTAGCCGGAACGCGCTAGCGTCCGGTTCAGTCAGTAGTAGTTCGTTTTCTGCAGATCGCCCTTCATTTCGTGATGCGCTACACAAAGAGTTCATGCACGGCACGACCACCTCCTGCGAGCTGCACGGGTCGGCCCAACGGTGTGTGCAGCGTCAGGTCCGGATTGATTCCGAGTGCCGTCAACAGCGTGGCCGCCATGTCTGATGGAGTGATCGGGCGGTCGATGACGCTGGCCGCCTGCTTGTCGGTCGCTCCGATGGTCAGCCCGCGTTTCAGCCCACCACCTGCCATCACAATGGAAAACGCCTGCGGCCAATGGTCACGCCCCGCCATCTCATTGATGCGTGGCGAGCGACCGAATTCAGTGGTCAACACGACAAGTGTCGAATCCAGCTGACCGCGTTCATCGAGATCATTCAGCAGCGCGGAAACACCCTGGTCCAGGGGTGGAACCAGCAGATCCCGCAGGCTCTCCGAGTTTTTGCGATGAGTGTCCCAGTGACCATTTTCGATGCTGACGAAACGGCAGCCTGCTTCGACCAGTCGGCGAGCCAACAGGCAGCATTGCCCCACACTGGTCATGCCATACGCGTCTCGGGTTTCAGGACTTTCGCGGTCGATCTCAAAGGCTTGTTTCGCGGCGGCACTGGTCATCAACTGATAGGCCTTTTCATAATACGTATCGAGAGATCGCTCCTGCCTGCTCAAGGCGTCAACGCGGTGTTCGAGGTGATTGATGGCCCGCAGTGCGGTCTGGCGCCGCAGGCTGCGGTCACTGGTGACTCCCTCCGGCAAAACAATGTCACGGACAGAAAACTCGGGTGCCGCTGGATCTGCTTCAATGACGAATGGGGCATAGCTCGGTCCCAGAAACGACGGACCACCACTATTCAGGAAGTTCGGGACCGAAATGTACGGCGGCAGAGTTCCAGAGCTGCCACCGAGATTCGCCACCATCGAACCAAACGATGGATGCATGTTGTTGTTGAGCACGTTGCGGTTGAAATTGCCACCGAAACCCGGATGTTGACCGGTCATCATGACATGGTAGCCAGCCGTGTGATCCGGATCGCCGTGCGTCAGACTTCGCAGGATCGCCAGTTTGTCCGTGACACCTGCGATGCGTGGCAGCAGGTCAGACACCTGAATGCCGGGAACTTTTGTATCGATCGGCCGAAAGTCTCCCCGAATTTCTGCCGGTGCTTCCGGTTTCGGATCCCACATGTCCTGGTGAGCCATTCCGCCGATGATGAAGATAAAGATGCAGCTGACATCCTTCTTCCCGGTGCCTTCCACACCATGAGTCTGTTGCAGCCGCAGAAGCTGGGCCAAGCTCAATCCCGCTACAGACCCCATTCGCAGAAATCCGCGACGATCGATTCCATCACAGTACTCGGAACGCATAGTGCGCCTCACTTGACGAACAGAAAATCGTATGAATTGAGCAATGTCCAGAGAAAGTCTTCGGCCGCCTGCTGTGGCGGTGCAGTCTTGAAAAGTTGTTGAGCGATCTGCAACTCAGATTCTCGTGGAAATCGACCTAGTGTCGCAAGGCAAAGCTCATCGACCAGCACTTCGGTCTCCACCCCGGATTTGACCAGTTGTGCCGCACGGCCATCGGCACTGCTGATTTTTGTCTCCACTTCGGGTGCGTTCATCAGATGCAGCGCCTGCGACATTGTGGGCTCACTGGTACGGCCGCATTCGCACGGACTTGTCCGCTCCGGCCGGCCGAAGATCTCAAGAAAATACGACGGCAGGCGATTGTCCCACAGTTCGATGGCGCGGGTACCCCGAGGTCGCCCGGGGAAATTTTCCGGTTCTCCCGTCGCCTGACTGATCGCGTCCAGCAGCACTTCGGCCGACAGACGTCTGACATAATGATGTGAGAAATTCTGCTCGTCATCCTGATTACTGGAATTCGTCGCGCTCGCGAGCTGATACGTTCGCGAATTCAGAATGAAACGCATGAGTGCCTTCAGATCGAAGTCATGATCAATCAGGCTCTGGCTGAGCAAGGCCAACAAAGGCTCATTGGTTGCCGGATTGGTACTTCTCAAATCATCCTCCGGCTCGACCAGACCTCGTCCGAGAAAATGTTTCCACAGTCGATTGGCCGCGAGCTTTGCAAACCAGGGATTGTCAGCGGCGACCAGCCATCGAGCCAGTTCTCGCCGAGGATCCCCATCGAATGCTGTGACGGCCACGCCGTCAAGTGGTCGCACCGCGACGAGCTTGTTCGAAAACGGAATTCGGGATTCCTTCAATCCGGCGTGGTAGACAAAGACTCGATTCGGCGCGATCGCTTTCCGCTCCAGTCCGTTGAAATATCCAGCCAGACCGTAGAAGTCATCCTGCGACCATTTTTCAAAAGGATGATGATGGCACTGCGCACACTCCATCCGCACACCGAGAAACGCCTGACTGACGGTACGAGCCAACTCCTCGGGCGTCTCGGCAGCGCGAAACAAATTCACCGGGCCATTCGTACCGGAATTGCCAGTGGCCGTGATCAGCTCAGAAACCCACTCGTCATAGCGGCGATTTGTGGCAAACTGTCGACGCAACCAGTGATGCAGTTCATAAGCCCCGCGTTCCCCGAGTTTCTGTCGATCCACCAGCAGAATATCTGCCCAGACCAATGCCCAGTAATCAGCGTACTCAGGCCGTTCGAGCAACTTGTCAATCCCTTGCGCCCGCTTATCGACTGCCGAATCTGCAAGGAACAGCCGGACTTCCGCAGGGGATGGCAGAGTGCCAATTGTGTCGAGCCACAGGCGGCGTTGAAACGTCGCATCGTCGGCAAGATCCGAGGGGACCAGCTGTATCTTTTCCAGTTTGCTCCTGACGAGTTCATCAATCGCATTCGTTGCCGGAAATTCGAACGGGACATACCCGCTTGATCGCGGTAGTTGAAGCTGTACGCTGGCCACCTGACCCATGTAGTGGACGCCGATCACGGCTTCACCGGGTACGAGTCCGGTTCGTACCACGCCGGTTCGGTCCACTTCAGCGACCAACGGAGCGTTCGTTGAATATCCGGCAGCCGACGTGACATCGCGGACACTGCCATCCGAATAATGAGCCGTCGCCAGAATCTGCTGCCGTGTGTTTGCCTCAAGGACGCGATCGACCGGACTGACAGAAAGCCTGACCAATCCCGGGGAATCTGCCTGCGCAATGGGTGTCCCCTGACGCACCCATGCCAGCATCAAATGATAATCGGCAGAATCGATTGGCAAACGCCGACCTCCGCCATGCGGCATGACTCCGGTGGCCTTTCGCAGAAACAGACTGAATTCCGGGCTTCCCGGAAAGACTCGTCGTCCCCGATCATCTTTTACCAATGCGTCAAAATCAGCCGCCGGATCAAAGCCGAAAACTGACAGTTTGAAACCACTGGCATGATTTGACTTGCCATGGCATCCTCCACTGTTGCAGCCGAGCTTAGAAAGCAAAGGCAGCATATCATTCGCGAAATCCACCGGCGGATAACCCGAAATCTGACGCACCTGAACGGGAACATCGAGCTCCTGTCCGGCACACGAAACGTGCAGAGTCCCTTCACCGTCGCTGACGCCGAACAACATGCCTCCTTCCGCTCGGGCAATGGCCGGATCGCCCGACTCGATCCGGGACAGATGCGTCACATCAATGGTTCGACCGTCTTCACGGACACCGGTGATCAGGAGTTGCTGAACCCGATTGGTTCCGCCGAGCTGAACCAGAGCAGGTTCGACATGGATTTCATGGAGCCGCAACGGTTCTTCGGCAGCAATCCGACCGACAATGAAAACGCACACCCAACTCAGGCCGTAAAGTGCCGAGGTGATGTGGTTGAGAAATGATTTAACGACAACAAAACTCACGCTGTCCACCCATTCCGAAGTGACTTGGAGGAATGCTGTTCCCAATCGATTGTCAGAAAGTAGCTGAACGGAATAGCAGCGCCAAGAGGGTTGGAAACCAATCTTCGGACAAAAAAAAGAATCCAAACTCCCACAAACCGATTTCGTTGGCGGCACCCACAACCCAGCGAGGCATCACGGCTTCGCCGCTCGCCTCAGACCGATGGACTGTAGTTGTTGCGCTTGGCGACATCCTGTCGAATCGCAGTCGCGGCGTCCTGCCGGGAAAGTTTATCGCATTCCGGCCAAATCCGGAGTTTGAAATGGAGACGGGCCGAGTTCCTGAAGCTCGGTCCATAGCTGCGATTCCTGTAGCTTGGACATTCCTGTCCGAGATCCTGGCCTCATGTGACGGGCTCCCCATAGTCTTGTTGAATTCTTAATCTTAATCTTAATCCCACATTGCAAAGTGAGTCGTGCAACGTCACTGGGAAATGAGGGCCGTGCCAGCCGCGAATCGATCATGATTAAGAGCTTTTGCGACGGACATGAATGTCCATCCTGGATTCGATCGTTCCGCCGTCGCACACAAAACTTGACTCATATGCAACATGTTTTGAAAGGAAAGCGTAGCGATCCTCCCCCTGACACCGCCGCTGGCCATCAGCATCGTGCATCCCGGATTGTGATGATCACGACGGCCACGGGATCCAGCAACACGAACACTCCTGGACCGATTTCTCGGACCAGGAGTGCGTGCTGACATCGCTGCCATGACTAGAGCAGGTTGACCACCCTGTCTGCCAGGCCCTTTTCACCGAGGATGATGTTGAGCTTGCCGGCAGAGGCGATCTTTTCGAGGACTTCCAGTTCACGCATACGCATGAGAACCGGATTATCGGCCAGCAGTTTGGCCGTGTTGGCCTGCGACCGCATGGCTGCCGTTTCCTCACGCCGCGAGATCAGGTTGGCCTCAGCTGCCTTACGGGCCTCTGTGACCTTGTTCATCAGATCCTTCATGTCGCCCGGCAGGATCACATCACGGATACCGACGGAAGCGATTTTCAGACCCAACTCATCTGCCCGACGACCGACGCTGTCCTCAATACTCTTTGTGACCGCATCCTTGTCGGTCAGGAAAGTATCAAGTTCACGGGCACCGATGACCGCTCGCAGCACAAGCTGCGTTTCGCGGTACAGCGCCTGCCGTACGTCGTCAGTTTGACTGACCACCTTACGCGCATCAACGATCTTGTAGGTAATCACTGCGTTCAATCGCAGCGTCACTTTGTCGGCTGTCATGATGTCCTGACCACCGACATCGACCATCGTCTCCCGCAAATCGATCTCGACCACCTTGGCGTCAGACTGCCCCTTCCAGAATGCATACAGGCCCGGAGACAGCGTGTCGATGTACCGACCATCGATAAACAGTACGCCGACGCGTTCACGTTCGACCGTGCAGACATCGAGCACACGTTGCGCCATTGGCGATCGCGCGATGACCTTCAGCTCGTTGTGCTCCAATCGCACGTTGCGGGCATCGACCAATTCGACGCGGACTTTCTTCTGTTCCGTCCAGTACGCATAAAGTCCCGCAGGCAGGAGGTGACTGAATCGATTCTCGATCCAGACCAACGCGCGCTCGTGGTCCTTGAGGTCCAGCACGACCGCGCGGTCAGCCAGCGCACCCGACTTGACGATCAGGTCGAGCTTCTCGTGGACCAGCCAGGGATCACGCTTCGAGACGACATCCACGCGAACCTTCCCGAGCGGGTCGAAAAACCAGCGCGTACCGGTTTCAATGAGTCCTCGAAACTCACCATCACGGAACAGCAGACCCATCTCGTAGCTGCGAATTTTGAAACGCTTCATGAACAACATTACTTATCTCCCCGAGGCGATGCCCCGGACCTGCAGCCTTCGCTTAGGCGAGCGGAAGATTTCTGGTTACCGTGGAAAACCGGGGGCTAGCGCCCTGCGGCTAATAAAATCAGCCGCCACGCGCTAGCGTCCGGTTTTTCCGCTTGGTAATTCCTGATCTTCCGCTCGCGTTATTGTGTGGTGCGAAGACAAATTGACGCGACTTCATTGCCGCGATGAATCACGAAAAGACACCATCCGAAGGCAGAGCGTTCGTCGATCACACAGGCAAATCACGGAGTGCGATTCAGCAACCAGTCGGAAGTCATTGACGAAGACTCAGGAATAAGCGGACGAAAACGATTTCTCGAATTCGACGCTTGGACCTCCAGCCTGCCGCCTCCGGCCTCAGAACTCTGTTGCGGTATCCACGCACTACAGGGCGTCGCCGCATGTTGCCGAGGTCAGTTTAATCACACGAATCACGAGTGGTTCACATGAAATCCATCACCCGACCGATCAATCAATCGTCTGCCTCCTTCAGGCTTCGTTGGGTTAATACGCTTTCAAGGCGTTCCCAGTGTCGGTGACCTTCCGACAGTTTGGCCGTTGGTACAGGAGTCGAACCTGTGACACCCAGATTATGAGTCTGGTGCTCTACCCTCTGAGCTAACCGTCGCTGACATCGCCCGTTCAGAACCCATTCGCGGAACGTGCAGAGCCAAAACCTGGTCACCGCCGCAAAGCGAGAGTCAGGCGGCCTGAACGCCGCTGGACAGACAACGTCAACGGACATCACGAGTAGACCGCGAAGTGGCGTACAAGGTTCGCCACGACGCGACCTTTCTGACAAATAGCCTGAAATTCACGCGACGAACATTCATCAGAACATCGGGACCGCGCGACGTTGCGAAAATCACTCCGCGTGATAGCCGCGCCATGTCCAGACGAGTGTGTCCGCCAGCGTTTCCTCAAACACCTTGCCATCACAGTGTCTCGTGGCACGGCTGAATACGTAACGGTAGTCATAGCCCCTGGCTTTGAGAGCCGCAGCAGTCCGTTCGTTCGCCATCACCCAGTTGTGATACGTTTCTTCAGGATCCTGGGCGCGATTGTCGTTCTCGGAAACGTGCGTGAAAATGCGCAATGGCTGCTTCTCACTGTTCTCAATCAGCTTCATGCTGGAATGATATTCCCACGCACCAAGCGGATAACCAACTTCTTCCGGTGCATCATCGTCCTGCTGATCGACAAACGTGCCGGAATAAGTAATCAGGCGACGAAAAAGGTCCGGGCGAAACCAGCCCATTGTAAGAGCCGCCGCACCGCCCGAGCTGCAGCCCATCGCAGCTTTGCCCCAGGGATTCCCGGTGAATACAATGTTCGGATACGCGGCTTTGATTTCTGCATTCGTCAATACTGCCTGCAGAACTTCGTCATTGATGAATCGAGCAAGGCGATCGGACATCGTGTCATATTCGAGACCGCGCTCGCTGCCTTTGCTGTCGTCACCGCCGTTTTCAACGGCAATCGCGATGAAGGCAGGCAGCCTGCGGTTCGGGTCCTTTGAAATCGTCAGATTGTCGAGGGCGTTGCGTACCAGGTTGAGCTGACTCGGTCCGTCATGCATGACCAGAATCGGAGCCGCTGTGCCGTCTTTGTAAGCGGCTGGCACGTAGACAAAAACTTTTCGCTCTTTGCGTACGGGCTTACCAGGCTCGAGCGTCGCATCATCGCCACGGAAGATTTTGCTGTCTGCCAGACGCATCGAGAACTCAAAATACTTCCCCTTGGGATTGCCCCGGTCCGTGAGATCAGGATCGTTTTTGTAGTCAGGGCCGATGACAAAGTTTCCGTTACCTTCGATGCCGGGATTCTCCGTATAGAGATCCTGGCAAAAGGCCGCGTGGGATGCGACGGCAAATAGAGCAGTCGATAAGAAACAGAAACTGGAGCCGGACTGCAACGCTGATTTCAGCAACATGGTGGATCTCACTTCGCTTGAGGAAAACTCACATCCAAACGGATTCTGACAGCTCGGGCTGCAGATTTCACGCGGACCTCGTCGAATGTCGGCAAATTTTCAAGTCTCCGATTCCGCAGCAATCCAATGGGGTCATCGTGAGATATTGAAACAGATGGAGGCGTTAGTGCTTTGTCGATGAACACTTTGTCAGGACCTGATTTTGGTTGTCTTGAAAAGGTCCTAACCCGCTTTGCGGAACTTCTGCTTCTTGCCGTTCCTGCCATTTCCCAGAGGCGTCGCGGCTTTCGGAGTTGCAGTTTCGGTTGATGCGTGTGCGATGGCATCGAGTTCGATGCGGGGCTGTTCTGCAACGGGCTGTTCTGTCTCTCCCGTCGATGCAGCATCGGAGGATTCAGTCATCAGGACGGATTTTAGCTCGAGGTCAGAGATCAGTGCGGCGGCAGTCTCAGCCATATGACTTCCCCCCACCTGGATATTAACAGTCACAGGTCTCCGTGGCACAGACAGCGGTGGATTCGGGTTAATGTGAATCACGAATCTGGCGTGTAGTTGAAATGCAGCCAGAACGAATCCTGAAGTCAGCAGTTCCAGGATTGACAAATGAAACACGGCTGAAGCGGAACTCTGTCGAGCACCCGCGAACGCACGCACGGCCAGCAACAAAGTCGAGATCACCAGCAACGACTGTGCTGAGCGGCAGCGTCCCATATCTGGAATCAGTCGGTGAAGAGTAAGTGCGAGGCAGGCACCCGCAGGAACAAGGATCAGCGCCGGGCGAGCTGCATCAATTTGGCCAAAGATCGGTTTAAGTCCCAGTGCGATCAGATCCGTTATCCATGCAGCGGTTCCCGTCAGCAATATCAGCGAAGCAGCAAACAATCCGACTGCCATCCAACGCCACCAGCGATAGCCACCTCGAAAATCGACGGCACTGGCGGATCGCACCCACGCGATGACAAGGCAGAACTGTGCCGCCGCGAAAAGCTCCAGGCCCGACAGACCCCGCAACGCACTGAGACGGGTTGCCATCAGTACCTGATCAGCAATCGGCGATTGATCCGCCGACCGCAAAATGACGAATGCGCAGATAAGGGGAGTCAGTATAAGTGCTATGGCGATCGTAACGTGTTTCCACAGGCGCGGAGAAATCACACGGCGGATGAGTCGATCACGCGACAACATCGGAAACGGAGCAATCTCAGCGGCACCGTCGTGTCGTGGGGCCTCACCAGCAGTGTCAGGCAAATTGAACTCCGGATCGATTTCCGTCACCAGGCGTCTGCGACGGCGATCGGTTGCACTTGCAGGACCGGAAAAATGAACTCCAGACATCGATCAGTCTTTCACTTGAGCGACACCGCGATATACCTCGCATGTGGTCTGTTGATTGAGTGAGCGGCAAGGCGCTAGCGGTCGTTAAATGTCTGAAAAACAGAGGAAAAACAACCGCGGCTTGCGGCTCATACAGCGGCCCGTTCCGGTGATTCTTGCCGGTGTGCAACAATTCCGCCTGGCGCGTGTAGCCATCAACGTCATCGTCGAGTTCTCTGCCGAGGCTGCAATTCAATGTGGCATCGGCTCACAGCCTGCATGTGTCCCCCAGTTTCTAAGAACTTGTCCAGAAACAAGTCCGTCATCATGAGATCTCAGCCCAGCGCTGTCGCGACCATCAATTACGACGTGTTGAGGCGAACATCCGGAACACTGATCTTCGCTGATTAACGCTAATGCAGACTCGGGATGCGGCTCACAATACCAAGCCGTTCTCTTTAGGGATTAGTGGTTATCAGAGGAGATTAGTGTTCAAAAAATTCCGGATCTTACTTCTCACTTCCCAACCCGTGTTTCTCCATCGCACCAAAACACGGCGTTGTTTCTGGACAGGTCCTAAGCAACACCTTCCAGTTTCAGCAGTGTCTGTTTGTGATGCAGGCCACCTCCGTAGCCGACCAGCTTACCGCTACTGCCGATAATACGATGGCAGGGCACGATGATCGCGATAGGATTGCGGCCGTTGGCCATTCCGATCGCACGGGCCGCCGCCGGGTTGCCGACCGATTTCGCGATATCCCTGTAACTGGCGGTTGTCCCGTACGAAACTTTGCATAGTGCATTCCAGACTCGTCGCTGAAAGTCCGTGCCTTCTGCGGCCAGCGGCAAGTCAAACGCCTGCAGCTTGCCCGAAAAATAGGCCCTGAGCTGCCGCACGGCTTCCTGCAGTTGTCTTTCATTGAATTCCCAGTCGTCACCAGGAGTCGTGACCGGGGCACTGAAATGCGATTTTCCGAACGAAACGTGTCGGAGGCCCTGTGCATCACCTGCGATCAGAAGTTTCCCGACCGGCGTGTCGTCAAGATACGTAAAAAACATGACTTCTGACTCCTCAAACATGATAACGCCGTGAGCATTGGAAACACTGCCCACAACATCTTACAGTTCCTGTTTCAGGCTTTGAATGGACTGAAGAAATGTTTCAGATTTGTCTCTCATTACGGTAGTTTCACTTCATGTCTCAGGAAATTGCAGCGTCCGAAACCCGTCCGTCGGCACTTGAACGAAACGCTCAGGTTGAATTACTGCGCTGGAAGAAATTCCCGGTACTGGACGATGGATTCGTCTGTCTTGTGGACGTTATGGGAGACGATCGCAGCATTGTCCAGGCCGCGCGCGTCAGTTACGGTGAAGGGACAAAGAAAGTCAGCGACGACCGGACGTTGATACGCTATCTGCTGCGGCACCGGCATACGACTCCATTTGAAATGGCCGAGATCAAGTTTCTGGTGCGCGTGCCGATGGATTGCTGGCGGCAGTGGGTGCGGCATCGGACCGCCAATATCAACGAATACAGCACGCGCTACTCGCTGGCGATTGATGCAGCTCAGACGACCGACCCCGGTGAATGGCGGACTCAGGCAGAAGCCAACCGCCAGGGCAGCGGCGATTCTTTACCCACCGACCTTGGGAAACATTTGACCGAGGAAGAAGCAGAACTTCAGTCGAAGATGCGTGACGTCTATCAAAGCCGTATTTCGTCCGGCGTCGCCCGCGAACAGGCACGAAAGGATTTGCCACTCGCAACATATACGGAAGCGTACTGGAAAATTGATCTCCACAACCTGCTGCATTTTCTGGCGTTGCGCATGGACAGCCATGCGCAGTTGGAAATTCGGCAGTACGCCACTTCGCTCGGTGAGCAAATCGTGGCACCGCTTTTTCCGATCGTGTGGGAAGCGTTCCTGGACTATCGCATGCATTCCACGTTTCTGACGCGCCTGGATTCCGGCGTGATTCAGCGTTTGACCGCCAATGCTGCTGAGACCGGAACCGCGCCGCCGTTTTCAGACGCCGCATTTATCGCCGCTCAGGACTCAACCTGGATCCCCCTTAACCGCAGCCGCGAACGCGACGAATGCCGATCCAAGCTGCAGCGTCTTGGACTGCTGGCTCAGGGACAGGAGTGATTTTCAGGTCCGTCTTTTCTCAAACTCCAAAATCACGGAGCTTTCCAGGGATCTTTCGCATCCATTGGCTCGAACCGTATGGAAAATCCCGGATTTCCCGATATGGTTCCTGCACTTCGCCTGTCAATGAGTTGAGGAACGCCGCAAACTACGGCATTGGTGAGCGTAGTTCAGATCAGGGATCGTAGCTCAGTTGGTAGAGCAACCGACTTTTAATCGGTAGGTCTCGGGTTCGAATCCCGACGATCCCATTGAAAACACGAGTGATTTTTTGAGTCCAAGTGTCGCTTCAGAGACACGATTGGACAGTCAAATAAGCACTCATGCACAAGTTAAATGGCATAATCGCAGGAATCACAATCAGGGGACTAACGTCCCCCGCTCGCCGGGAACTCGGCGAGCCGCGAGACGTCAGTCTCCGGATATTGCGCAATCGATTGTTATGCCCCAATACTTACCAATGGGTGCTTAGACCACCGATTGTTCGTCGGCGTGGCATCGAATAGAGCCCGAGATCACTGTGGGGCTCAGTTCGACTGGACGTGAACGAGAATTCTTATTCTCCCATCCAGTCCACGCACAACAGCTCCGCCTGTTGCAGCCCTGTCTCCAGCAGTTCGTTGTATCACAGGACAGACGGTCGGTGCCATGCTCAGCAACGGCTACAGCCGCATTTGGAACCATGATGTCCTGTGCATCGGCATCCTGTTGTGCATGGCATCCTGTTGTGCATGGCACCGGCATCCTCATGGCACCGTCGGGAGAAACAGTATCGAGTGAATCAGGTAATGAGATCATGGTTTTGGCTGTCGTCTTTCAACGAAGGAATTCGCTTCAATGGGGCCGGCGTTCTGAACGACCTGTCACGAGCCGAAGCGAACGCCCTGCAGTTTGGATGACGACCGTTTCGCAAATGGTGGCAGGGCAACCGTTCTTTCGGTACCCTGCCACGAACGGTTTTGGTACTTCATTCGGGAGGAGAACACCTGTGTCCGCATCTGACCGCAGAATCCGCGTCTTCAACGGTCCCCGCCGCCTGGAAAAGGCGATGCACATGCTGGAGGGCATTGTCCGGGGTGTAACACTCGACAATCGACTGAACGACGACGAACTTGTCGTTCTCTCAGAATGGATTCACGAGAACAGAGAGTTCCGACACAAACATCCATTCACTGAAGTGGTTCCCCGGTTGGAGCAAATCATCAACGGGTCTGTATTTGACGAAGAGGAACGAGCCGACATTCTCTGGCTGTGCAACCAATTCACAACGGGCAGCAAGCACTTCGACGAAATCACAACCGACCTGCAAATCCTGCACGGCATCATGGGTGGGATTGCAGCCGATTCGCAGGTTACCGAAACAGAACTCAGAGCCCTGCGAGCATGGATGGATGAGAAGCCACATTTGCACAGATGCTGGCCATTCGATGAGTTGAATTCCATCATTTCCAGCGTCTTGGCGGATGGCCGCGTTGATCCCAAAGAACATGAAATAATCCTGCACTTCTTTGCGGATGTGATGTCGTTTCTGAATCACAAATCCTTGAACCGCAAAGAATCAAGCGAGTCATCATTTGTTGGCGGGATCTGCGCCATGACACCGGAAATCAAATTCTCCGGCAAGCGGTTTTGCTTTACCGGGATACCAAAACGCGGACCGAAACGCGAACTGCAGCGAGTGGTTGAAGAGAAAGAGGGTGTCGTTGAAAAGAACGTAGTGAATGCCCTGGATTATCTGGTCATCGGAGCCAACGGAAATGAATGTTGGGCGTACTCCGCCTACGGTCGAAAAGTGGAACAGGCCATCGACCTGAGAAAA
>Ga0105046_10003059_pt1 | contig 26499 bp, 22 predicted proteins | sample MAT03_FD_78385 | JGI IMG/M metagenome (GOLD analysis project Ga0105046, IMG submission 78385) | Freshwater microbial communities from Lake Fryxell liftoff mats and glacier meltwater in Antarctica - MAT-03 (megahit assembly) | ecosystem: Environmental > Aquatic > Freshwater > Ice > Liftoff...
ATCGACCAGTTCGACCTCGGTACGCTCGATCAGCTGCCGGATCCGCGCATCGTCCAGCCGCGTCTGGCCGTAGCTGTCCAGCGCGCCGGTATCGGCGCCGCAGAGCGCGAGCGCACTGGTGAAGCGCAGGCTGAACTTCGCCTCGTGCGAACTCGCCGGCCGGGCGATGTTGCAGGTGCTGTCGCTTCCCCGTTCGACCTGGATCAACACCCGCTCGACTGCCGCCGGATCGAGCCTGTGGGCCGCGCGCAGTGACTGTGCACATTCGATCGTGGAATGCGTGCCATAGCAGGCCGCGTGATACTTGAACAGATTGTCCCGAATGAACCAGCGCGCGGGTTCGAGCGCACGCGCCGGATGAAAGTCCTGGCTCTGGGTGGCGGCGAATCCCTGGCGGCATTCGATCACATCCTGCCGGCTGGACATGCCCCGGCTGGCGAGCAGTGCGGCCCGCACGCCGTCTTCTGCTGCCAACCCGGCATGGTAGGCCTTGCAGTCGGTTCCGAACATCGCCTTCAGCCCGGAGGCGCGGGTGGCTGCGATGCCCACTGCCCGGGCGCACGCCTGCGCGTCCAGGCCGAGCAGCCGGGCACAGGCGATCGCCGCGCCGAGCGCACCGACAGTCGAGGTCGAATGAAAGCCGCGCGCATAGTGATCCGGCTGCACGACGGCGCCGGCGCGACAGGCGAACTCGTGTCCGGCCACATAGGCGAGCAGCAGATCGGCGCCGCTCGCATCGACCGCCTCGCCCAGCGCCAGCAGCGCCGGCAGCAGCACCGCCGACGGATGACCATTGATGTTCAGATTCACATCGTCAAAGTCGAGCGCATGGGCGAGTGTGCCGTTGCAAAGCGCAGCCTGCGCGGCCGAGGTGCGCAGGCCGGCGCCGAACACGCTCGCCTGCGCAGCGCCGCCGTCCTCGCGCGTCATCTGCGTGATGAGGCGCACGACCGGCTCGTCGCGTGCCGCCAGCATCACGCCCAGCGTGTCGAGGATGCACTGACTGGCCAACCGGCGCACATCGGGTGGCAGCGTGGCGGCATCGATCGCACGCACCTGAGCGATCAACCCGGCGGTGAGCCCGGCACCACTTGGCGCAGCAGCCACGCCCGTATTCATTCCGGCTTCGCACCCGATTCGCGAACCACCTTCGCCCAACGCGCGATATCGGCCTTGAGCACCGCGGCAAAGGCCGCCGGACGGCTGGCGACCACATCGGCGCCCAGGCCAGCGAGCCTGTCGCGCGCCTCCGGGCGCGCCAGGTAGCGCGCGATCGCGCCTTGCAGCAGATCGACGATCGGGCCCGGCGTACCCGCCGGTGCGAACACACCGAACCAGCCGACCGCTTCATAGCCGGGCACACCTGCCTCGGCCACGGTCGGCACCTCGGGCAGGCTGGCCACCCGCCTGGGCGAGGTAATCGCAAGCGCACGCAACCGGCCCCCCTTCACATGGGGGAAGGCGGCGATCAGATCGCCGAAAGTCACCTGCACCTGACCGGAGATCAGGTCGGGAAATACCGCACCGGTGCCCTTGTACGGCACATGGGTGAGCTTCACTCCGGCCATCAACTGGAACAACTCGCCAGCCAGATGCGGCATGCCGCCTGCACCGGACGAGGCCATGTTGAGCCTGCCCGGGTCGGCTTTGGCAACGCTGATGAATTCACGCACCGACTTCGCCGGCAGCGCATTGGTCACCACCATCAAGTAAGGGGTCGAGGCCACCAGCGACACCGGTGCGAAGTCGCGCACCGGATCGTAGGGCAGATCCGGATACAGCGCGGGGTTGATCGCATGCGAGCCGGTGCCACCGGTGATCAGGGTGTAGCCGTCGGGTTGGGCGCGGGCTGCCATCTGGGTGCCGATGATGCCGCCGCTGCCCGGCCGGTTGTCGACGATGACCGTCTGGCCGAGGCCTTCGCCGATGCCCTGGGCGGCGATGCGAGCGGTGATGTCGGTGCCCCCACCCGGGCTGAAGGCAACAATCATGCGGATCGGGCGGCGTGGATAGTCACTGCCCGCCGCCGCCAGTGCCGTGCCGGCGCAGGCCAGGGCCAGCAACAGGCAGATCAGCCGTGCCCCGGTCAGACCACCGGTCGCAGTCACAGTTCGACTCCGGTGCTCAGGTAGGCATCGACGATCTCGCTGCCGGTGGCCTTCCACACCCCGGCATGGCTGCAGATGTACTCGAGTGCGTGCTGGAGACCTCCGATGCGATGCGGAACACCGGTGATGAAGGGATGCAGGCAGATCGCCATCACCCGCGCCGAGTGCTCGGCTTCACGGTACAACACATCGAACTGGCGCTTGATCATCAGCTCGAACTCCTCGATCGAGCGATCGCGATAGTAGAGCTGCGGCGAATCGTTGATCTCGTACGAATACGGCAGATAGACCAGCGTGCGCGCGCCGACGTTCATCCGGTACGGCTGATCGTCATTCACCCAGTCGGACACATAGCTGCAGCCCTCATCGGCCAGGATATCGAGCGTGTTCCAGGTCTCGGCCAGGCCGGAACCCAGCCAGCCTGTCGGGCGTTTGCCGGTGGCCTGGGCGATGCGATCCAGCGCATCCCGGATCACCTTGCGCTCCGAGTCGACGTCAAGGCCGGTCAGTCGCTGACTGTTGGTCTTGTTGTGCCCCATGAATTCCCAGCCCAGGCGCACCGCGTCTTCGACGATCTGCGGATGCTGGTCGCAGATGTCGCTGTTGATGGTGGCGGTGGCACGGATGCCGCAACGTTCGAGCACTTCCATGATCCGGAAGATGCCGATCCGGTTGCCGTAGTCGCGCTGACCCCAGGCGCGCACCGTAGGCGCCTCGCCACTGGCCTTCTCCCACGGGTGCCCGGGGAGCGGCCGGGTCAGCGAAAAGAACTCGATATTCGGAATCACCCAGAGCGCGAGTCGTGCACCGTTTGGCCAGTGCCAGGCCGGGCGGCGGTTTATCGGCGAGTAGGCAAACGGGCCGTAATCACTGGGCTCCATCGAGACTCCTTTATGTTCAGACAGGCACGGACAGGCACAGCGCGCTGCAGTCGTCGATCTGCTCGAGCGAATACAACTGATCAAGCAGATGCTGTGCCTGGGGAAACGCGCCGGCCATGCGCAGGAACTTGGCCGACAGCTCATCGTCGGTCAGCGGTGAGGCCGGTGTGCCCTTGAAGTCGTCCGCCAGCCGTTCGAACCGGCGACCATCCTTCAGTTCGACGATCACCCGGGTCGCCCAGGCCGAGCGACCACCCGCGTCGTCGTGAAACGGGGCCAGCACGATGCGTCCGGCCAGCGCGCGTACCCGCGTGTCCCGGATCGCCGGCTCGCTGAACACAGCGGGGTCGGTCGGATCAAAATACAGCGCGAGTGCCGCGCAGAAAGGCACACTGTACTGCGCACCCGCGATGTCGGTCGGTTCGCGGTTGCCATGATGCGACAGCACCTTGTCACCGGCCTCGATGGTCAGCGCCACCACCGCGTCGCCATCGAACTGCGCTTCGTTGCGCAGCGCGAGCAGACTCTGTACCGGCGTATGCGCGGTGATATGGCAGCCATAGCGCTTGAAGCAGATCGACAGCGTCTCGTACACCTGCCCCAGACCGCGGGTGAACAGTGCCGGATCGCCGTCCCGGCAATACACCTCGAGAAACCCGAAGCGCCCGTCGAGCACCGTGTCCGGGCCTTCGAAGCCATCGCGTGCCAGGCGGGCGGCAAGTACGCCGGCTTCGGCGGCACGACCCATATGCAGCCGCTTGACCATCGCTCCGTTGTCGGCCTTGACAAAGGCGAGCAGGCCGCCGCCGAGCGATCCGGCGATGCCCAGTGCGTTGCACATCTGCCTTGCATCCAGCCCGAGCAGATGTCCGGCAGCCACCGCCGCGCCGTAGGGGCCGGTCAGTCCTGGCGCGTGAAAGCCAAGCGTCTCGCTGGAATGCCTGGACGCCAGGCCGATTCGGAACATCACTTCGCAGCCGGCGACGAACGCGGTCAGCAGCGCCTTGCCATCGGCATGCAGCTCCTCGGCCAGCGCCAGCGCCGGCGGCAGCAGCGTCGCCCCGGGATGCACACCCGCGCCGGGCTTGCGCAGGCTGTCCAGTTCGAACGCATGGGCAAGCACGCCGTTGGCCAGCGCCGCATGCGGCGCGTTCGAGCGCACCGCGGTACCGATGACCCGGCTGCAACCGCTGCCTGCGTGGTGATCGGCAAAGCCGGCCGCCATCCGCCCCCAGGGCAGGCGGGCGCCGAACAGACTGGCACCCACGGTGTCGATCACGCACTGGCGGGCACGCGCGATGACCGGGGCTGGCAGTGTCTCGTGGCGAAGCGCCGAGGCATAGCGCGCCAGCTCTGCAGCCGCGGTCATTGCGCGCCCACTCCGGCGCGCGCGACGATCTCGCGCCACTGACCGATCTCGCGCCTGATCACGGCGCACAGCTCCTGCGGCGTGCCGCCGACCGGCCATACAACATGACTGTGCCGCCACTGTTCGAACTTGCGCATGTGCACCACCATGTTGGTTTCACCATTGACTCCAGCCCGGGGCGAGAGCCCTCGACCGCGCCGCAGCAGGGCGTTGCCGTCCGGCCAAGGCCAAAGCATCACGATCGAGCCTCCTCAACTACCAGTTGCTCGCCATCGCGCTGCAGCTTTGTGCCAAAGCGATCGCACAGATGCTGCAGGCGCTCGATCGTCGCTGCTTCGCCGTCCAGCGGGCAGCACTCGGTCTCATTGGCCTCATTGTGGCGCACGACCCAGAACGCGACACGCGCCACGTGGTGCCCGTCGAAGGTCACCTGCGCCATTTCGCCGCGCCAGTCCGGATGTTTGCGCCCGCCATGACCGGTATGGAAAGCGAAACTGCCCAACCCGTAGAACACCGGCTTGCCCCGATAGAGCTCGATCGCGAGTGAATAGTGAGGCCCGTGGCCGATGACCAGATCCGCACCCTCGTCGACCGCAGCATGGGCGATCTCGCTCTGATACTCGAGCACGTCCTCGGCCAGCCCCCAGTGATGAGCGACCACCATGATGTCGCAGCGGCTGCGCAACTCGCGCAGCTCAGTGCGATAGCGGGCAAGCGCGGCCGGCTCAGTCCAGGTGATGATGCGCGGTGGCAGACCGGGACGGTTCATCGGCGGAATATGCGGCTGCGTCCGATGCAACAATGGCTGGTAGGCGGTGTTGCCCTGAAGCACTGCCACCCCAGGCGAGCGCTCGGTCGCAGCATGGCCGATCGGCCAGTACACTGATGTGCGTTGAGTGAACCCATAGCGCACGCCATCGCGTTCGATCACTACGGGGGCTTCGGCTGCGACCAGATCGGCGCCGGCGCCGGCATGAGCAATGCCCAGTCGATCCAGCTCGGCACAGGAGCTCAGAATGGCTTCGGCCCCATAGTTGACGTTGTTCGCCAGGCCGAGCAGGTCGAAGCCGGCGCTCGCCAGCGCGGGTCCGGCCGACTTCGGCGCATAGAAGCCTTCGCGAGACAGCGAGTGATCGGCCGGCGTGTCGTACAGGCAGCATTCGAGGTTGCCGACCCGCACATCAGCCGCAGCCATCGGCGCAGCAATCCGGCGGAACGGCACCGACGGATCAACGACATTCATCAGGTTGATGTCGCCCACCGCGATCAGACTACGCTGCACCGGCTCACCTCCTGCGCTGTTCTTCCGGAAACCTGCCGCTCTCCTCAGCGCGCAGCCAGCAGTTCACCCAGGCCAGAGACATCGGCCATGGACTCCAGCCCGAGCACGGCATCGCGCACCTGCTCGACCTGCGACTTCGGCAATGCCTTGATCGCCAGTTTCTCGAACTTGTCGATCACATCGGCATCCGAGGCGAAGCGATACTCGCTGCCACGTGCCGACTCGACGCGCCGCTCGAAACGCGTACCGTCCTTCAGCCACAGCTCGACCCGTACCTCATGCCGGTACTTCGCGCCTTTGGCGGTGATCACGTCGTCGTGCGCGACCGCGACCTTCTGCGCGATGCGCATGCGCTCCGGGTCAGCCACCTTGTCTTCGGTGAACTGGTCGACAAAGCAGTCTCCCTCGAGCAGCCAGGTCGCCACACAGTAAGGCAGATTGAGCTGCGCCGAAGTCAGGCCCTGTGGCACATACTTCCAGCCGACATGATCCATCGTCACCTGAGAACCGTGCACCAGGATGCGCTCGACTTCCTCGGCACCGAACCTGCGTTCAGCCTGCATGTCCCGGATCGCGTCCAGCGTCGTGTGGTTGCTGCCGACACAGGAATAGAACTTGAGCGCCACGCCCATGGTCTGCCACACCGAGCCGAAGCCAGCGGTCAGTTCTTCCAGCCGGAACCGGTCAGTCGAGCGCGAGAAGGTCGTGCAGTAGCCGCCATACTCGCTCTCCAGCACGTTCACGATGCCGGTCAGGCCATCGCGGGCGAACAGCGCGCCATAAAGGCCGCTCTGCGACGAGCGTCCTGCATGCACCCGCTTGACCATCGCGCCATACTGCGCCGCCATCAGCCCGGCGGCCTGGGTGCCAGCGATGCCCAGCGCATGCACCGTACGGTCGACGTCCAGCCCGAGTCCGCGCGCAGCCCCCGCGGCCGCCGAGAACACGCCCAGCGTCGCCCCCGAGTGCCAGCCCTGGGCGATATGTTCCGGCCCCATGCACAGCCCCACCCTGGGCCCGATCTCGTAGCCGGCCACGGCCGAGGCAAGAAACTCGCGTCCGCTCATGCCCGGGCGCATCTGCGCCACCGCGATCAAGGCCGGCAGCACCACCGCGCCCACATGCAGCACGCCGGCCCGATGCACATCATCCAGTTCGAAACCCTGTACCTGGGTCCCGTTGACCAGCGCGGCATGCGGCGCGGACAGCCGCAGATCCGTGCCCCACACCGGCACGCTGCGCGTGGTGTCGAGCCCGCCCAGCGTGCGCTGCAGGATGCGGCTCCACTCGAGATCTGCGCCATAGAGTGCGCAGCCCAGCGAATCGAGCATCAGCAGCTTGATCCGCGCCAGTACCTCGGCCGGTACGTCTTCGAACCGCAGTCCCGACACGAACTCGGCGATGCCGCGTGTGTAGCGGTTGTCACCTGCTGCTTCATGGGCCATCGGTTCAGCCCCCGCCGGCCCGGGTGCCGACTGCCGCCTGCCCGGCCCCGCGCCCGGCGATCCGGCCGAACACTGCGCCCGAGACCAGTCCGGAACCGCTCGGATAGTTGAAGTAGAACAGCCCGCCGACCATCTCGCCACAGGCATACAGACCCGGGATCGGCGACTGGTGCGAGTCGACGACCTGCCCGTTCTCGTGGTTGATGCGCACACCGCCGAAGGTGAAGGTGATGCCGCAGGTGGTCGAGTAAGCCTCGTAGGGCGGCGTGTCGAGTGCCTGCGCCCAGTTCGATTTGGCCGGCTCGATGCCGGTCGTGCCCTTTCCGTCCTTGATCGTCTGATCGAAAGGGACGGTCTTGTCGACCGCAGCGTTGTAGGCATGCACGGTCTTCAGGAACTGCGCGCCATCGACGCCTTCCAGCTGCGCGGCCAGGCCTTCCAGCGTGTCGGAACTTGCCTTGGTGACGAACTTTATCCGGTACTCCGAGCGCAGCAGATGCTTCGTCTTGGCGTCGAACACCTGCCAGGCGAACTGGCCAGGCTGCTTCAACACCTCGCCGCCGTACTTGGCATAAGTGAAGGAATGGAAATCCCAGCCTTCATCGACGAAGCGATTGCCTTCGGCATTGATCAGCAGACCGAAGATGTAGCTGTGCTTCTGGAACTGGTCACCGACGCTGACATCGCCGAACTCGGGCGCGTAGCGATCCCAACCGGTTGCATGGCAACCGGACCAGTTGCCGTAGGGCGCCGCACCGATGTCGAGCGCCATCTTGAGGCCGTCGCCGACATTGAAGCGCGAGCCGCGGACCTTCGCCAGTTCCCAGCCCGCGCCGAGATACCTCGTACGCCACTCCGGGTTAGCCTCGAAGCCGCCGCAAGCGAGAACGACCGCCCCGGCGTGGAACTCGATCACCTCGCCGTTGCGCCTCGCCCGCACCCCGCTCACCTTCACCCCGTCATAGATGAGTGAAAGCGCGCGTGTCTCGTACAACACCTCGATGCCGGCCTTGGTGGCTGCCGCATCCAGATAGCGCACCAGTCCGGCGCCGCCCCCCGAGACTTCGATCGGCAGACGACCGAAGAACTTGCGCTTGCCGTTGACCATGCCGGACTGGCGCCCGAAGTTCGGCACGAAGCGCGCGCCCTTGCTGCGCAGCCACGCCATAACGTCCAGGCTCTGGGTGACCAGTGTCTCGGACAGCCCGGAGTCGGTCCGGAACTGGGTCAGCCGGAACAGATCGTCGAAGTACTCGTCGGTCGTATTGGTGCCGAAATCGCTGTTGGCGACCTCATCGTCGGTGAGATCGGTCACCCGCTTCAGGTCGTCGACCGAGGCATAAGCGAAGCGCATCACGCCACCGGCGAACCGGCTGTTACCGCCGGACTCGTCTTCGGACGCGGCCTCCAGCACGATCACGTTCGCTCCCTGATCCCGCGCCGACAACGCCGCACACAATGCCGCGTTGCCCTTCCCGATCACGACTACATCGTAATGCGCCGCCGTCACGTTTCTCTCCGATCGCAAAAGTTGGGTTGGCTTGGGTTGGGTTGGGTTGGAGTGGGTTGGAGTGGGTTCGCCCTCGCCAGCTTCGAACCGGGCGTTACCTTTGCACTCATCAGCCGCACCTATCAATGCAGCGATCCACCACGCCTCACACGGATTCTAACCCGGACCGATTACAGCCGGCATGACCGGCGTCGTCCCGGCGCGGGCAACGAGGCCCCGCATGAGGCCTGCCTCCGCCCCCTCAAGATTCCAGGCTGCGCGTGAACGCGCCGACATCCGGCTCGGTCTCGAACGCCTCGATTCTCGCCACCAGCTCCGCAATACGCCCCGCAGGCAACGCGCGCTGTGCGCATGCCGCGAACTTCTCCCGAAGCCGGGCCACCGGCAACGGGTTGGCCGAAGTACGACCGAGCGGCTGCTCCACTTTCTCCTGCAGTACCCTGCCGTCGCGCAGCGTCACCTTCACTTCCCCGCCGAAGTGATTGGACGGGTCGAACTGGTCGTCGCCGTAGGGCGCGACGTGCACCCGGCCGAGCAGACCGGCCACACGCGGGTCACGCCAGCCCGCATCCTGACCGTCGCCCTCGAACTGTTCCAGCACAATCTGTCGATCGAGCAGCGCACGCACCAGGCAGTACTGCAGACTGAACTTGGAGTCGAGGGCGCTGGCAGGCTGCGGCCGGTTCGTATGAGCCAGGCGCCGTGCGTGGATCCAGGCCTCGATCCGTTCGACCTGGTCCGGCACGACCTGATGACGCCGCACCAGCGCGATCATCGCGTCGAGCGCCGGATGGGTGCTGCCACAGCACGGGTACTGCTTGATCGCGATACCCGGCACGACGATGTCGAACGGCTCACCCCAGCCCGCGAGCGCCCGGGACGCATCGTAGTTGCCGGCACCATTGAAAACTTCCAGAAATCCCTGAGGATGCTCGAACGCACCCGCGTTCGCAGTGAAACCATGACTCGCCAGCAGCGCCGCGTACAACCCGTTGCGCGCGCAATGGCCGACATGCAGCGACTTCACCATGGTGCCGAAGTTGGCCTTGATACCCGAGGCAAACGATGCGGCAATGGCGATCGCGATCGCCGTGCGCTCGCCATCCAGTCCGAGCAGGCGGGACGCAGCCGCAGCAGCGCCGAACACGCCGAGCGTCGCGGTCGGATGCCAGCCCTTCTCGTAGTGATGGAAGTGCACCGCACGCGCGATCCGGGTCTCGGTCTCGAATCCGGCTACATAGGCCACCAGCAGATCGCGTCCGGTCGAATTATCGCGTTCTGCCAGCGCGATCAGTCCGGGCAGAATCGGCACCGACGGATGACCGCCGATGGTGTTGTTGCAGTCATCGAAGTCGAGCACATGTGAACTGACGCCGTTGATCAGCGCGGCATCCAGAATGCCCGCCCGTTCCCGCCCACCGAACACCAGCGCCGGTCCGGGACCCGCCGCCAGCGCCAGCGCAGCGCGCTGCGGCGCCTGTTCGCGCGCCCCGGCCAGGGTCACGCCAATGGTGTCCAGCAGCGCGACCTTGGCCCAGTGCACCGCTTCCGGCGGCAGGTCGTCGAAGCGCAGCGCGGCGGCGCGACGTCCCAGTTCGGTTGCGATCTGCATCACGGTCTCCCTTGAAGGTCGATGCTCAGGCTGTGCCGGCAAGCCTACTCCGCCTTGATGCCGGCTTCCTCGATCACCTTGCGCCAGCGCACGATCTCGTCGCGGATATGCGCTCCGAACGCCTCGGGCGTGCTGCCCACCGGCTCTGAGCCGTCCGCGGCCAGCCGCTCGACCACATCCGGCAACTGCAGGATACGGACGATCTCGCGATTCAGCCGATCGACGATCGGACGCGGCGTCTTCCCTGGCGCCAGGATCCCGTACCAGCCAGCGATCACATATCCGGGCAAGCCAGCCTCGCTCATCGTCGGCACCTCAGGCAGCGCCCGGGACCGTTTGCTGGTGGTAACCGCCAGCGCGCGCAGCTTACCGGCGCGGATATGCGAGTTCGACTGCAGGATGGTCGAGAACAGCATCTGGATCTGCCCGCTGATCACGTCGGTCATCGCTGGCGCGCCGCCACGGTAGGGCACGTGGGTCAACTGGATGCCGGCCTGCGAGGCGAGCATCGCGCCGGCCAGATGACTGAAGCCACCGGTACCGGACGAGCCGTAGTTGAGCGTGCCCGGTTTGGCCCGGGCCAGTGCGATCAGCTCCTTCAGTGACTGCGCCGGCACCGAAGGATGCACGATCAGCGCATACGGCTGGCTGGTCGCCTGGGTGATCGGCGCGAAATCACGCACCAGGTCATAGGAGAGCTTTGGATAGAGCGTCGAGTTCACCGAGTGACTGGACGTGATCATGGTCAGGGTATAGCCGTCTGCCGGCGTCTTCACCACGATCTCGAGTGCAATCGTTCCGTTGGCGCCGGGGCGGTTGTCGACCAGCACCGACTGGCCCCAGCTCTCTGCCAGCTTCTGCGCGATGGCACGACCGGTGATGTCGGTGCCACCCCCCGGGGCGAAAGGAACGATCAGCCGGATCGGCTTGACCGGGAAGGACTGGGCGCAAGCAGACGCCGCAGCCAGCACCAGCATCGGCAGCGCTGCACCGATAAGCAGACGGTTCAAAATGGATCGCTTCATAGCCTCCTCCGGCGTGCACCATGGAGCTGCCGGCCGGTCATCGACATGCAACATCGATCGGCAATGAAGCGGTCATCGCCGTGCGCGAAACAGTCCCTCGATGCATTGAAGTGTACCAGCGCCATTGTTGACACGCCTTTGCCAACGCTCGCTCGTGAAGTGCAACGCGGGTACCATAAGGACACGAGAGTCGACGCGTACACGCCGCAAACCTGCAGCTCACAAGCACGCGCAGGAGTTGCAGGCAGCTCCAGGCCAACACAAGGGGGCTGGCCCGGCCGGCACCGATGTGCTCGCCGGACAGGTGCCGATCTATTTCATGAACCTGCTGCAGGCCATGCCGCTCATCAAGAGCAATCGCCTGCGCGCCCTGGGCGTGACCACACCGCAGCGCTTCGCCGCCCTGCCCGATGTGCCGACCATCGCCGAAGCCGGCGTCGAGGGCTATCAGTTCACCAACTGGTACGGCGCGCTCGCTCCGGCCGGACTGCATCGCGACGTGCTGGCACGACTCAATGGGGAAATCGTGCGCATTCTGAACACACCGGAGATCCGCACCCGGCTCGCCGGGGAAGGTGCTGTTGTGGTGGCCAGCAGTCCTGAGCAGTTCGCGAGTTTCCTCAAGGCCGAGACCGTGAAGTTCAGCCGCATCATCCGCGAGGCGAAGATCAGCGCCACCGAGTAGACCCGCACGCCGAACGCGATCAACGGGTGCCGCACGCGGTAAGCACCTGCGGCCGTACCGGCGCTGCGCAGGCTCAAGGCTCCGGCGTGATGCCTGCCTGCTTGATCACTTTTGTCCAGACTGCGACTTCAGCCTGGATCAGACGGCCGAACTCGGCGGCGGTACCCGGTGCCGGATCAGCGCCGTCGGCAGCGAGGCGCGCACGCACTTCAGGATGGCGCAGCACCTTGGCCAGTTCGCCGTTGAGCCGGCTGATGATCTCCAGGGGCGTGCCCGCCGGCGCCAGGACGCCATACCAGGCACTGACCGAGTAACCCGCGACGCCGGCCTCGGCGATCGTCGGCAGCTCTGGAGCGCTACTCGCCCGCGCGCTGCCCATCACTGCCAGCGCGCGCAACTTGCCGGACTTCATGTGTGGCATCGCTGCGGTAAGGTTGGCGACCATCAGGTCGACATGGCCGGCGATCACATCGGACAGCGCCGGGCCGCTGCCTTTGTAGGGTACATGCACGATATCGATGCCAGTCATCGAGCGCAGCAGTTCGCCAGCTAGGTGGGTCGCATTGCCGGCACCGGCCGAAGCATAGTTGAGCTTGCCCGGCCGAGCCCGGGCGAGCGCCAGGAACTCCTTTACCGAGCGCGCCGGCACCGAAGGATTGACCACCAGAACGTAGTGGCCGGTGGTGGCCAGGCTCACCGGGGCGAAGTCGCGCACGATGTCGTAGCTGAGCTTGCGAAAGAGCGCAGCGTTGATCGCATGCGCCGGCGTGCCCATGAACAGCGTGTAGCCATCGGCCGGGGCCCTGGCGGCGATCTCGGCACCCAGGTTGCCACCGGCACCGGCACGATTGTCGACCACCACCTGCTGCCCGAGCTGTTCGGCGAGCTTCTGCGCGAGCACCCGCGCGACCAGGTCGACGCCGCTGCCGGGCGACGAGGCGGCAATCAGTCGCACCGGGCGCGACGGCCATGGCTGGGCATGGGCAGTGGCGCTGATGCCGCTCAACGAGACGAGCAGCACCATCGCGACAACGATGATCGAGTGGGAACGTCGGTCGCGCGCGCATTGATCAGGCATTCGATTCATCCTGCAGCGGTGATTCGCGAAGGGAAGGAGCATACCCGGTGCAGTGTGGTGTGGCGTGGGCGTGGGCGTGGTCGGGTCGGTATGTGCGCCGTGAGGTATCGGCCGGTATCTGGGCGAGCTGGCGGGGCACCACGCGTTGGTGTCTGGGCCCGGGCGCCCCACGCGCTGGTGCCTGGGTCCGGTCGCCCAGCACACTGGTGCAAGGACGAGGACATCGGGTCGCCGCAGCCGCGAGGTAAAGGAGGAGGCGGCGGGCGCAGCCCGGCGCCGGGGGACACGATCGGAGGCGGCGACCCGATGGCATCGGCCCCAGCTCCGGCAGTGACACGGCCCTCGCCCCGGCGGTGACGCCGCCTCAGGCACGGCGACGGCGTAACGAACATATCGACCCGCACAGGGGCGCGAGTACTACGCGCTCTGGCCTCGACAATGAACGCCACAGTGTCGGCCGGCAGATGGCCGAGCCAGGGCTTCAAATACGGCTTCAGATTCGGCCTCAGTCTGGATGCGGCGCCGGCTGCGCCTCAGCGGGCGCCGCCGCGCCGGCGGCGACCATCTGTGCCAGGGTGTCGCGCGCGACATTGATGTGCTGGCGCAGCAGATAGACCTGGTCGGTGAAGCCGAGTGGAATCGGCCGGGTATAGGCGGCGTTCTCCAGGGCATCCAGCTGCTTCGTGTACTCAGGCAAGACTGGACAGGCGGACCTTGCCTGGCGCCAGGCCGTTCGCGGCGAGCAACTGGAGCGCAAGCGGGCGGGACCCTCCGCCTTCCGGCCCGATCGCGATGCGCAGACCACGCAGATAGGTCAGCCGATCAACGGCGGCTTTACCCCGGTGAAACACCCACACTGGCTCGTGAGGAAGGCATCTTTTCGGGATCGCCCAGCCCGCCCTGGACGAGCGCGACATCCACGCCGTCAGCCTCTGCTGCCAACCGCTTGAGGTTGTCGATCGAGCCTGCGGTCGGACGTAACTGCAGATCGAATCCCTTGCGTGCCAGGATGTCCCGATAGCGCAGCGCATAGCGGTGACCCAGGCCGAGCCGTGAGCAATGCGACGCGGGGCGTGGGTGCCGGACAACTCGCAACCCCGGTTCGGCAACCCCGGGGTCGGCATCCACAGCGCGCGCGACCCGCTGCGACCGGCGCTGATCAGACGCTCAAGGCGACCCGACGCCGAGACGCTCCAGTGTCGGCCGCATCGCCTCCCGCAGTCGCCCGCGCTGGGTGAACAACCAGACTGCCGCCCCAGCGCACACCATGCCATTGACTGCCAGGGTCCAGCGTGGCCCGATCATCTCGGCCACCGATCCGGCCAGCAGGTTGCCCAGGGGCCCGACACCCATGAACAGCATGGTCGACAGGCTCATCACCCGACCGCGCTTGTCGTCATCGACCAGCGTCTGCATGATCAGATTGACCGGCAGCGTGGTCATCAGCACTGACAATCCGACCAGCATCACCAGCGGCACTGACAACCAGAGCCGATCGCTCAAGGCGAATGCGGCGAGCGCCAGACCGGCCCCTGCCATCGCGAGGGTGAGCACGGTAAGCAGCCCGGCGACACTTGGCCGCGCGGCCAGGTACAGACTTCCGGCCAGCGCGCCCAGGCCGGACAACGCGATCAGGCCGCCCAGCGTGCGGGCGTCTGCGGCATAGACCTCGGCCACGAACGCCGGCATCAGCGCCTGGTACGGCGTCACCAGCACGCTCACCAGTGCCAGCGAGATCAGCAGCATGCGGATCGGATACGATTGCCAGGCGTAAGCGAAGCCCTCGCGCAGGCCGGCGAGAAGCGGCGCGCGCCCGATCACTGGCGGCTGCGGCGGCACCCGGATTGCCACGATGCTGGCCACCACCGCCACATAGGTCACCGCGTTCACCGCGAAGCACCAGGCCGGGCCGACTGCGGCCAGCATCAGCCCGGCGATTGCCGGGCCGATCATCCGGCCGGCCTGGCCCATGGTGGCGGTCAGGGAAATCGCACTGGACAGGTCCTGCCGCGCATCGATCAGGTCGAGCAGAAAGGTCTGGCGCACTGCCAGTTCGAGCGCGACCAGCGCACCCAGGATAGAGCCGAGCAGCATCAGGTGCCAAGGCTGGATCGATCCGCTCACCGCCAGCAGCACCAGTACGATCGCCTGCACGCCCTGCAGCACTTGAGAGACGAGCATCAGCATCCGGCGGTCAGCATGATCCGACCACCAGCCGGCAAGCGGCGACAACAGCAACACCGGAAGATTGGAGGCAAAGGCGAGCAGGCCGAGCGAGAACGCCGATTGGGTCAGCTCGTACATCAACCAGCCGGCAGCGATCTGCTGCACCCAGTAGCCGATCATCGACAGGCCCTGCCCAGCGAAGAACAGCGCGAAGTTGCGATGCCGCAACGCCCGAAAGGCGATCTTCACCTGACCTTCAGGGGGCCCTGAGGGGACCTTGACGCCGGCGCGGCAGTGCAGCCGCCCCCCGCCTTGCCGCGCGCCTGCTCACTCGATCTTGACGTTCGCCGCCTTCGCGACCTTCGCCCAGCGGGCGACCTCGTCCTGAATGAATCGGGCGAATTCCTCCGGCGTATTGCCGCCCGGATTGCCGCCTTGCTGGCCGATCCGCTCGCGACCCTCCGGTGAGCGTATCCATTTCACTGCCTCGGCGTTCAACCGGCCGAGGATATCCTTGGGCACGCCAGCCGGCGCGACCAGGCCCTGCCACGAACTGCCGTCAAAGCCCTTCACCCCGGACTCGTCCACCGTCGCCAGGTTGGGCAGCGCTGCATAGCGCTCGATAGTGGACACTGCGAGCGCGCGCAGCTTGCCGGTGCGTGCCGCGTCCAGCGAAGGCCCGATGCCGGTGGTGAAGCCCAGCTCGACCATCCCCGCCATCTGATCGATCATCGCCGGGGCCGCGCCCTTGTAGGCGATATGTGTGGCCGTGGTGCCCGACATCAGAAGGAACATCTCCATCAGCATGTGTGGCGAGGTCCCCGGCCCGGTCGATGCATAATTGAGTGCGCCCGGGCGCTTCTTCATCAGGGCGATCAGGTCCTTCACGTTCTTTACCGGCAGCGACGGATGCACCAGCAGGATGCTGGGCAGGCGCGCAATCAGGGTGATCGGTGAGAAATCCTTGAGCGGATCGAACTCGAGTTTCGGAAACACCGACGGCGCGATGCTTTGCGCCACTGTGAACATGGCGATGGTGTAGCCATCGGCCGGCGCCCTGGCGGTGAGCGCGGTGCCGATGTTGCCGCCAGCACCGCCGCGGTTGTCGACCACCACCGTGACCCCCAGTTGCCGGGTCAGCGCATCTGCGGCCAGCCTGCCGAAGATGTCGGTCGACCCGCCGGGGGGAAACGGCACGATCATCCGGATCGGCTTCGATGGCCAGGCCTGCGCCTGGGCGCCGGGGGCGAGCAGGGCGAAAGCCGCCAGTCCCGCGACCGCGGCAGCGAGGGTGGCGGTGGACGACCCGGCGAATCGGATCTGCACTGAGTGGGGCATGACTTCCTCCAGATATTGCTGCCGGCAGTTGTTTGTATCCGCCCAGGACGCCGGGCGGCCTCTGCCGTGGGTTGTGGTTGTGGTAGCGCGTTGGTTGTCGTAGCGCGTTGACAAGTGCCGCCGCGTCGGGCATCCGGAGCACTTGCAACGCCCCCGGCCCTCACGGCAGACTCTCCTTATTGTCGTGGAGAATTGCAATGAAGTCACCGCCGCCCAGCGCGACCCTCATCGAGCCAGGCGCTGACTCGCCTGTCAGCGGACAAGTACGCGTCTGGGACCTGCCGGTGCGGCTGTTTCATTGGCTCCTGGTGCTGTTGCTCGCCGTGTCCTGGTATACCGGCAAGACCGGTGGCGTTTACGAAATGACCTGGCATATGTGGTCTGGCTACGCCCTGCTCGGCCTGCTGCTGTTCCGGATCGCCTGGGGTGTCATGGGATCGAGCAGCGCCCGGTTCAGCCAGTTCCTCTATGGGCCGAGGGCAATGGCGAGTTACGCCAACGGCCTTGTGCGCCGCAGACCGTCCCAATACTTTGGCCATACGCCTCTGGGAGGCTGGATGACCGTTGCCATGCTGATCAGCCTGCTGGTGCAGGTCGGCACAGGCCTGTTTGCCAACGACGACATCCTCACCGAAGGGCCGCTGATGTCCTGGGTGAACAAATCGACCAGCGACTGGCTGACCACGATTCACTACTTCAACTTCAACGTACTTCTGACACTTGCCGGCGTGCATGTTGCGGCGGTGCTGTACTACGCGCTGGCGCTGCGCGAAAACCTGGTGTGGCCGATGTTCACCGGAGTGAAGAAACTGCGCGCCGGCCAGACCCCCCCCGAGTTCAGGTTCGTCGGGCTGGGCGCGGCAGTGGTCGTGGGCGGCGCGGTGGCCCTCGCGGTCTACACCCTGGTGGGGTGACCGGCGGGGGTGCGGCAAGGCAGCAGGGTGTCGACCCGCTTACTTTCCCTGGAACCGGTCGTGGCAACTCTCGCAGGCTCTGACCAGTTCCAGTCCCTGAGTCCGCATGGCCTTCTCGTCGCCGCTTTTCGCCACCGCGACCGTTTTCGCGGCCTCCGCCTTGAACCGATCGACAGCCACTTTGAATCCCGCTGCGTCCGACCAGATCAGCGGCAGGGCGCGAGTGTTGCCGGTGTCGCTGCCCGGGATGAAGCCATCCGCGACCGAGGCGGTGCTGTTCTCGATCGCAAGCGCATCGCGCAGGAACATCGCCTGGTCGAACGGGCGTGCACCCTTGATCATCTGGATCATTTGACGAAGGTGCCACTGCTGCACCTGCATCGACCCCTTGCGGAACGCGATTGCCTGCGCCGGCGTCTGCGCGTACGCGATTTCAGTCGCCAGGGTCATCGTCGCCGCGAACGCCGCGGTGGCGATCGATGCTGCGATGCGTTTTTGCCATTGTTTGTTCAATTTTGCACTTTCGTAAGTACGATTCACGGTGGGGCGAGCGTAGCAAGGCTCGTAATTGTTGTCACGGCGCAATTGGCTGAGCCGCAATTGGCTGAGCGAAAAAGGGGTGGACTGAAGTGGCGCGATGCCCGAAGCGCCGAAACCGGGGAACCAATTCGGCCGCTGGCGGTCTTACCCTACAGGAATGAAAGCATTTCATCCGAGACAAGAACCAGTGAAGAGGAAGCGATGACCGACCAGACCCGGGGTAGCGCGCGTTCGACACACCAGACCGCTGACGGCGAGATTGCGCAATACGCCCCTGGAACGTCCGCATTTCTCGATCTGCTGACGAAGGATGACCGAGCCCGACTGCTTGAGCGGTGCTCCCGCCGGCTGCTGACCCGGCGCCAGGTGCTGTTCTCGGCCGGCGACCCGCGTAACCATGTCTATGTGCTGTCCACCGGGCGGGTCAAGCTCCTCCGTCGGACCGTGCAGGGGACCGAGGTGATCATCACCTTGTGCGGCCCGGGAGAACTGGTCGGCTATAGCGGCCTGTCCCGCGCACCAGCCCGGCTCGCCTCGGCACAGGTGATCGAGGCTGGCGAGGCGTTTGCCCTGGACGAGACCGAGTTCCGCGCCCTGCTCGCCAGCCGCCCGACGATGGCGCTCGCGGTGATCGAATCGATGCGCCAGCGGATGGAGTCGGTCGCCGACTCGTTGACCGATGTGGTGTCGGAGGACGTCCCGAACCGGATTCTGCGGCTACTGCGGCGCCTTGCGCGCAAGCAGGCCGGGCCCCGGGTCGGCGAGTCGGTGCTCGACCTCAGACTGACCCACCAGGAGCTGGCCAACATGATCGGCGCCCGCCGTCAGACGGTCACCACCGCCATCAATGACCTGCACCGGGCCGGGACCCTGCGCCGTGAGCAGCACCGAATCGTGATTGCGCCGGAGGCCCGGCCAGCCCGAGCCCGAAGCCCGGTGGCGGGCGCGCTGCGCGCAGCGGTCGCAGCGTCGATCATGGTTGGCGCTGTCCTGCTCGGCCTCGATCCGGCAGCGCTCGCCTGACCGTGCCCAGCGGCGGGCCGGCCGCCAGATCGAGCTGCTAACCCGCCTGGGATCCGACCAGGTCGGCGGGTCGGTCGATGTCGCGCAAAATGCCGGGGTCGTCAACCTCGACCACCTGAAGTTCGCTGGCGTGGCGCGCCAGCACCTGCCGGGCACCCTCGTCACCGGTCAGCCCGGTTAACTCGTCTATCAGCGACCGGTGAAACCCGACCGGATGGCCCCGCGTCCCGCGCCAGGTTGGCGCGACCAGCCGCCGCCCAGCCGCCACCGCGAGCGCGACCTGACGAACAGTCGCCGGCTGCAGGAAGGGCATGTCTGCCAGCGCTACAACCCAGCCCGCCGCCAGTGCGGTCGCGCGGACGCCCGCGGCGAGGCTGACGCCCATGCCCTCGACCGCTTCCGGGCACTCGATACAGTCGACCCCGGCGTCTCGTGCCAGCGTCGCCATGGTGGTATCCGGCCGCACGACGCAGGTGACCCGCGGCCAGGCTGAGCGAACCAGGTCGAGCGTCGCCGCCCCAACCGGTCGGCCATCGGGCAACAGGGCAGCCAGCTTGTCGCTCCCAAAACGGCGCCCGAGACCTGCCGCCAGCAGCAGCACCACCACCCCGCAGGGGTCGTCCGGCCCCTCCGGTCGCGGGTTCGCCGCACTAAAGACGATGCCTGTGCTGCCGTTAAACAACTCGCCCCCGTACGGTCTCGCCGACGCGCGAGTCGGCGCCCGCCCCCCCGATTGCCCGGAGCGTTCCAATTGCTGAACCGATTCTCGATATCTCAACGCCTCGGCGCACTCGCGGTCCTTCCGGTAGTCATCATCATCGCACTGTCCATCCTTGCCCTGCAGGGCGCGAGCCGCTCTGCGGAGTCGCTCAGGGTGGTCTATGAGGACCGGATGGTGGCGCAACAGATGCTGTCCGCCGTGCTGTCGAACCTCGCCCGCGCCCGCGGCGACGCGGCGTTCTCCCTGGTCGAGAACACCAAAGAGGCCGCGGCTCTGCGGGCCGACAGGATAGAACAGCGACTGGTCGCGGTCGAAAAGGATATCGCGGCGTACATGGCGAACCCGGCGACCACCGAGGAAAAGGCCATGCAGTCGCGTGCGATGCCGCGCATCCAGCGCTTCATCGTCGAAGGCCTGCGCCCGACCGCCTCGGAACTGCGTCAGGGGAACCTGGCGGCGGCGAAGACGGTCATCGCAGCCCACGTGGAAGCGCCATGGGTCGGCGTGCGTGATGCGCTTACCGAGCTGATCGACCTTCAGGTCAACGAAGGCCGCAAGCAGTACGACAAAGGAACTGCGCACTACGAATCAACCATCTACGTGAACGTAGGCGCCGCAGTGATCAGCATGATCCTCGTGTTCGGCGTGTGCCTCGCGGTCATCAGGTCCATCCTGAGGCCATTGCGCACGCTGAGTGCAGCGTTGAAGAACGCGCAGCGCGACAACGATCTCACAGTGCGGGCGAAGGTGGACACGGAAGACGAGATTGGCGACGCGATGAACGCCTTCAACGCCCTGATGGCGCAATGGCAGGGCACTGTCGGCACGCTCAAGCAGGACGCCGCCAGGTTGTCCGTCGCCACGATCAGCGTTGCTGCCGCAGCCAACGACATTGCAGTGAAGGCGCAGGCCCAGAGCGAGGCGGCCTCCTCCACCGCCGCCTCGGTCGAAGAGGTGTCGGTCAGCATCAGCCAGGTCGCCGATCATGCGGCGGAAACCCGCAACATTGCGCAGACCGCCAGCAGGCTGTCGGAAGACGGCCGCGACACCATGCGCAAGGCTGCCGAGTCGATGGGCAAGCTCGCCGGATCAGTGCAGGACTCGGCGCACATGATCGAGTCTCTGGCCAAACGCTCGGCTGAAATCTCCACCATCGTCGATGTGATCCGCGACATTTCAGAGCAGACCAACCTGCTGGCGCTGAACGCGGCGATCGAGGCCGCGCGCGCTGGCGAGCAGGGACGCGGTTTCGCCGTGGTCGCCGACGAGGTGCGCAAGCTCGCCGAGCGTACCGGTAGCTCGACCACCCAGATCTCGGCACTGACTGCTGCGATCCATGAGGAAGTGAAGGCCGCCGTCTCCCAGCTGCAGCAGAGCACCTCGCAAGTCGACGAAAGCGTGCGTCTGTCGGGCGAGGTCGAACAGGCGCTGGCCCAGATCAACGAGGGTGCAGGATCGAGCCGCAACTTCATCGGCGACATCGCCGCCGCAGCCGCCGAGCAGCGCGCGGCAAGCCAGGATATCGCCCGTCATGTAGAGCAGATCGCCCGTATGTCGGAGGAGTCCAGCCGCGCCATCGAGACCGCGAGCAACACCGCGCGCAACCTCGAGCGGTTGGCCGACGCGGTCAACGCCCAGGTCGCCCAGTTCCGCGCCTGAGCCTTCATAGGCTCCACCCGCAGATCACCCGAAGGCCCACCCGATGTCCGAACTGTTGCAGAACATCGATGCCCGCACCCGGCTGGCCGGCACCAACAAGCTCGAGATGCTCATGTTCTCGCTGGGGGAGGACTCCCGCAGCAAGCGCACCGAAACTTTCGGTATCAATGTGTTCAAGGTACGTGAAGTCATGCGCACCCCCGAGATCACCCGCGCGCCCGACATGCCCAATGCAGTCGAGGGCATGGTGAGCCTGCGCGGGGTGTTGGTACCAGTGATCGACCTGGTGCGCTACACCGGCCTGGAAACCGAGACCCGGGCCGAGGTGATGATCGTCACCGAGTACAACGGTCGTACACAGGGGCTGCTGGTGGCGGCAGTGGACACGATTCTGCGCATTGACTGGTCGATGATGAAGGTTCCGCCCCCCATGCTGGCGCAGAAGATGGACGGCCTGATCACCGCCGTGACCGAGCTTCCCGATGGCCGCCTGGTGATGATGATGGATGTCGAGAAAGTGCTCGCCGACACCAGCGGCGTCAACGATGACGATCTGTTCCAGCACCTCAAGCCGGTCGAGAAGGAAGGTCGGGCGGTGTTCTTCGCCGATGACTCCAGCACCGCGCGCAAGCAGATCGCGCGCACCCTGGACGCACTCGGCCTGCGTCACCAGCAAGCGGTGAACGGGCGCCAGGCCTGGGAGCAGTTGCAGAAACTCGCCGAGCAGTCGGCCACGCGCGGACAGGCGCTCTGCAGCAGCCTGCACCTGGTGCTGACCGACGTCGAGATGCCCGAGATGGACGGCTACATGTTGACCCGATGCATCAAGAACGACGCGCGGTTCAAGGGTATCCCGGTGCTGATGCACTCGTCGCTTTCCGGGAACTCGAACTCGCAGCTTGGGCGCTCGGTCGGCGTCGACGAGTACGTTTCCAAATTCGAACCTCAGCGGCTTGCGGCAACCCTGTCGCGCATGCTCGCCTGAGCCACGCTGGAGGCTCATCAATGGACCAGGCAGGCAGCACCAACATGCTCGACTCGGTCGATGCACGCACCCGGCTCGCCGGATCAAACAAGATGGAAATCCTGTTGTTCTCGCTGGGGTCGCGCGAGACCTTCGGCATCAATGTGTTCAAGGTGCGAGAGGTGACCAAGGCGCCGAAGGTGACGCGCACACCGAACATGCCGGTCGGCGTTGAGGGCGTGATCAGCCTGCGCGGCAACATCATTCCGGTGATCGATCTGGCGCAGTTCGCTGGCCTGGCCGACCCGGCGCTGAGCTCGCGCGAAACCATGATGGTGACCGAGTACAGTCGCCACTCTCAGGCGTTCCTGGTCCACGATGTCGAGCACATCATCCGGGTGGACTGGGACCAGGTGAAGCCTCCCGAGACCCGCGTCTGCGCCGCGGACAGCCCGATCACCGCGATCACCCGCCTCGATGGCGGGCGTCTGGTGTCGATCCTGGATGTCGAACATGTGCTCTCCCGGGTCTATGGTGAGCCGCTGGTGCCCGAGATCGCCCCGCTCGCGGGTGAGCGTGAATCGACGGTGTTCTATGTCGACGACTCGCTCGTGGCGCGACGCGAGATCAGCCAGGTGCTGGAGAAGCTTGGCGTGAAGTCGCTGCAGGCGACCAATGGCCGCGAGGCCTGGGACCGGCTGCTGGCCATGGCAGCACGCGCCGATGCCGAAGGCACGGCGGTATCGGCCCAGATCGGCCTGATACTCGCAGACGCCGAGATGCCCGAGATGGACGGCTATGTGCTGACCCGGCTGATCAAGTCGGATGCGCGCTTTCGCGACATCCCGGTGGTCATGCACTCCTCGCTTTCGTCGAGCGCGAGCCGCGCCATGGGGCAGAGCGTCGGCGTCGACGCCTATGTCGCCAAGTTCGACGCGAGCGTGCTGGCCGAGACGCTGCGACCGATGCTCAAGCGGGCAGCCTGACCGGTGCGGGCTGACCCGCCGACCGTCGAGCCCCGACCGCCAGCGCCCGACAGACAACGACCCCGGCACCACCTTTCAGAGACCGAAGCACCGGAGCGACAGCATGAGCCAAGAAAACCTGAAATTTCTAGTTGTCGATGACTTCTCCACCATGCGCCGCATCGTGCGCAACCTGTTGAAGGAACTCGGCTTCACCAATGTCGATGAGGCGGAAGACGGGGTTGCCGCACTGGCCAAGCTCAAGGGCGGCAAATTCGACTTCGTGATCTCCGACTGGAACATGCCGAACATGACCGGGATCGAGCTGCTGCGCGCCGTGCGCGCCGACCCGGCGCTCGCCGGCTTGCCCGTGCTTATGATCACCGCCGAGGCGAAGAAGGAGAACATCATCGAGGCCGCCCAGGCCAAGGCCAACGGCTACATCGTGAAGCCGTTCACCGCCGCCGTGCTGGACGAGAAGCTCAACAAGATACTCAAGACGCTAGAGAAGGTGGGCTGAAACGATGAACGACGGCTCGGTATCGATACATGATTCGCCCGACCTGGAGGCACTCTTCGACAGCATCGTGGCGGCGAGCACCGCGCCCGTCGAGGCGACAGCAGCATCGTGCGCCGCGGGCAACACCGGCGGCAACGCCGGCGCGGCGCCGAGCGAGGTGCTGGCGACCATCGGCAAGCTCACCCGCACACTGCATGACAGCCTGCGCGATCTCGGCCTGGACAAATCGCTGCAGCAGGCTGCCGAGTCGATTCCCGGAACCCGGGATCGGCTCGCCTACGTCGCCACCCTCACCGAGAATGCTGCCGAGCGCGCGCTGACCGCGACCGAGACCGCGCGCCCGTTGCAGGACGCCCTGGAGTCCGAATCCAGGGCGTTGGCGACCCAGTGGGACCGTCTGTTCGACAAGCAGCTCTCGGTCGAGGAGTTCAAGGCCCTGGTCGGTTCGACCCGGTCCTATCTGGCCGCGGTGCCCGCCCGGACCGAAGCGACCCGCACCCAGCTCACCGAGATCATGATGGCGCAGGACTTCCAGGACCTCACAGGACAGGTGATCAAGAAGATCACCGAGGCCGCGCACGACGTCGAGCAACAGTTGCTCGAGCTGCTGGTCGAGCAGATGCCACCGGCGAAACGGGCCGAGGCCGAAGGCATGCTCAACGGGCCGGTGGTGAACAGCGCAGGCCGCACCGATGTGGTTACCAGCCAGGATCAGGTCGACGAGCTGCTGGAGTCACTGGGCTTCTGAGCCGCAGTAACCCAAGCAGAGACAATCACGCCCGCCGCCACCCCTCCGCCACCCTACGCACCCTGTCCAGGTCGAGACCGAAATGAGTGACTTCTCCGGTGATCAAGAACTGCTGAGCGACTTCCTGGTGGAAGCCGGCGATCTGCTGGCAGATGTCGACAACAAGCTGGTCGAGCTGGAGAAGCGGCAGGACGACCCGAACCTGCTGAACCATATCTTTCGCGGCTTCCACACGATCAAGGGCGGCGCGGGTTTTCTCGGCGTGCAACCCCTGGTCGAGCTGTGCCACCTGACCGAGAGCCTGTTCGACAATCTGCGCAACGGCACGCTCAGGCTGGACGCGGCTCTGATGGATGTGATCCTGGAGGCCACCGGCACCGTGCGCGACATGTTCGATACGCTCGCAAATGCGGGTCAACCGGCGCCGGCCGCCGCCGGTCTGCTGGAAAGACTCGGTCTGGCAATCGTGGGCGAACTCAGGCTGACCTCGGCCGAGCCGGCAGCCCTGGCGTTCGCGGTACAACCGACCCCCGCCGGGGCCGCGGCCGTCGAGGACGGTCTGGATTGGGGCGCACTGCACAGCGCGCTTACCGGCCAGCCAGCCGCAGTCATCAGCCTGCCGGTGCAGCCCGCGTCGAGGCCGCAAGAGGCGCCTCCTGCTGCGGCCCCTGCAGCAAGCCCGGCGCATGGCCGGCGCGATACAGATCAGCCGGACACCCGCGCCGATCGCGCCGGGCGCCGCGACAATGACAAGCTGGTGGTCAAGGACAATACGCTGCGCATCGACACCGCACGTCTCGATCAGGTGCTCAACCTGTCCGGAGAGATCGGCCTCACCAAGAACAGGCTCACCTGCCTGCGCAGCGAAATCATGCAGGGCAAGACCTCGCTCGAGGTGTTCCGCGCACTGGATGAGGCGGTAAGCCAACTCGACCTTCTGGTCGGCGACCTGCAGAACGCGGTGATGAAGACCCGGATGCAGCCGGTCGGCCGGTTGTTCCAGAAGTATCCGCGAATGGCACGCGACCTTGCCCGCCAGCTCGGCAAGGAACTCGAACTGGAACTGGTCGGCGAAGACACCGAACTCGACAAGACGATGATCGAGGAACTGAACGACCCGTTGGTGCATCTGGTCCGCAACTCGGTGGACCACGGAATCGAGTCGATGGAAGAGCGCCGGCTCGCCGGCAAACCGGAGAAGGGCACGGTCCGCATGTCCGCGCGCCAGGCCGGCGACCATATCGTCATCGAGATCTCCGACGATGGCAAGGGCATGCGAGCGGAAACGCTGCGCCGCAAGGCAGTCGAGAAGGGACTGATCGATGCAGAAGGCGCGAGCGCGCTCGACGATCGCCAGGCTTTGCATCTGATCTTCATGCCCGGTTTCTCGACCAAGGACGAAGTGTCCAGCGTCTCCGGGCGCGGGGTCGGTATGGACGTGGTCAAGAGCAACATTCAGAAGCTGAACGGCCGGGTCGACATCACCTCCGAACCTGGCTCGGGCACCAGGATCACGATTTCGCTGCCGCTCACCCTGGCGATCCTGCCAGTGCTGGTGGTTCGGGTCGGAGACCAGCCCTTCGCCGTGCCGCTGTCGATGGTTCGCGAGATCATTCCGATCCGCACCAACGATGTGCAGGCGGTTTCGGGCCGCGCCACCATGGTGGTACGCGACGAGGTGCTCCCGGTCAGAACACTGTCCGGACTGATCGGCTGGCCGCAGCCAGAGGCGCCACGCTATGGCGTGCTGCTGCAGGCGGCGCTGTCGTCGCTGGTGCTGGCAGTGGACGGCTTCGTCGGCCGGGACGACGTGGTGATCAAGCCGCTGGATCAGATCCGGCCCAAGGGCGTGGCCGGGGCGACCCAGGCCGGTGACGGCTCGGTCGTGCTGGTGCTGGACATGGAAGCCCTGCTCGCCGAGGTCGGCGCGGACGATCCGGCAACGC
>Ga0105046_10003061_pt1 | contig 26482 bp, 24 predicted proteins | sample MAT03_FD_78385 | JGI IMG/M metagenome (GOLD analysis project Ga0105046, IMG submission 78385) | Freshwater microbial communities from Lake Fryxell liftoff mats and glacier meltwater in Antarctica - MAT-03 (megahit assembly) | ecosystem: Environmental > Aquatic > Freshwater > Ice > Liftoff...
AGTCGCTATCGTCGGAGTCGCTATCGTCGGAGTCGCTATCGTCAGAGTCGCTATCGTCAGAGTCGCTATCGTCGTCACCAGTGCCGCAGCCGATGGAGCGTGCAACCGAAAACTCCGGAATGGCTGCCTGGTCGAGCGCGCCGACCGCGCCCGGATCGGCGCGGTCGCCGTCATGGTCCCCGTGCTCACGGTCGTCCTCACCGTTGCCGTGCTTGCCGTCGCCGTGCTCGTCCGACTCGGAATCGTCCGAGTCGGAATCGTCCGAATCAGAATCGTCCGAATCAGAATCGTCCGAGTCGGAATCGTCCGAATCAGAATCGTCCGAGTCGTCGCACGTCGCAGGACCTGCGCTCCCCGGCGCCGGGGGTGCGCCATTCGAGACAGGGGGCTCGACGGCAGCGCCGGCAGTGGAGATTCCAGCCTGCGCCTCAGCAATCCACCGGCTCACCTTACCGAGATCGACGGTCGCTCCGCCGCTCTCGACATACACCGCCGCCTCGATCTGCTCTCCGGTGCTCCTGAGAATGACCGGGAAGTCTTCACCGTTGGAGGTCACCACCAGGCGGTACGAGTGTCCGCGCTTCAATGCGATGGAGAAGTCGCCCGCCCCCTTGCCGACGCGAGCCTTCGTCCTGTCGCCCGAGTCGGCGATCGCGACGATGGCGTCTCCGCGACTGAACGACGTCGTGTCGAGCGTGCCTCGAAGGGTCGAGGTCGACCGCCCCGAGGAAGAACACGAGGACGTGCCCAGCGCCAGCGCACTCGATGCGACGAGCAACGCAACGGAGAGCTTGCCGGACTTCATATCCGCACAGGCTACGCGAGCCGTCGGGGGTCGACCAGCTGCTCGTGGCTCCTGACACGCCAACGACTGATTCGACGGGCAGTCGCGTGCAGTCGCGTCCCTCGACGCAGCGCTTCTTCGCGAGGTACCCCGACCAGATCCTCTTCGGCACCGATCTGGCGCCCGGGAGCGCGCGCGCCTTGCCCATTTATGCGCGCTTCCTCGAGACCGAGGACGAGCACTTCGATACCGAGCGCGCCAAGGGTCGTCAGGGCCTGGGAAATGTCTATGGTCTCGGCCCACCGTCAACCTCCCCGTCCGCGACGTGAAGCGCTCGATGGAGTTCTTCGCCAAGCTCGGCTTCGAGTTCAACATGCAGTTCACCAACGACACGGCAGCCTGCATGGTGATCAGCGAGGAGGCGTCCGTGATGCTCCTCGGCGAGCCCTTCTTCAAGACGTTCACGAAGAACGCGATCTGCGATACCAGCACCACACCGAGGGGCTGTTCGCGCTCTCTTGCACCAGTCGTGCCGAGGTCGACGAGATGGTCGCCAAGGCCACCGCCGCTGGCGGGCGGCGGGCGATCGACGCCAAGGATCACGGCTTCATGTACGGCTCGAGCTTCTACGACCTCGACAACCACCACTGGGAAGTCATGTGGATGGACATGAGCGCGATGCCGCCGGCGTGAGCTCCAACAGGCTAATTGCGAGAAACGGTGAGGCGTCGCCCGGCGCTCTCGACCTCGACGACACGTGCGTCGAGGCTACATGTCCATGCCGCTCAGCGCCTGGAGGCGATCCGAGACATCGGGCTGCTCAGTCGAGCCACGCGACCGCTACCCGTCACGCGCTGAGTCGGACCGGCTCGAGATAGGGGTCTTCATGGGCGTCGCAAGCTGCCAGCGTTGGCGCCCCGACGACGACTGGCTCGCCGAAGGAGGTGCCATCGAACGCGGCCTCGGCGCGGGCGCCCTCATCGTCCACCGCGGCCTCGCCCAGCGCGGCCTCCAACTGAGCCTCATCGACAAGGGCCTCATCGACAAGGGCCTCATCGACCTCGCGCTGGCTGAGCCCGTCGCGATCGAGGCACGCCGCGTCGAGCGCTATCTGCAGCTCGAGCAGGGCCTGCCGCGCCGACGTCGGGAGGTGCCCACGCGGGACGCGCACCGCGACGACGCGCGCGGCCTGCAGCACCGGGAGCAAAGCCTCGATCGCGTCGAGCAACTGCGCGCGATCGACGTGCGCTGCGCGGGCGAGGTCATCGAGGTCGCCGTCATGCAGGGTCGTGCGCACGTGGCGGTCTCGCGTGGTGGCAAAGTCGCTCTCGGTCGGGAGTGCCATGCGAAGGAGGATGCGCCAGGCGGTCGGGCGCGCGCACGCACTTTCGAAGTGGTGCGGACACAATATGTCCTAGCCCGACCGTGGGCGCGACCTGCTTGGAGGGCACCACGAGCACCGACCAGGCTCTTCACCGTACGAGCAGGTCGACTGTTGGAATCGCCAGATTTCGAGGCAAAAAGAGCGCGTACGTGGTGTTCGATCGGCACCACGACAACGTGACGGAGCAGCCAAGCCCAGGCTGTCGTCGAGGCTCGGCTCCATGTCGGCTGGGCGGTCCGGCGTAGGCTCGCGAAAAAAGTCGTGGCCTCCGGGTCGGGAGCCGTCGCCATGCAGCTCGCGCGAAGTCGGGCTCACTTCCTTCCGAAGGATAGGCCCGCGACTTCGCATGCGTCGTCTGGCCTGGCGATGCATGCATGACTATTTGATAGACATGACCGCGCGTTAGCGCCCGCTGACGTCTCCACTACACGACATTTGACCTGACCGGCCTCAACCTCCTTCGCGCGTCCCTTCCCCGATGGAGGGGCAGCAATCATGGCGACGCGCAAGGAGACGAGCTACCTATTGAATTCGTGCATCGTGCAAGGTTGGCGCCCGCGCGTCGTTTACTAGCCGTTCTGCACGATCGAAAAATCGAACACGCCGAAATCGAGTCCCTCTCCTGGCGTGATCGCGATGAGGAGCCGCTCGTCGAAGAACGAATCGACTTCGTTGAACGGGTCGTCCGGGAAGTAGAGCTGGGTCGTGAGCAGCGCGTGCCCGGGCGCGGAGACCTTCACGTGGATGTGCGCGGGCCGGAACTGCGCCCCGTTGAGGTAGCGGCCGGGGATGATCGTATCGATCTCGTAACGACCTTCCTCATCGGCGCGAACGCGACCGCGCAGGGTGAAGCCCTGATTGTCGTAGACGCCCTCGTCGTCGGCCTGCCAGAGGTCGAGGATTGCGCCGTCGATCGGCGCGCAGTCGCTCGCCGAGCGAACGACACCGGAGAGGCGGAGGTATACGCCGCCACCGAGGCCATCGAGCCCGGGCAACGCCCCGTCCACGAACGGCGCGCCCGCCGTGTAGAACGGGCCCTCGATGTCATCCTCGGTCTCCTCGCAAGTCGGCGTGCCGCCGCCGCCACCGCCGCCCGAGCCATTGCTCGACGTCGTCGGTCCGGCGCCACCACCGCCACCTTGGCCGCTGCCACCCTGTCCGGCGCCACCGTTGCCCGCGCTGCCGCTGGCGGTGGAAGTCGAGGTCGCCTCACCAGAGCCGCTCGCCGCCGTCCCCGACGTGCTGGTCGCCGACGGACCGTTGTTCGACGAACCGCCTCCCGACCCGGCGGTCGCCTCCGTCGAGTCGTCACCGCAGCCGAGACCGAGCAAGCCGGTTGCTGCGGCCCCCGCGATGGTCGCCTGGAGGAAGGTGCGGCGCGGTGTGGCCCCGCTGGTCGGGTCGCGCGCACTGTCGTCGTTTCGGATGTCGTCGGCCATGGTGTGTTGTCTCCCCGGCGAAAGGCTCGCCCTTACCAGACAACAAGTGCCACGGCCGGCAAAGAATGAGAAACGCTTCTTCGGATACGAGATTGAACAACGGATCCTTACAATCGCTCCCGTTCGGCCGCTCGAGCTCCTCAGGACCTCTTCGCCCATCGCTGCGGGACGGCCGCGACACGCCGACTATGCTCACGCCCGTGAACCTCCCCTTCACTTCCCCCGGCACCTCCTCCGGCACCTCCCCCGGCACTCCCCACGGCACCCCGGTCACTCCTCCGGGCGCCTACCGCGCCCGCCGTCGCCTGTTGCAGGAGCACGTTCCCGGCCTGGGGATCGTCTTCGCCGCGGGCCACGCGCCGGCGCGCAACTACGCGGGGAACACCTACGCTTTCCGCGCGTCCAGCCACTTTCTCTACTTCGGCGGACCTGCGATCGAGGGCGCGGTGATCCTGATCGATCGCGGCCGCTCGACGCTCTTCTGCGATCCGCCCGACGAAGGTGATGCGCTCTGGCACGGTGCCCGCCCCTCGCTGGAGGAGCGCGCGGCCGCAGCCGGCGTCGACGAGGCGCGACCGATCGGCGAGCTTGCCGAAGCGCTGCACGGCGGGCGAGAGCGTATCGCGACGCTCGCGCCCCTCGGCCACGCTGCCGCAGCGGCCCTCGGCCAGCATCTCGGGCGGACCGTCACCGCCGGCAGCGCCGCGCGGCTCGAGCCCGGCTCGCACGACGCACGACTCGCCGACGCCGTGATCGACATCCGCCTCCACCACGACGACGCGGCGATCGATCAGCTCCGCGCCGCCGCCACGGCCAGCGTCGCGGCGCACGAGGCGGGCATGCGCGCCACGCGCGACGCACGCATCGAGCGCGAGGTCGCCGCGGCGATGATCGCCACCCTTCGCGCGCGCGGCATGGGCGACGCCTACGGACCGATCGTCACCGTGCACGGCGAGATCCTCCACTCCCACTCCCACGACGGGCCGATCGCGCCTGGCGATCTGCTCCTTTGCGACGTCGGCGGCGAGACCCCGGAGGGTTGGGCCGGCGACATCACCCGCACCTGGCCCGTCTCGGGGACGTACAGCCCGACCCAGCGCGCCCTCATCGAGGTCGTGCTCGCCTCACAGCTGCGCGCCATCGACCGCGTGCGGCCCGGCGTGCGCTACCGCGACGTGCACGAGACCGCGAAGCGGAGCCTGGTCGAAGGTCTGCGCGATCTGAAGATCCTCCGCGGCGAGGTCGACGGCCTCCTCGAGCGAGGTGCCGCCGCGCTTTTTTTCCCTCACGGCGTCGGGCACCTCATCGGTCTCGACGTCCACGACATGGAAGACCTGGGCGACAGAGCCGGGTATGCGCCCGGGCGCACGCGATCGGCTGCATTCGGCGACTCGTTCCTGCGCCTCGATCGCGATCTCGAGCCGGGCATGGCGGTGACGATCGAGCCCGGCTTCTACCAGGTACCGGCCATCCTCGATGATCCTGCGCGGGTGGAGCGCTTCAAGGGCGACCTCGACCGAGACGTCCTCGCAAAGTTCGCCGACGTGCGGGGCATTCGCATCGAGGACGACGTGCTCTGCACGACCGGCGATCCCGAGGTGCTCACCGGCGCCCTCGTGAAGCATCCGGCCGACATCGAGCAGCTGATGGCGGGGTGAGACGGCGCATGAGGCCGGCGGGCCGCCCGAGCCCGACGGCGGAGAGCTGCTGCGAGCTTTCGTTCGCGACGCTGTTGGCATGATGCTCGGATCCATGACCCGTGCCCCCTTGCTCCGTCTGCTCTCGCCACTTGTGCTCTGCGGTGTGCTTGCTGCGTGCGGCGACGACTCCACCGTCGGCACCGGCGGTGGCGGTGGCGCAACCTCGAGCTCGGGTTCGCCCTCCAGCTCGTCCGACTCGACGTCGACTCCAGCGTCCAGCGGCAGCACCACGAGCTCAGGCAACACCACGAGCTCGGCGGGCGGCAGCGGCGGCAGCGGACAGGGCGGCAGCGGACAGGGCGGCAGCGGACAGGGCGGCAGCGGACAGGGCGGCAGCGGACAGGGCGGCAGCGGCGGAGCCGGGCAAGGCGGCGACCTGCCCGCGTTCGGTGACGACTGCGACTCGAACGACGATTGCTTCGGAGGCGAGTGCGTCGAGGTCAACGGCCATCGGACCTGTCGGGTCGACGTCACAGAGGCGACCGCCTGCGAAAATCCGCAATTCGACGAGTGCTGCGACACGTCCGAGTGCGCGGATCCCAGCCAGATCTGCACGATCATGCCCGACGCGTATTGCGGCGGTGCGAAGCCCAACTTCTACAACCAATGCGTCTCGACCGACGACACCTGCGCCGACCTCGACTGCGGCAAGGGTGACGCCGCCTGTGCGCCGCCCGGGACGTTTGGCTTCAGCGCGGCGCGTTGCGTGACGCGCTACTGCCACGAGGACGGCGACTGCAACGAGGGCCCGGGCGGATCGTGCGTCCCGATCGACAACCCCTGCTGCGGCTCCACCAGCGGCTTCTTCTGCGCCTACGCGGACGATGGCTGCCGTTCCACCTCGGACTGCGGAGAAGGGACGTACTGCGAGCCGAACTTCGCGACCGGTGTCGCCAGCTGCGTGCCAGGCGTGCCGGCCTGCCCGGCTTGATCGGGGGGCGCGTCTCGCGGCGCAGTCGCGGGGCGCGCAGCACCAGGGCGCGGCGAGGTTCGCGCTGTCTCAGCGAACGCCGACGATCTCGATCAACTCGTTCTTGTCGCCGCGCTTGACGGTGACCTCGTCGCCGACCCGCGCACCGATCAACGCCTTGCCCAGCGGGGCGGACGAGGTCACGACTGCGATCATCTTGCCTCCAATAGTCAGCTTCTCGCCGCCGCCGGCGGAGGCCACGAACACCGTCGTCGATCCGGAGTCGGCCTCCATCGTGACGATGGCTGACAGCCCGATCGGATCGCCTTCGGCGAAATCCCGGATGGGCATGCCAGCGAGACGCACCAGATCCTCGTCGAGCGATTGCACGCGCTGTGCCTGCCCACGCGCGACGTAGGACGTCTCGGTGGCGCGCATGTCCTTGTCGCCTTCGGCACGGTTTTCGGAGTGGGTCGCGGCATCCTGGGTGCGGCGCTGCGAGGCGGCGGCCGCCTCGCGGGCCCGCTCCAGCGCGGCCTGAAGCTCCTTGTGCAAGGCGCGCTTGTCGAGGTCGCTCACGACGTTCGAGGGTAGTCGACTCACGCCCCAGACAGCGAGCCCGCGAGGCGGACCGACGCGGTATTCGTTCGGGATTTCCACGGGCTTTCGACGCAAATTCGTCGAAGGGTGCAGCTTCCGTCACACTCGAGGGTATGCCGTACGGGCCACCTCGCTTGATCGGTCGTGCTCGGGTCCTCTTCACTGCGCTGATCGCCGCGGCGCTCTGCGCCTCCTGCAGCGGCGAGGCGGGGCCTCCTCCGGCGACAGCACCTGCCGAGGCTCGCGGCGATACGAACGCCGAGGCCTCGCACCTCGACTCGCCTGCCGCCATGGCGGCGAAGAGCGAAAGCGGTGCGGAAACCGCTTCGACGACTTCGCCGTCTGCTCCTCCCACCGCACCGCCCAGCCCGGGCGATGGCCGGCCGCGATTGTATGCGTCCCAAGGATTCGTCAAGATCATGGCGGCGCCCGATCTCAAGGCGAACCTGATCGGCATGGTGCGCGCTGGGCAAGGCGTCCCCCTCAAGACCGGCAAGCCCCTGACTGGCAGCTCGCTCGGGTCGTGCAAGTCCGGCTGGTACGAGACGCTTCCGCGTGGCGTCGCCTGCCTCAACGATCTGTCGACACTCGATCGTGACGACGTTCGCGTCGCAGCGGCCCGCCTCGCCCTTCCCGATACGTCGCGCGCGCTGCCCTTCAATGTGGGCACATCGATCGGCGCGCCGATGTACGCGCGGATCCCGACCCGCAAGGAGCAGCTGCAGAGGGAGCCCGGGCTCGAGGCATACCTCGCGCGCCCGGCTACGGCATCCGATCCGGAAGACGGCGCCATCGACGCTCGCCCATCCAACAACCCGGTGCCGCCCGAGCTGACGCGCTACTTCGCGGCCGCGAAGCCACGGCTCCTCGCCGACGATTCAGCCTACGCCGAGCGCAAGATCGCGTGGAGCCGCGAGTTCGACGCGGAGGGTCGCACGTGGTTGCTCACCGCCGACATGGGCCTGGTCCCGAAGGACAAGGTACGCCAGAAGGCGACGCCGCAGCTGCAAGGCGTCGATCTCGCGGCGCCGGGCGCACCGAAGCTTCCTCTGGCGTTCACCTGGCTGGGTGACGTGAAGAGGTTCAAGCGCGACGCGAGCGGCACGCTGGTCGACACCGGCGAGGTGTGGCCCCGCCACACCTACTTCGAGGTCACCACGCAGTCGACACGTGGCCCCGGCGGCATGTTCTGGAAGACGACGGACGATCACTACGTGCGCAACGATCAGGTCTCGATGATCAAAGTCCGCGACGGCGGTCGACCCCCCAGCGTCAAGGCGAAAGACAAGTGGATCCATGTGCGCGTGACCTGGGGCTACCTCGTGGCGTACGAAGGCGACAAACCGGTCTACACCGCGGCCATCTCACCCGGCGTCGACGGCATCAACGCGCGCTCGCAGGGTCACAACACCAAGCAAGGCATCCACACCGTCGGCTGGAAGCTTTTCTCCGCCGACATGTCCGGCGTCGACAAGGCCAAGGAATGGGCGGTCGATGAGGTCCCATTCGTCGGCTACTACAAGGAGAGCTACGGCCTCCACGGCGCGTACTGGCACGACGAGTTCGGTCGGCCCAAGAGCCACGGCTGCATCAACCTGGCACCCAAGGACGCCAAGTGGATGTTCGGCTGGATGGATCCAGCGATGCCCGAGGGCTGGTACGCGGTGGCGGCGGCCCCCGGAATGGGCGTCCCATTCACCTGGGTCGACGTCCGGCCCTGATGCGGCGTTGGTTGCAAGTCATGCGCTGAATGAGAGGAGGGGACCTCGGCGCGGCGCTTGCTTGAGCGTCGCGGGTGTCCGCCGTCTTCGACAAGCTCCGGTCCCTGCCATCGTGGGCGAAGCGACATCGGACCCTGGCTGTCGTCTCAGCGCTGATCGTGACGCTGGGCACAGCAGGGCTCGGATTCGCCGCCTGCAAGTCCGACGACGCGCCGCGCGGCTTCGAGCTGCGCGTGGCCGTACCGACCTCGCAGGCCGGATTCTCTTTGGCCCTCTACCAGACGCTCGGCGCGCGCATGACGCCCGGTCACGAGGTCACGCTGATCTCGAACGGTGCCGTGTTCGACGAGCTCGACAAATCCATCCGCGCTGCGCGCAGCAGCGTGCACGTGGTGATGTACATCTGGGAAAAGGGTGCGGCATCCGATCGGGTCGTCGCCGCGTTGGTCGACCGGGCACGCGCCGGCATCGCTTGCCGCATCGTGGTCGACGACTTCGGCAGCCCCGACTTCGACGAGGATGTCCGTCCGCAGCTCGCCGAGGCCGGCTGTGAGGTCCGGACGTTCCGGCCGATTCTCGAAGGCACCGACGAGCTGGCCCGCAACCATCGCAAGATCGTGGTCGTCGATGGCAATATGGCGTTCGTCGGCGGCTTCGGCATCCGCGACGAATGGCTGGGCGATGGCGTCACGAGCGAGAGCTGGCGGGAGGCGTCGGTGCGCCTGGTCGGGCCCGCGGTACAGGGCGCCCAGCAGGCCATGGCCGAGAACTGGCAGGAGGCAGGGGGCGCATTCCTGCCGACCGAGGCGTTCCCGCGGATCGCTCCTTTGGGCGCGGCGTCGGTCGCGGTGATCGGCAGCAGCGCCTCGTCGACCTCGAACCGCGCTGAGCGGCTGATGCAGCTCGTGTTCCAGGCGGCGACGCGACGCCTGTGGATCGCCAACGCGTACTTCGTTCCGTCGGAGGCCATGCTCTCGATGCTGGAGCGCAAGGCGAGCGAGGGCGTGGACGTGCGCCTCCTGGTGCCGAGCAAGGAGCACAACGACTCCAAGGCGTCCGCCGGCATGCAGCCGCTCAAGGTCGGCTCGCTCATCGAGCGCGGGGTGCGCGTGCTCGCCTACCAGCCGTCGATGATGCACGCCAAGACCATCGTGGTGGACGACGACCTCTCCGTGGTCTCATCGATCAACCTCGACCCCCTCTCGTCGAGCAAGCTCGAGGAGATCGCCGTGGTGATCCAGGACACCACGTTCGCCGCGAGCCTGGCGCGCACCTTCGAAGAGGACAGCGCGCGCAGCGAGCGCGTCGAGCGCTGACGCGACCCTCCGCACCTGAGCCGCAAGAGGCACCAAATGTGCTCAAACGCGTTCGAATCGAACGCGTCGGGCCTCATCCACGCGAAGCCAGTGCATCGAGGAGTGTGTCGGTCAAACTGCTGCGCGCCCCGCTAGCTGCGTTGCCGGGGGCCCACCGGTCCTCAGCGTACAGGAGTACGCTTCCGACCGGTCCCCCCCGGCGCCTTGCTATCAGGTCTGCTCGCGACGTTTGCCCGACACACTCCTAGCCGCCTCCGATCGAACAGCGTGCCCAATCGCCTCGATTGGGCTCCGTCATGTCGCCGGTTTGCACCGACGACGATGGATGACGCTCTTGGCCGCGTCCGCCGCACTGGTCGTCACCGCCACGCCACGAAATGCGTCCGCCGACGACGCAGAGAAAGAAAATGAGGCGGCCGGCTGGGACGCTCGTCCCGAGGCGCCGCCCCGTGCGCCCTCGCCCGCCGCCACGCCTCGCACTTCGCAGGGAGACTCCGCATCGCGCGACGGCAAGCGAGCCATTCCCGACTATGACGGCCGCCCCGACGTGCCCGCGGACGATGGAGTCGCGATCTGGACGGCGCGCGTGCTGCTCGCGCCGGGGCGGCTGGTGACCGAGGCGCTCATCCGCGAGCCTGCGCGAGGCCTGGTCTTGCTCGCGCAGGAAGTGGAGCTCATCGGCGGCGTGGCCGATGCAACGACCCGGGATCCCGACAGCACCGTCGGGCTCACGCCGATCGGCGTCATCGAGCTGGGCAATCGACCGCTCCTCGGCATGTACGCACAGATCGAGCACCTCATCGCGCCATGGGAGAGGTTGCGCGCCGTCGCGATGATCGGCGGCACCGACGTCATGCGCAGCCACCTCGTCGACGAGATGGGCCTATCCGATTCTGCCCGGCTCGAGCTCGGGTTCGCGGCACTGCGGCGTGACGACCTGCTCACCTGGGGAACGGGCCCGAACGCGGACGGGTCCGCCGCAGGCACGTACGCCGTGGCGTCGCTCGAGGGTAACGCCACGTTTCACATCACGCTCGCCGATCGCGATCTGGCGTACGTCGAGACCTGGACGAGCCTCCGCCGTGCTCGCATCGACAACGGCGACTGCGATGACGGCGTCCTGGTCCCGCGCGACGGCGCGCCGAGCTTTCGCTGCGAAGGTCCGACGGTGGTGGAGCGCGCACGCGCTGGCGATGCGTCCCTGCCGCCCGGCTTCGGCAACACGACCACACTCGGCGCAGGCGCACGCTTCGTTCTCGACGCGCCTCCCCCACAGGGCACCCCGAGCCTGGGCGGGCGTCTCGATCTACGCGCCGAGGAGAAGGCGATCCTCGACGGTCCGCGCGACGGAGCATGGGTCGCCTGGGGTGCGCGCGGATCGCTCGCCGCCGATCTCACCGGGACGAGGCGGGTGCTGTCGCTGGGTGCGCAGCTCGATCTCGCAGTGCCCCTGGCCGACGACGTCGCGATACCGCTGCTCGACCTACCCGGCGCACAGCGACTCGACGACGATCTCGGCGGCGATCTCCTCCTCGGCCTGCGACCTGGACGTACTGTCGGACGCAGCCTGATCCAGGCCGCCCTCGATTACCAATGGCCGGTGTGGACCGCGCTCGATGCCCATCTGCAAGCAGGTGTCGGAAATGCGTTCGGCGCGCGCCTCGATGGCTTCGAGCCGGGGCAGCTTCGATTCGCGTTCGCGGGCGGCTTCGTCGCGCAGCTGCGGCGGGACTACGCGCTGCGCATCCTCGCCGGCTTCTCCACCGACACCTTCGATCGCGGCACCGAGCCTGCCCTCGCGCGACTGCTCATCGGCGGCAACACGGACTTGTAGCGCTGCATGCCAAGGGACCGGGAGAATCGGGAACGGGACCTTGAGAGTGGGAAGGGTACGGGGTCCGTCACGCCCCGAGGTGCATAGACCGGAGATGGTCCTCTATTTTCGCCCGCTGCTTGGGCAGGAGACTCCAATCGCCGGCACGCTCATCGAAGGCGCGGCGCACACGAATCGCTGTCCCGCGCACAAGCTGCTCCACCTGGTCCGGGTCGCGCCGGATCTTCTTTGCGAAGGCGCGAAACAAGGAATGAGTGATCGCGTGCATGTCGCGCTCTCCCTCGAGGGGCAAGGCGAGATCTGCCGCGAAGCTCGGGTAGACGATGGTCGAGACGAGGTCGTACGAGGGCGACAAGCGCGCGTTGATCCGGTCCGCATAAAGGATCGACCAGTTTTTCAAGTGGGCATCACCATTGCCGGCGAGAACATCGAAGACGATGCGTGAGATGAACGCCTCCACGTCCTCTGGAGCGATCGCATCAAGGTCCCGCGCCAACGCCGCGTACCCATGTGCGCGGTCGTACTTTCTCTCGGAGGGCACCGAGGGGACGTTCCGCACCTGCGCAAAGTCCTCTTGATGGACCGACTCGCCACCGGCGCCGCGGTCGTACCGGGCGCACAAGAATGCTTTCGTGCCGCCCTCGAGGATCCGCGTGCGCAGGTCCTCCGGCAGAGCATCGATCTCCTCAAGCTCGATGGTGTCGGTCTCCGGAACCAGAATCCCGGACGCACGCGCCCACGCCATGACTGCGCATTCCAGCTCCGGTAGGTGTGGATACGCTGGCGTTGGCAACTTCATAATCCAGTCCCCACCCCTGCCCTCCGCGTGGACGGTCACGCGCTCCCCGCGTGACACCGAGAGCTTCGGTTGCATCCCTGCGAGTGACCAGCGAATGCCCCCAACCGCCACGTTCGCTCTGGACTCAGACTCGGAGAAGGTCGTCTCGCCGCGCCGCTTGGGGAGCATCACGTCGTCGGACGCGAGGATCGAAACCGAGCCCGGCAAGTCCAGTCCGACCTGCCGAAGCACGGCGAAGTCGTCGGCGTCGGGCCCCAGATGCCTGACGATCACCTCGCGCAGCCATCCCTCCGGCAGCAGGTTCTGAAAGAACGGAAACAACCGAGGATGACGGAGACGGCTTTCGAGATCCTGATCGAGGAACCACTGTCCGAGGGTTGGGCGGGGTACCCCCGCGAGGTACGAGTCCTCGAAGGCCAGCGCCGAGCCACCGCCGGGTAGACGCTCCATGACGGCGACCCGCTCGCCGTGCAGCAAGACGACCAGCCTTTCGCTTTGCGCCGTCATGCCAGTGCGTCCGCGTCCGGTGCCAGCGGTCGGCGATCCGGTTCTCCGAACCGACATCTGTCCAGCAGCATCGTCGTGGTAGCGACCTGGATGGATTCGCGACGCAACCTCAACGCATTGCGAACGTCTCCGTCCATCAGGTAACCCCGCGCCTCCCTTCCGAACCCATGGCTAGACAGGATTTCTTCCGAGCTGTCCGTGAGGTCCTTGGCTGTCAGCACGCCCCGACGCGGCGGCAGCCAGAGGCGACTCGCCACGCCGTCCCCCGACCCAGCCCTGACCCCATCAGCGACGGATACGAGACGCGGCATCTTCGACACGTTCCCTGCAAGCTCCACCACGTCAATGGCATCGCCAGTCACGAGATCGCGTGGAGCCATGCTGGCGAGCCCGAGCAGAAAAAGGCGCACCAGCGCGTCGCTCTGCACGAATCGATCAGGTATCTGTGGCATCTCGGCCATCCGCCGCGGAACCAGCTCGAGGAGCGCCTGGACGGAGTCGTGGGCAGGCCCCTGTCGGGCGGCAGCGATGGTGGCGCGGCGATAGGGGATACGATCGCCGCGGTGGAGGCCCGAGACCGCGCCGCGGAACACCCAACGTCTCAGGAGCTCTCGGTTCCGGAACGACGGCCATTCGTGGTGACGAAAGAATGCGGCCAGGACCGGAAGGACGATGCCATAGGGCAACAAGCCTGCGTGGGGAATCGCAGCCTCTTCTATCAAGAATCGAATGGCACTGCGGAGCGGACCTTCCGCTGCGGCGATCGAGCGAGCTGGCACGAAGCTCCGGTCGTCCGTCTCCGCGCCGTTCATCCGAGCGGGCGTGGTCGCGTCGAGACCCGCGACGGCCATCGTCGATTGGTGCAACCATTTTGGCGAAACATGTCCGAAGCCCGTGTCCGCGAGCGCATCACCCAATGCTTGCAGCGTTCCAATCGAATCGCCGGGCCCACCGCCATGAAGACCGGTGAAGACCTCGTCCGCCGTGAGGCGCCGGCCGCTCGTGTTGGCTCGCTGAAAGATTCGTCGAACCGCCGACTCATCGTCGGCATCGATGATGTAGGCAGGCACCGTGTACTCACGAACGGCGCGACCCAGCTCGAAAACTCGCCGGGCCTCCGCGCCCCGAAGCGCCTGCCCGGCGAACCACTCGTGCAGGTCAGCGGAGTCGCCGAGCTCCGCGAGCGGGATCAGCGTGTCCCGCCCGCGAGACGAGAGCGGTCGAACTCGCTGCTCGTCGAGCGCCCACGCGAGGTCCCACCGCAGATCTTCGGGCGTCTCGCGCAGCAGCACACGGGCAAGGGCCGACAGCCGTTGTTGTCCGTCGATGACCACCAAAGCGTCGTCGTCGACACGGTGGCCCGGCAGAAGCGCCCGCACGTCGACCTTCGACGCGCCACGCGGGCGCCTCCAGAGAAGGAGCGTTCCAACCGGGTAGCCACGAATGATGCTGTCGAAGAGCAGCGCTCCTTCCTGTGGGCGCCACTTCAATGGACGCTGGAAGTTGGGGACCGCCAGGCGACCTGCACGAATGTCGACCAAGATGTCCTGGACGGAGAAGCTCTTCGCGAACGGGCGGCTCGGCAACGTCGGAGGCGCATTCAAGGCGACGCTCGCATAGGCCGATGGTACGCTGCTTCCGGCGGTTTGCGATGTGCCCACCGGGGCCAACGCCCGCTCCGGTGGTAATGCCGTCGGACCCGACGCTGTCGCGCACCGAGTTGCGACCCCGCCAAGGCTCACCCCGGCGACGCCAGCAGCAGCCGATTCTTCGGCGTGATCGCCTCCGGCAGATGCTGGGTGTGCACCGACCATCCACCTTCGCGCAGCCGCGCCGCGCGCGTGACGTCGATGGCGAGGGCAACGTCGAGCCAGCCCTCGAGACCTCCTGCGTCGCAGGTCTCGGCGTTGTGACAGCAGGGCAAAACGACGAGCCTCGCGCGCGCGGCACGGGCGCGCTCGATCACCCGATCGGTCAGCGCGCCGCAGGCGTGCGTCGAGACCACGAGGTCGCCCGGTTCGAGCGCGACGTCCTCGAGGCCGCGCTCCAACAGCTCGACCCGCCCGGCGAGCCGGGGCCACTCGGCGACCATCGCGCCTGCCACCGTGGCAGCGCTTGGCGGCAGGCACGCATCGACCGCGATCGCGCTCGGCGAGCTGTCGTCGAGCAGCAGCAGGAGATGCGCGACGAGGCCATGACCGCACGCGAGATCGACGACACGCCCGCCGCGGAATCGTCGGCGCGCGCGGCGCGCGACCTCCCACGATTCGTACAGCTCCTTGCGGGGGATGCAGTCAGCACGACACAGCGTGCGGGCTACGCGATGCATCAGCGTGCCGTCGGTGAACCGCGGCAGATCGCGCACGCCGAGGCGGCGCCGCGACCCGGGATCGAACCCCGGCTTGTCGCCTGCGTCGGTCAACGGGCCAGCGCCGCGAGCGCCCGCGCGACGGCGTCGGCACCGGGATCGATCGTCCCGATGAGCGCAGCCTCCGGCACATGGGCCGGACCGCTCACGTGACCGGCTCGAGGCGCGCCAGCCCTTTCCATCCTCTCGGGGACGACCCGCGCGGGGTCGTGGAAGAAGATCTGCACGCGCCGAAGCCTACCTCGCTACGTGCCGATGCGGCCGCATGACGCGCCCGCGCTACTGGGTGAGAAACCAGCGAATGCCCTGACGCACTTCGAAGTGGAAATGATCCTTGTGACCCCAGTCGTAGTGGGGCGTGAGCATCAGGTTGAACGCTTTTTTCTGATCGGTCTCGCAGACGATCTCGCGGAGCAGGCGCGCGCCTTCGGTGTCCTTGCGAGGCTTCGCTGCGCCGTCGCCGCAGGTCTTGGAGCCGGCCACGCCGTGCCAGTCGCCGATCACGCTGAACTTCGCCCCATCTTTGCGGTGGAGGACCGCGACGTCGATCGCAAGCGCCGCTGGGTGTCGCTTGCCTGGCTTCACGAAGCCCACGCCACGGGTGCGGTACATCGACAGGTACTCGACCTTGTTCACGTCGTGCTCGGCCAGCACGCCGGCGAAATCGTCGAGCGCGACGGCAAGGCGACAGTCGGCGATCGCGGAGAGCGGCTCGGCGAGATCGGGCGCCGGCCGATAGGTCTGCACGAACTCGACGCCGCGCAGCGGGCCGGTCAATCGGACAGGCGTGTCGACCTGCTTGGTCGGACCGGCGAGCTTGTAAGGCACCTTTCGCTTGTCGAGCTCGGCCAGGCACGCCGCGCTGGTCAGCTCGGCATAGCGGAAGGCCGCCGTGTGCTCGACCTCGGGAGGTTCGAGCGCGTAGCGGTTCTTCGCCGATGCGTCGTGTGCGCCGAGGAGGAGCGCGACGAGCGCGATCAGACCGACGACTGCGTGCCCCTTGCTAACCGACATGGGCCTCCCTTGGCGGACGTTGCGCGAGGGCCGGGGGTAGTGGAGACCACCAGGGAGCGCAACGCTTAAAGGCCATGCGCACATGGGCGCACCGATGCGTGGGCCTGCATGGATCCGGCCCTTTCGTCGATCGCGCCACGGGGCACATGCCCACGTCGATCGCCGAAGCGTCGGTGATCGCGCGACTCGTGGTGCGGCCGATCAGCGCAGCTTCAAGACCATGTGCACATCGCCCACGATCACGCCGTCGGGCAGACGAAACGCATCTTCGATCGCGCCGCGCTCCTCGAACCCGAGGCTGCGATAGAGCGCGCGCGCGCCGACGTTCTCCGCGAAGACGTGCAGATCGATCCACGCCGCCATCGCCTCGTCGCGCGCGAAGGCGATGCCCCGTTCGCACAGCGCGCGGCCCAGTCCGCGACGGTGGTACGCCCGCTCGATGCCGAGACCGAGCGTCGTGCGATGCATCTCGGATCGCAGACGGCCCCCGCGAAAATCGATGTGACCCACCACGCGCTCGCCGCCCGGTGGGTCCTCTTCGTCGGCGACGACCAGCACGAAGACGCGCCCCCACTCCGGTTCGCCGAGCGGCGTGTCGAAGCGCCGCTCGAGCGACGCACGGACCTCGTCGCGGTCGATCTCGAGGCGGGGTGCGAAGTGCGGTTGCCCGCCCTGCCCCGACTCCCGTGTCTGCCGAATGAAGTGTGCGACGACAATCCCGGCGTCGGAGCGCCGGAACGCGCGGAGGGTGGGCGAGGTCGCCATGTGGCCGCGCATGCTGCCACAGGGCCGGGCGACGCCACGCCTCTGGTAGGGTGCGCGCCCTTTCGTGAACGTCCCCTTCGCGTTCGTCGCAGCGCTCTTCTTCGCCTCCGGTGCCACGGGCCTCGTCTACGAGGTCGCCTTCGCCAAGTCGCTCGCGCCGGTCTTCGGAGCGACCGCCTACGCGGTGAGCGCGGTCCTCGCGGCGTTCATGGGCGGCCTCGCGATCGGCGCGCACCTCGGCGGGCGAATCGCCGCCCGTGCGCGGCGACCGCTGCATACCTATGGCGTAGCCGAGATCGCGGTCGGCCTGGTGTCGGCGGCGACCCCGTGGGCCTTCGCCGGGATCGAGCACGCCTACGTCGCGCTCGCCCGCGCCTCCCACGGCTCGCTCGGTGCGCTCACCGTCGCGCGGGCCGGGCTGGCCTTCGGCGCGATCGTGATCCCCACGATCTGCATGGGCGCGACCTTGCCGCTGCTCGCGCGGGTCACCTCGAGCGATCGCGCGGCGCTGCCACGTCTCTACGCGCTCAACACGGCGGGCGGCGCGCTCGGCGCGCTGCTCGGAGCGTACGTCGTGCTGCCCTGGCTCGGCCTCACCGGCGCAATGCGTGGCGCGGCGGCGGTCAACGTCGCCATCGGTGTCCTGGCGATCCTGCGCGCCCGCAGCATCCCACCGATCGCCGTCGAAGAAGCGGCGCCGACCGAGGCCGAAGGCAAGCGCGACGCGAGCTCGACGGCATCGGGTGAAGCCACTGGCGCAGCCGCGACCGGCGCCACGACCGGCGCGGCGACCCGCGAGGCCACTGGCGAGAGCGGCGCCGGGCTCGGTGCCATCTTCGCGTTCGCGTCGGGCTTCCTGGTGTTCGCCGCGGAGGTCGTCGAGACGCACCTGCTCACCGTGCTCATCGGCAACAGCGCCTACGCGTTCGGTCTGATGCTCGCGGTGTTCCTGGTGTGCCTCGCGGCGGGCGCGGCCGTCTCGCGCCGCCTCGAGAAGCGGCATGGCGAAGCGGCGCTCGGGCGCGGGCTCGTCCTCGCCGCCCTCGGGCTCGCCATCACCATTCCCCTGTGGGACCAGCTTCCCCCCTTCTTCGCCTTTGCCGGCAAACACGTCTCGTCGTGGGCGGGTCGCGAGGTCTGCCGCGCCGTCGCGGCCGCTGCGCTGCTCGCACTCTCCACCGTGCTGATGGGGACGACCTTCCCGCTCCTGCTCTCGCGCGTCGCCAGGCGGGTGGCCGTCGCGCGCGGGGTCGGCCGCCTCATGTCCATCAACACCGCCGGCACCATCGTGGGCAGCATCGCGACGGGCTACGTCGTGCTGCCGGCGCTCGGCTCGCAGCGCGCGCTGATCGCCATCGCGTGCGCCTTTGCGCTGCTCGGCGTGGTCGCAGCGCGTGCCGAGAAGAACGCCTCGTCGCGCCGCATCACCTGGGCGGTCGCCGCGGCGGCCATGGTGGCCGCCGTCATCGTGCCGCGCTGGGATCTGGCGCGCCTCACCAACGGCGCCAACGTCTACTTCGCATACGGCCCGCCCCCCGACCGCATCGAGATGGTCCGCGAAGACGTGCACGGCGGCGTCACCACCGTGGCGGTGCGGGGCGACGTGACCACGCTCTACACCAACGGCAAGTTCCAGGGCGACGACGGCCCGGAGATGGTCGCGCAGCGTCGCTTCGCGCATTTCCCGGGCATGTTCCTCCGCCACGAGCGCCGCGCGCTGGTGATCGGGCTCGGCACCGGCGTGACGCTGGGGACCGTTGCGGCGTATCCCTTCCGGGAGATCGACGTCGCAGAGATCTCGCCGGCCATCGCCTTTGCGGCGCACCGCTTTTATGCCGATGAGAGCTTCCACGCGCTCGACGACCCGCGCGTAAAACTGCACCACGAGGACGGTCGGAGCCTCCTCCTGGTCGCCGACCGTCCCTACGATCTGGTGACCATCGAGCTGACCAGCGTGTGGTTCGCCGGCGCGGCCAGCCTCTACTCCAAGGAGTTCTACGAGCTGACGAAGAGTCGCCTCGCGCCCGGTGGCGTGTTGCAGCAATGGGTCCAGCTCCACCACATCCGCCCGCGGGAGCTCGGCGTGATCGTGCGCACGCTGCACGCCGTCTTCCCGCACGTGGCGCTGTTCCTGGGCGGCGAGCAGGGCATCCTCGTCGCGAGCTCCGCGCCCCTCGAGGCGTCGAAGGCGCGCCTCGCCCGCCTCGACGCCGACCCGAAGATCCTGGCAACGCTGGGCGGCAAGACCACCGAGATGCTGCTGGGCGAGCTGGTCGCCTCCGACGCCGAGCTCACCCGGCTCACCGACGATCTTGCGAAAATCGGCGGGCCGCTCCTCTCCACCGACGACAACCTGGTGCTCGAAGTGGAGACGCCGAAGGGCAACGTCCTTTCCTATCGCTCATCACTCGACGCGAGCCTCGAGCTCATCGAGCGGTATCGGACCCCGGACGCCAAAGCGCGCCACCTCCGCTGAGCCATGTTCCGCTCGAGGAGGGGCGCGCTCTTTCGCAGTCGTCGGAGGGACTGCCCGAGCTGCGTCGGCCGTGTGTCGACCGCTACTTCGGAGGAGGCGGCGGCGGCGGCGCGACCTGATCGCCCGGCACGACTTCCTTCTCCACCGGCTTTTCCTTAGGCTTGATGATGTCGCCCTCGGGAACGAACGGTCGCGCCTTGGGAGGAGGCGGCGGCTTCTGGTTGAGCTTGGCGCGCTCTTCGGCCGAGAGCACCTCGAGCGCGAGCCCGCCGTTCGTCTCGTCCTTGGTGTTGCCGAACGGCTTGCCGTTGGTCTCTGCGACGTGGAACTCGGTGCGTCGGTTCTCCTGTCGCCCCGGCGCGGTGCGGTTGGGCCCGATGGGTCGCGCCTCGCCGAAACCGACCGCGATAAGGCGCAGGTGGTCGATGCCGTGGTCGACGAGCCAGTTGCAGACCGAGAGCGAGCGGCGCGCGCTGAGCTCCTGGTTGTACTCGTCGCTCGCGCGCGAGTCGGTGTGACCCTCGATGCGGACGCGGGTGACGTCGGGCCGCTGGTTGAGGAAGGCGAGCAGGGCCAGGAGGACCCGCTCGCTCTCCGGGCGGATCGTCGCCTTGGCGGTGTCGAAGACGATTTTGCCCTCGATGTAGATCTGCGAGTCGTTCCCCTTGGGGTCCCACCGCGCATTGGGGTCGAACCACCCCGGTATCTCCTGAGGCCCCGCCGAGCGGGGGACGGGATTCGGTGGGAGCCGTTCATGGCAGCCCACGGCCCCCATGAGCGCGACACCGAGCGCCCCAACGCCCAGTATGGCGCTCGGACGCGGAGTCAGCTCCGACCTCTCTCCCTTGGGAGCGCCCCCGAAACGGGAGCGCGGCAGCTCGTCACGCCGGTCGTCCATGCGAGAGCGATCGTGGCAGGCCCCGGGCAGGACCACCAACTTTGCGGACGTCAGGCGAGATTTCATGGGGCGCGGGGAAGGAGCTTCGGCTTTGCCAATCGGGCGCCGACCACCTAAAAGCGCGCCCATGACGGCCTCGGCGCGCGACATCCCGGTGGTGGACCTCGAAGATGTGAAGAGCGGCGACGCCGCTCGAAAAGCCAAGGCCGGGGCGGCCATCGTGGAGGCGTTCGGACACTTCGGGCTGGTCTACGTGAAAAACCACGGGGTGGACGCGCGCAACGTCGACACGTTGTTCGACGCGTTCCTCCAGATCACCGCGCTCGACGAGGCCGCGAAGAAGCCCTATGGGCGCGCCGATCTCTGGTTCCAGCGCGGCTGGACCCCGCCCAACACGGAGAAGGCGGTCGTCTCGGGCGGCCAGCCTGATTTCAAGGAGTGCTGGTTCGCCGCCCCCATCGCCGCCGACCCCGAGCTCGCGGCGATGTACCCACAGATCTACGCCGACAACATCTGGCCGGTCGGCCATACCGGCTTCGACGCCAAGGCCTTTCAGACTCGCACCACCCAGATGGGTCTCGAGCTGCAAGACGCTGCCGATGGCCTGCTGCGCGCCGCCGCGACCGGGCTCGGGCTGACCGAGGAAGTGTTCGTCGACCTGGCGCGGGGCGGCCCCCACGTCACGCGATTGCTGCACTACTTGCCCCTGCGCACCGAGCAGCTCGGCACCGGGATCCTCTGGGGAGAGGAGCACACCGACTTCAACCTGATCACGATGCTCCCCGGCGGGCGCTTCTACGACGCGCAGCGCCAGCCCTGCGCGCGGCCGGACGACGGAAGCGGTCTCTACCTGCGCACCCGTCCCAGCGAGCGGGAGCCCAAGGGCGAGCTGGTCCGCGGCGTCGCCCCGGCTGGCTGCATCGTCGCCCAGGTCGGACAGCAGCTCGAGATCCTCACCGGCGGCGCGATGCTCGCGACGCCGCACGTCGTCACCGCCCCGGGCGTGGCTGGCTACTCGCGGGCCAGCGCTGCGCACTTCACCCATGCGCACTCCAACGAGACGCTCTTTCCGATGAAGCCTTTCCGCAACGCCCAGAGCGTCGAGGCCTACAGCCCGCCCGTGCTCGCTGGCACCTACAGCCTCAAGACGCTGGTCGACATCGGCCTCGCCCCGAAAAGCGCGATCGATCGCCTCGGCTACCGTCAGTACGACCGCCTCGGCAGCATCCGCAAGGACGAGCTGTCGGTCCGGCCGCGCACCGGCTGACCCACGGGGCGAACACCTCGCCTACGATGCCGCGATGCTCAAAGTCTTCGAGTGCCATCTCGTCCCCGGCGGGGACCCATCGACGATCCTCTCCGAGGACACGCTCCGCGAGACGCAGGCCCAGGTCATGACTCTGGCCGAGGCGCGCGCGGTCGGCCTTCAAGGCGTGCCCGACCCGCCCGCTGGCGAGGAGATCTGCCTCATCGCGGTCGCGGCACGCGACGCGAAGTGGATCCAGCGATCGGTCGAGCAGTCCGATGCCGTCAAGGGCTTCAACATCCACGACGCGGGCTGAAGCGGCAGGGCGCTGAGTCGTCCCCACGCATCCGACGAGCGGCGACCTCCGCCCGACAGCGGTCGCGAGAAACACGCGCTCAGCCTTCGTCGCCCAGGGCGCGGACCCAGCGCTTGGCCACCGCCATCGCGACCTCGACCGCGCGCCGATCGAAGCCAAGGGCCCACGCGTGGTGCGCAGGTTCGATCGGCGCTGCACGCAGGCGCGCGACCACCTCGTCGACGGTCGTCGCTTCGTGCAGCGCGCCGATCCAGGCCAGCTGGAGTACGGCGAGCGACGCGATCTCAGCTTCGTGCGAGTTGACGTCGTCAGCCGCGAGCGGCAAGCTCCGCCCCTGCACCACGGTCTGCGCTGAGCCCTGCAGTGGTCCCGCAGAGCCGCGGGAGGCGCCATGCACGATGGACCGCATCCGTCGGTAATCGTCCTGGTAGCGCGCGATGGATCCCGCTGCGGCGAACGTGCCGCCCAGTCGTTCGAGGAGGACGACCTCCACGTTGGCGCATGCGTCGATCGCCGGGCCGATCAGATCGAACACCTCGCTCGGCAGCGGTCCGTCGTGGGTGTCGCGCCGGAAGGGTCGCGCCCGCGGATCGTCCTGCGATCGCGCGACGCTTCCGCCCGAGACGTGGATCTCGCGCACGCGATCGAGTGGCATGCGACGCAGCAGATCGTCCGGCGCGATGTCGAAGCTCGCCGCCTGGCAGAACAGGTTGTGCAGATCGAGGACGACGAAGCGCTCGCTCCCCTCGACCAGCGCAGCGATCTGATCGCCGTGGGCGAGCGCGTCGCGCCGCGACATCGATAGAGCCAGGTTCTCGACCCCGATCGGCCGCTCGACCGCATCGGCGAGGCGCGCCAGGCGATCTCGCCCGACCTGCGTGACCGCGGACGAAGACGGCAGCGGCAGCGGCGCACCGCGCGAGAAGCCTGGCGCCGTCATCACTCCGAAGTGCTCGCTCAGGTGCACCAGGTTGCGGCGCTGGGCTATCGCGCGCGCTGCGTCGAGCCATTCCGACTGGCGCGCCTCCCACGCTGCCGACAGGGGCGACAAATGCACGCCGTGTCCGTAGAGCGCGCCCGCATCGGCGTACGCATCGAGCAGCGGGCTCACCCAGGGCGGCGCGGCACGACCCATCTCGAGATCGACGGTCCACTCGACGGCATCGACGATGCCCTCCGCGAAGAGCGGCAGCTGGGCGGCGCGCAGATCGTCGTCGAGCAAGACCGACAGACCGACGCGAGGCAACGCCACGATGAGCGAGAGGCTCAGCCCATCCCGCAGGGCGGGCAAGGATCGCTGCCACCCCAGGGACGCGGTGCGGGACGCGGCGGCGGTCTCGGCGGCGGCGCCGGCCGCGTGGTCTGCTGCGGCGCCACCAGGACGGGCGTTGTCGACGGGTCGGGGCTCTGCGGCGAGGCGAGCGAGCCGCCGGGCGTGCGGAACAGCTCATTCACGTGCGGAGGAGGCGTGGGCGGCTCGCGTCGCGTCACCGTCGGATCGCGCGGCAGCTCGGGTTCGCGCGGACCAGCGAGCGGATTGGCGATGGGCTCGGGCGCGCTAGGCGCCGCGTCTGGCCCCCTCGGGGTCGCCAGCGGCGCGCCGTCCGGCCCGTACGCGAGTGGCTCGCCCCGCGCATCGGCCGGCGCCTCGACGAGAGCGTACCCGTCCGGATCGGGCGCATCGGTGGAGGTGGCACAACCCGCACCGCTCCCGGCGCCAAGGAGACCTAGAACCGCAAGGGAAAGCCGCATGTCGACTGCCCGTGACGACGTGAGCTCATTTCGTGACGTGCTTTTCCACGGCGTCCAGGCTCGGGACAGGCGCGCCGCGAAGGTCGTGGTAGAGCACAGCCGTGGAGCAACGAGTCGCGAGCGTCGACGTCGAGGGCACCGTGGAGCGAAAGCTGGCCGACCTCCGCGCGTGCATGCGCGAGCTGGGCAGCGTCCTCGTCTGCTACTCCGGAGGCATCGACAGCGCGCTGGTCTTGGCCGTGGCCCACGCCGAGCTCGGGCCGCGCGCGATCGGCATGACCGCCACGTCGGCGAGCGTCCTGCCACTCGAGGTCGAGGAGGCGAAGGCCATCGCCGACGGCCTCGGCGCCGACCATCGCATCGTCGCTTCCAACGAGATCGACGATCCCGACTACCGGAAGAACGACGTCGACCGTTGCTTCCACTGCAAGAGCGAGCTGTATCGGCTCGCCGAGAGTCGCCGAATCGCCTGGAATCTCGAGCACGTCCTCAACGGCACCAACGTCGACGATCTCGGCGATCACCGGCCGGGCCTCGTCGCAGCCTCGGAGGCCGGGGTGAAGAGCCCGCTCGTCGAGCTCGGCTTCACCAAGGCCGATGTCCGCGACGCAGCTCGGGCGATCGGCCTCTCGGCCTGGGACAAGCCCGCCGCGGCCTGCCTTTCCAGCCGGATCCCCTTCGGCACCGAGGTGACCGCTGCGCGGCTCGGGAAGATCGGGGAGCTCGAGACGACGCTGCGTGGCCTCGGCTTCCAGCGCGTACGCGTACGCTTTCATCCCATCCCAGCGAGTCCCGGCACGGTGGAAGGCGCGATCGCGCGCATCGAGCTCGACCCGGCCGACGTCGCGCGCGCCGCCAGCGAGGAGCTGCGTGACCGCATCGCTCAGGCCGGTCGTGATGCCGGCTTCACTTTCGTCACGGTCGATCTCGGCGGCTATCGCATGGGCAGCCACAACGCCGTCCTCGCGTCAAAGAGCCTCCCCGTTCTGCGCTGATCTGCCACACCGATCGGCCCCACCAAGCGCCGACGACCACGTCGGGCCATTTTGTTCGCCGTCCAACACGCCGGGAGGACCCAGGAATCGGGGCCTGGTCGACGGGCGTTCATTTCTATGGGGGGTGCCCACCCTCGAGCCGATGTATGAGGAGTGTGGGGCTGCGCATCCGCACTCGTCGGTGGGTGATGGATCTGCGGGCTGCCGCTTACTTTGAGGGGGCCAGGGCGGCTCACCTCGCGAGGAGATAAAAGACATGCGTGCTTTGACGGCATTTTCGGTTGTGATGATGGCTTCCGCGCTCGCTGCCTGTTCGACCACCGAGACCGGTAGCGGTGGTGGCGGCGGTGCCGGCGGCAGCACGACGGCCGGCACGGCGGGCGGCTCGCCGGTTGGCCAGGGCGGCGGCGGCATCGGCGGCGAAGGCGTCGGCGGCGACGGCGTCGGCGGCGACGGCGTCGGCGGCGGCGGCAGCTGCCCCGAGGAAGCTCCGTTCGACTGCGGCGCGGGCGACGTCTGCATCGACACCGGATCGGTCTGCGACGGCGCGATCGACTGCGTCGACGAGAGCGACGAAGCCGACTGCACCAATGAGTGTCTGCCGGAAGAGTTCACCTGTGAGGACGGCGCGGGCTGCATCATCGAGACTGATCTCTGCGACGATGTCCAGGATTGCGCGGACGCCTCGGACGAGCTCGGCTGTACGCCCGGCGAGTGCGACGAGACGCAGTACGAGTGCGTCTCGGATCAGGTCTGCATCACCGACCAGTGGGTCTGCGATGACGTAGATGATTGCAGCGACGGCTCGGACGAAGATCCGACCTTCTGCGGCAACATCTGCGAGGACTCGAACGACATCCAGTGCGAAGACGGCACCTGCATCCCCTTCGACTTCGTCTGCGACGGCGGCGAACCCGATTGCGCGGGCGGTGAAGACGAGGACAAGGCGACCTGCAGCGGCGCCATCTGCGACAGCGGCGTGACCGTCCCCAACGACAGCGACATGACCTTCTGCCTGTCGGTCTACTGCTGCGCCGAGTTCAACGAGTGCACCAACGACGGCGGTGACGTTGCCGGATGCCTCTCCTGCTTCGGCGGAGACGGATCGGGATTCTGCGACTCGGCGGCAAGCTGCGGCTTCAACAACTGCGGCTTCGAGGGCTGAATTCAGCCCGGTCGGCGCAAGGGGCGGTCGGCGCGAGCCGGCCGCCCTTTTCATTGTGCCTCCTACCGGCGTGACTCGAGCTCTTCCCAACGGGCCAGCGATGCAGCTGCCGCCTTCTGCGCCGTCTCCAGCGACGCGCGCAGCCCCGGCACCTCGGCGCCGCGCTCCTTGTAGACCGACGGGTCGGCAAGCTTCGCCTCGAGCTCGGCGACCCGCGCATCCTCGAGATCGATGCGCGCGGGCAGCCCCTCGAGCTCTTTGCCTTCCGAGAACGACAGCTTTTTTCTCGGCGGGGCGGCGGGCGCTGGCGGCGGCGCGGAGACGGTCTTCTTCTCCTCCCTGGCGCGTGCGGCCGCGAGATCGCGCTCGTTCTCCGAGAAGGAGATCGCCGCATCCGACCCGCCGGCGAGCTTCACCGCGCGGCCGTCGCCCGGCAGGTACAGGACGCTGGTCGCGACGCGATCGAGAAACCAGCGATCGTGCGTCACGACGA
>Ga0105046_10003062_pt1 | contig 26480 bp, 16 predicted proteins | sample MAT03_FD_78385 | JGI IMG/M metagenome (GOLD analysis project Ga0105046, IMG submission 78385) | Freshwater microbial communities from Lake Fryxell liftoff mats and glacier meltwater in Antarctica - MAT-03 (megahit assembly) | ecosystem: Environmental > Aquatic > Freshwater > Ice > Liftoff...
ATCCCGAACTCGGTCGTTAAGCCTTCCAGCGCCGATGGTACTGCAGGGGAGACCCTGTGGGAGAGTAGGACGCCGCCAGATCTATGGCCCCCTCGGCAACGAGGGGGCCTTTTTATTTGGTTCGTGGCGCTGCGTGATGGCCGTCGTCGCGTCGATGGCGCTTGTGCTCGCCGGATCGCTGGCGGACACTCCGCCCATGACGGCCACGCGGATCCTCCCGGTAATTACCCTCCTCTCGCTCCTCTCCTGCGATCCCTACCTGGGCGGCGCCGCGAATACGCAGGGGACCGGGAACGGTGGCGGGGCGGGTGGCCTGCTCGGCGCGATCGGCGGTGCGGCCTGCCCGGAGCTGTCAGGAGGCGGGAGCGCCCTGAAGGGGCAGTTTACCGGCCAGGCCGGGCTCAACGTCAAGATCGGCGCGTTCGTGCAGGCGGCCAAGGATCTGGTCGCGCTGTCGGCTCGCATGGACGCGGAGGTGACCTCGGCATGTCAGCGCATGGGCGCCGACCTCGGCGTGGCGCCGGCACAGATGCAGGCGACGCCGAACGTGGCGGCCTCGACGGCGGCGTGCAACGCAGTGGCGGCGGAGATCGGCGCGGCGCTCAAGGGGGGCGTGACGCTCAAGGCCCAGTTCACGCCGCCAAAGTGTGAGGTCAACGTGGCCGCCCGCGCGAGCTGCGAGGGCCAGTGCAAGGTCGAGGTCGAGCCGGCGCAGATCGTGGCCAAGTGCGACCCGGGCAAGCTGTCCGGGCAGTGCAAGGGGACGTGCAAGGGGCAGTGCGACGGCACCTGCAACGGGACCTGCCAGGGCGAGTGCACCGCCAAGGACGCACAGGGCAAGTGCACCGGGCAGTGCAAGGGTACGTGCCAGGGGTCGTGCAGCGCGACCTGCCACGCGTCGTGTCAGGGTGAGTGGCAGGCGCCAAAGTGCGAAGGCTCGGTGACCGGGCCGAAGGTCGACGCCGACTGCAAGGCGAGCTGCGACGCGAGCGCGAAGATCACGGCGCAGTGCACCAAGCCGGCGCTCGACCTGCAGGCCTCGGCCAACGCCGAGGCGCTCGGCAAGGTGCTCGCGACGCTGCGCGCCAACTTGCCGGTGCTGATCACCGCTCAGTTCAAGATCGGTAAGGAGATCGCAGGGGACCTGCAAACGCTGGTGCGGATCGGCGGGCAGCTTCGCGGGGAGATCGGGGGCGCCGGCGCCAAGGCGGTCGCCTGCGTGAGCGCAGCAGCCACGGCGGTCGCGTCGGCGTCGGTCAGCGTGAATGTGTCGTTCAAGGCCAGCGCGAGCGTCAACGGGAAGGCCGGGGTCGGCGGCTGATCGCAGCTCAGCCCTGCAGTGCCGAGGTGGCGGTCGCAAGCGCCGTCGAGCTCTCGTGCACCAAGTCGACGCTGGCGGGCTGCGAGGTCGAGGCGATGGCCGAGGATGAGTGAGGGCTCGACGTCAGTCCGCGGCGTCGCGGTGACCGATCACCAGCGAGGTGCCGTGGCGGCCGGGGTCGGGCATGCGGCGGGTGAGGGCGTCCGAGAAGCCGGTGCCGCGCATGCGCGCGGCGAGTTCGTCGGGGCTCAAGGTGTTGAGGCCCTGGGCCGCGAAGCCAGCGGCGATCAGGACCTCGGGGGCGTTGACGGCGAGCACGAGCACGCCGCCGGGCCGGAGCACGCGGGCGAGCTCGCGTAGGCCGGCGTCGAGGTCGGGCCAGAAGTACACGCAGTTGGCGGTGCAGGCGGCGTCGAAGCGGGCGTCGGCGAGCGGGAGGTGATCGACAGAGGCCGATACCAGCTCGAGTCGGCCGGCGCGGAGCGCCTCGGTGAAACGGCGACGCGCGAGCGCCACCATGTCGGCGGCTCGCTCGACGCCGGTGACCCGGGCGTCGGGCGCGTGGCGCAGGATCAGCTCGAGGCCGACGCCGCCGCCGAAGCCGACCTCGAGCACCTCGGGGTCCGACGGGAGCTCGAGCGCGCCGACCATGTGGAGGTTGAGCGGCAGGTTGGCCCGGTTGAGACCGGCGGCGAGCAGGCGGCCGAACAGGCCCCGGGGATGCCCGAGTTGACTGATGATCCAGGCGGGGACGAGCACGCGGCGCAGTGTAGATCAGGGCTTCACGAATTTGAGGATGAAGCGGTCGGCCTGTCCGCCAGGCCGCATCTAGCCGCGGTGGACGGTGATGACGCGTGAGAAGCGGTGACTGAGGCCGACGCCGCCCTCGACGAAGCAGGGGGCGAACGAGTCGTAGAGGGCCTCGACTTCGGCGAGGTCGGGCAGGGCGTCCTGGGGGGCGCCTGCGATCGCCACGTAGGCGCCGAAGAAGTCGTTCCCGTCGCGGGCGTAGGGCGTGGCGACGGCGGCCATCAGGCGCAGCGCGGCGCCCCACTGTTCGGGCGAGAGCTGGCCGGCGTCCTTGAAGCTGCAACCTTCGATCATCACCAGGGCCTGCGCGACGCCCTCGTTGAGCTCGGTCTCGGGGATCGCGTAGAGATAGGCGGTCAGCTCGTCGACCTCGCACCAGACCAGGAGGATATGGGGCGGCAGCTCGAGCAGCTCGGCCTGCGTCAGCGGCTCGACGGTGTCGAGTTCGAACTCGAGGGCCAGCGCGACCGGGCGAATGGCCTCGATGATCGCGTTGCGCAGGGTCTCGTAGCCGGTGGGATCGTGGCGCGAGGCGCCACGGGTCGGGAAGGCCCGGGACAGGTCTCGCAGTTGCTCACGCGTCAGCGGCATCGGTCACCTCGGGCAGCGGCGGCGGCCAGCATAACGCTTCAGTCGTGCACGTGGTAGGTCTCGCCGCACTCGCTGACGCGCGGCGCGGAGCGGTTCTCGTGCGGGACCATGCGGGACTTGAGCGGGCGCAGGTAGGGCGGGAGCTCGAGCTGGCGCCACACGGCCATCATGGCCTCGACGACCTCGGGGTCGAACTGACTGCCGCCGAGCTTGGCGACCTTCTCGGCGGCGACCTGGGGCTCCATTCCGGCGCGGTAGATGCGGTCGGAGACCATGGCGTCCCAGCAGTCGGCGACGCTGACGACGCGGACGCTCTGCGGGATGTCGACGGCGGCGAGGCGGTCGGGGTAGCCGGTGCCGTCCCAGCGCTCGTGGTGGTGCAGTGCGAAGCGGCGCAGCTCGGCGAGCTCGGGCGACTTCTCGAGGATCTGGCCGCCGAGGATCGTGTGTTGGCGAATAATCTCGATCTCGTCGAGGGTCAGCGCGCCGGGCTTGTTGAGGACCTTGTCGGGGATGCCGATCTTGCCGACGTCGTGCAACAGGGCGCCGAGCTCGATCGTGCGGACCATGGGTCGCGGTAATTTGAGTTGCTCGGCGATGCGGACCGAGAAGAAGCTGACGCGCTCCGAGTGGCCGCCGGTGTAAGTGTCCTTGGCGTCGATGGCGGCGACGAGGGTGCGCACGGTGTCGACGAACAGGCCGTGCACGCGGCCCTCGAGGGTGTTCTTGCTGGCCTCGAGGTCCTCGTTGAGGCGCGTCATGTAGCTCTCGTAGTGCTGGTGGCGCAGCAGGTTGTCGACGCGGGCCTTGAGCTCTTCGGGCAGGAAGGGCTTGACGAGGTAGTCGCTGGCGCCGCGTCGCAGGCCGCGGACGCGGTCGTGGCCGTCGGCGCGGGCGGTCAGCAGGAGCACGGGGAGGCGGGCGGTGGCTGGGTCGGCGCGGATGCGTTCGACCAACTGGAAGCCGCTCATCTTGGGCATCATGACGTCGGAGACGACGAGGTCGGGTTTCTCGTCGTGGACCTTTTGCAGGCCCTCCTCGCCGTTGCTGGCGGTGATGATGTCGTGCAGGGGGGCGAGCAGGCGGGCGATGAGTCGGACGATCTCCGGGTGGTCGTCGATGACGAGGATCTTCGAGCGTTGCACGCGGGCGGCCGGGAGGTGCTCATGCAGCAGCGGCACGGAGGCGGAGATCGAGCCGTCGAAGGCGGCGGCGGGGCGGGCCTCGCCGACGACGTCGACGCCGACATAGCTACTACTGGCGCTGTTGCGGGCGCGGAGGTTCTCGCGCTCGTTTTGCAGGAGGTCCTCGGTGACGAGGATCTTCTGCGAGGGCTCCGAGAACTGCGGCAGCGGTGCGATCACGCTGGCCTCGGTCAGTGGGCCGAGCTCCATGCCCATGAGCTCGGTCGGGTCGAGCGGGCTCAGCGGCAGATTGACGGTCATCGTGGTGCCCTGGCCGGCGACGCTGTGCACGATGATGTCGCACTCGTGGCGCTCGACGATCGTCTTGACCAGCGCGAGGCCGATGCCGGTGCCCTCGAACGCGCGGGTGCTGGTGGCGTCGCCCTGGAAGAACGGGGTGAACAGCTTCTTCTGGACCTCGGCGCTCATGCCGATGCCGGTGTCCTCGACCGAGAGCTTGGCGGCTGGTCCGTCGCCGGTGAGCAGCACGCGGACGCGGCCGCCGAAGGGCGTAAACTTGACGGCGTTGCTGAGCAAATTGCGCACGACCTTGCCGAGCTCGCGGCTGCTGCCGCGGGCGATCAGGGGCTCGACGGGCGGGTCCCACTCGAGGGTGAGCATGCGCTGGCGAGCGGTCGGCTTGAACGACCGCACGTGCTCGTCGACGACGGAGCGCAGGTCGACGGGGTCGCGCTGCATTGGTTGATCGCGCGAGCCGTACTTGCTGTAGTCGAGGAGGTCGTTGATGAGGTCGTAGAGCTGGCGCGAGGCGCTGTGCATGTCCTCGAACACGCTGCGCAATTCACCCTTGGCGTTGCCGGCGAGCAGGCCTTCTAACGGCGTCAGGATGCAGGTCAGCGGGGTGCGCAGCTCGTGGGAGATGTTGTCGAGGAACTGACTCTTGCTGCGATAGGCGTCCTCGATCTCGCGGTTCTTCTCCGAGATCTCGAGGTAGCTCTGTTTGACCCGCTCGTTGACGAGGCGCAGCTCCTCGCTGGCCCGCTCCTGCTCCCACGCGGCGTCGAAGGCCCGGCGGCGCAGGCGACGGTTGATGTACGCGCCGATCACGACGACCGCGGCGGTGACGATCAGGAAGATGCTGTTGGCGACGAAGACGTTCCAGTTCCACCGGCTCAGCGGGACGGGATCGAGGAGCTGCAGGAATACGACGAAGCTGAGATAGATCGCGGCCGCGGTGAGTGCGATCGGGAGCGGACCGACCGGTACGAGCACGCCGATCGCGACCAGCGTGAGGCTCATGCCGGCGTAGTAATAGCTCTCGTGGCCCATGTAGAGCGCGCTCATCAGGGCGATGACGCCGCCGGTGGCGGAGGCCCCGAGCATCGCCACGAACTCGACGTGCGGGACCAGGCGCGGGTGCTCGCTCAGGCGCAGCAGCCCGACCAACAAGACGCAGATGCCGGCGCGCAGGCCGAAGAAGGTGTACATCAGGCCCTGCTCGCGGACCGTCGTGGCGTCGAGGATCGCAAAGCCGAGGATGAGGGCGATGCTCAGCCAGGTCGCGCGTTGATAGCCGGCCCGGAGCTCACCGCGAAGCTGGAGCGAGAAGGAGTCGTCCCGGCGCAGGGACGAGCTGCTCATGCTGGCGGTGAGGTCCGGGCTGCGGTTCATCGATTTCCCACGGTGATGTGGGCCTGCGGCGGCTCACCGAACGCGAGGTGGTTCTCGACCCGGCGAAAGCCGGCGCGCTCGACGAGGCTGCACATCTCGTCGCGGCTAAAGAATGAGAACTGGCCCTCTTCCGTGAGGATCGTGAGGAACGCGGCGTGGTTGAGGAAGGCGCGCATCTCGCTGGCGAAGGTCGGGCGATCCATGCCAGGCGGCAAGGGCAGGCTGGGATCGGTCTCGATGCGGCGTAGCACCCGCTGATAGATCCGGCTCATGTCGAAGTCCGGGAGCATCGAGGAGACGACCAGGCGGCCGCCCGGGCGCAGCACGCGGTAGAACTCGCGCAGCAGCTCCAGCGGATTATTGAGGTAGCTGAGCACCAGGCTGCAACTGATGCGGTCGAGGCTGGCGTCGGCGAAGGGGAGGCGCTCGACCTGGTCACATGTCTGTAAGGACAGGCGACTGAGGCGCAGGTCGGCGGCGGTCAGGGCGTCGCCGCGGTCGACGCGGGCGCGGCCCTCGCGGGTGAGGTCTTCGACGGTCCATCGGCCGCGCAGCCAGCGGGTCAGGCGGTTGGTGTCGAGGATGACCTCCTGCTCGTCGGCGGGGAAGTTGGCGCGCACATAGGCGAGGTCTTGTTTGTCGAGCTCGCGGCCGCGGACGATGTCGTGGAGGCGCCAGTCGTCGTGGGCGCGCCAGGTGTCGATCGAGTAGTCGCTGAGTCCGCGCAGGATGCCCTTGAGGGCGTCGTAGCCGAGCAGCTCGCCGGCGACGAAGCGCCGCAAGGTGCGGACGGGGTGGATGTCGAGGTTGACGAGGTGACGCGAGATGGCGGGGATCGTCAGGTCGCGGTCGCGGGCGAGCATGTGCAGCTTGCGCTCGGCCTGGTCGAGGGCGTCGGACACGAAGTCGACCAGGGCGAGGCGGGTACACACGGGGCGGGTCTTGTGGCCGCGGCGGCGGAGCAGTCTCGCGGCGAAGTTACCGGTGCCGCAGCCCATGTCGGCGATGACATGTTCGGGGCGCAGGTCGAGCAGCTCGGCCTCGCGGTCGAGGAAGCCGAGGTACTCGTCGGCGGCGTTGAGCACGTCGTAGCCGACCTTGTGTTCGGTGTCGCCGAGCAGGTAGGTGTGCCAATACGACCGGCGGTCCGGCAGCGGGCTCTTGGGCACGCGGCGCCACTCGGCGTGGCGTACGCGGGTCATCTCGCGGGGGTCGGGGATCGCGGGCTCGAGGTCCTCGTGCAGGATCTGACGGCCGATGCATCGGATGATCTCCGAGAACAGGGTCAGCGCCTCGAAGGAGGTCAGCGGCAGGTGGCCGATGTCGAGCTCGATGAGCTCGCGCGGGGCCGAGGCGGGCACGGCGATGAACTCGCGGATCGTGGCCGGGTCGATCCAGGCGTCGTGGCGGCCGAGGAACCAGGTGACGGGGATCGGGATCGCGGCGATCTCTCGCTTGGCGTCGCTCATGAAGGCGAGGCCGTTGCGGATCAGGTCGTCGGCGTAGGGGTCGCCGTCGATGTTGATGCCGAGGATCGCGGCGGTGCCGATGTGCGTGCCGCTGGCGCGCTGGGCGACGTAGTCGACGCCGCCGGCGGCGTTGCGGATCATCTCCTGGGCGGCGACGGCTCCGTTGACGCCGATCAGATAATTAATGCGCTTGCCGTTGTCGAGGAAGGTGGCCCGGCGGCCCGGGACGCCCTGCAGGCTGAAGCAGCACAGCACCAGCTCGCTGGGCGAGAACAGCGGGTTATTATGCGCGTACTCGACGACGGTGTTGATGTCGTCGACGGCCTGCGAGAGGGAGGAGCGCATGGCCTCGCGACCGGGTTCGCGGCACTCGGGGTCCTTGTAGCTCTCGCCGATGTTACGCACGCCGTCGAAGCGCAGCACGATGACGTCGCGCCGGGCCTTGGCGAAGCTCTCGACGAGGATCTGCGCGAGGATGCTGGTCGACTCCTTGCGCTTGCCGTGGGCCGGCGGAATGACGATCACCGGCGCGTGCAGGCGTCGGCCGCCGCGCGGGGTGGTGTTGAGCAGGGCGACGATGTCCTCGCGCCGCTTGTTGGGGATCCGGACGACCTCGATGCCGGCGCTGGCGGCGATCGCCGAGGTCTGCGGGCCGCGCCGCGGGACCAGGCGGCCGATCAACATGCCCATCTTCTCGACGAAGCTGACGGCCCGCTTCTCGACGCCGGGGCGCGGGCGGGCGCCCTTGGCGAAGGCCTCATCGGTGATGCCGAAGTCGATGCCGACGCGGAGGTAGCCGAGTTGGCCCCGCTCGTCCTCGACGGGGGTGATGTGCATGACGTGGGCCGACTTGCGGCGCTCGTCGTCGCCGCCGAGGCCCGAGATCGCGACCTCGCGCAGGGGGGTGCCGGGCAGGAAGTAAGGGGCGTTGGGGGACAGCTTGAAGGCGAGGCCAGTGCTCGAGATGTCGAGGACCTCGCAGCGCAGCTTGGTGCCCGCCGGGTAAGGCACGGGGATCGAGATGACCATCTCCGCGGGCGCGGGGGCGCGACGCGGGGCGCGACGTAGCTCGAAGACGGTGAGGCTCGCGGGCAGCTCGAGGCTGATGCGCTCGCCGCTGCGGCTGAGCACCTGGGTGTGCGCGTGGGCGTTGAACGAGCCGCGGGTGAGCGTGAGATGGATGTGATCGCCGGCGACGGGCCTGCGGGCGTTGGGGTCGCGCAGCGCGACGGTGGCGGTGTTGTGATCGGCCGCGATGAGTTGGATGTCGACCAGCTCGCCGACGTCGCGTTGAAACAGGGTGCCGGGCACGGGACCCTCGGCCTCGATCATCTGACGGATCGCGGCGGCGACGGACTCGACCGAGCTGATGGTCTGCACGTTTCGCGGGTCGACCGGACGCGGGTCGCCCTCCATGATCTCGGCGATCTCGGCGAGCAGGCGGGCGAGCACGAAGCGGTGGATGTGCTCGCCAGCGGTGTCGTCGACGCTGCGAAATTGCAGGGCGAGACACAGCCCGTGGGGCTCCAGGGTGGTCACGCGGACGACCTCCGCGGGCAACTCGATCGGCGGGTCGGTGAGTCCGAGGCGGACCTGGACGTGACGCGGCGGATGGACCTGGGCGGTCGGTAAGGTGACGAATGCGCCGCCGTCGGAGACATTGAGGACGCGCCCCTCCCCGAGCCCTGGAACGGCGCAGGTGAGCGTGCAGGTCACACGAGGGTAGGCGCGGCGATCCGCGGGCCTACCGAGAGCAGGAAGGTTCACGATCCTCTCCTTGGATACGGTTTCGCCGAACAGCGACAGGACTGCGACGGCGCGGGCAACGTCGGTGCATGGTAACACCGCAGGGTGGCGGCTTGCCGGGGCGATCCCGCGGGCGCAGGACTGCGCGCCGCAGCCGCCTGCATGGGGTGTCAGAGGCCGTGAAACACGTTTGTCCCTGGATGTCTCAAGGGACAGGAGCCGGTGACGGCGACCGCGGCTCGCTCGTCGGCTGCGATGTAAGCCAAGGTCGTCCTTGTGAGGACATGCTTGGCCCGGTCAAGGCGACCCGCGACGAGCAGCGCGACTTGCTTTGTGCAGCCGGCGGAGGAGCACATGGATTTCCACTGGGCTGGGGGTGTATCGCTGGGTGCGTGTCGCTCAGGCATCGGCCGCGGAGGATTAGACCAGCGCCAAAAGCCATGACTGGGCCGCCTGGACAGTGTTTCTCAGGGGGTTGCAGCGAGATTGGCGATTTTCGTGCTCCAGAGGCGCGGCTGTGGCATAAGATGGGCCGCAACACGCCAGAGGCTCCCCCCATGCTTCGTATTTTTGCAGTCATCGCCCTCTCGTCTACTGTCCTCAGCGCGTCCGCCTGCAAGAAGGACGACGCCACGAACAAGCCGGGCGGCTGTGAAGCCGGCTTCGTGATGACACAGGGCAATGTCTGCGTGATGCAGAACATCGTTGATTACAATCAGTGCGTGGAGAGCGCGGCCGCACGCGAGAGCATCAATGTCGGCCTGACCAAGGAGATCCTCGGTCGCCTGCAGCTCGTGTGGGTCGAGCCGGGCGTCGGCCCGACCCCGGAGGCGCGGGCCAAGGCCGCCAAGTTCATCCAGCTCAACCCCGGCTCGTGCCGCGAGCTCGAGGTCGTGTGGGGCTGCTACCAGGTCGCCAACAAGGTCCAGGAAGACGCCAGCGCCGCGCCCATCTGCGCCAAGTGAAGCGCTGACGCGCTGACGAGAAGCATGACCCGTACCGCATCGCGGTGCGGGTCGTCGCAATTGTTGGGCGGCGATCAGCGCAGCCAGAGGTCGATGAGCAGGCCGATCAGGAACAGCAGGCCGAACGTGCGGTTGTAGCGGAACGCGTAGGCCACGAGGTAGATCGGCCAGATGTGGGCCGGGAAGGCCTCCGGACGGGTCGTCGGGCGCGGACGCAGGAACACGACGATCGTCTGACGCAGGCTCGGCAGGGCGCCCAGGACGACGAGCAGCGGCCAGCCCAGCGCGCCGCCGACGACGAGTCCGAGAGTCAGCACCAGTTGGACGATCAACATGGCGACTACGCCGAGGCGGGCGAGCGGCTCACCGAGCAGCACCGGCAAGGTGCGGATGTTCTTGGCGCGGTCGGCCTCGAGCTTGTCGGTGTGCTTGCCGAACAGCACCGCGGTCGGACCGATCGCGTAGGCCAGCGAGATCCAGGTGACGGAGGGGTCGTACTGACCGTTGCTGACCACGAAGTAGGTGCCGCCGACCATCAGCGGACCCCACACGAGCAGCACCGCCGGCTCGCCGAGGCCGTAGTACTTGAGCGGCCAGGTGTAGAAGAGCACGAAGAAGATGCCGGCGGCGAACAGGCTGAGCGTGACGCCGCCGGTCACCGCGACCAGGTAGATGCCGGCCGCGAGCGCGACGGCGCCGGAGACCGCGATGTAGCGCAGGAGCCCGGGGATCGTCAGCAGGCCGTGCTCGAGCGGCTGCGGTCCGTACTGGGCACGAAAGTAATTGTCCTTGTCGACGCCCTTGAGGTGGTCGGTGAGGTCATTGAGCAGGTTGTTGGTCGCGTGGGCGAACACGAGGCCGAGCAGGCAGGCGAGGAAGCGAGGCCCGGAGAATAGGCCGTCGCGTACGGCGAGCAGGCCGCCGATGCCGGCCGAGACGGCGGTCATGACGAAGACAGCGGCGCGACTGGCGATCAGCCAGCGACTGACGAGATCGAGGCGGTCCCACTCGTCCTTGCTGACCCTTGGGATCACTCGCAGCGCGCGGGTCCACATGCGGAGGTCGATCATGGTGTCACGCTCGCACGTGGGCGCGGCGGGGGCAACTGCGCGGGCGTGGGGATCGGCGACGCGGGGATGGCGGCATGGCCGGGCCTGGCGATGCGCCGGTACAATGGCCGGGATGATGATCATGAAGCGTTCCCTACGTGCTGGCTTGTCGGCGCTCATCCTCGTGTGTAGTTGCAAGGACGGCGAGGAGATGACAACGGCGTCATCGTCGACCGAGGCGGCGAGCTCGACGGGTAGCGACATGGACACCGGGGGCGCGACCGGGACGGGGGAGGTGCCGACGACCGGTGACGCCACCGGAGGACCGGTCACGGGCGGGCCGCCGGTGCCGTGCGAGACCCCCGAGGGCTGCACTGCGATGGGCAGCGGGGAGATCGCCAGCACGACGGTGCCGTTGTTTCGCGGGGAGGTGTGCCTGAGCGACAAGCTGCGCCCGGGCGACCCGCTGGCGCTGTCGGTGTCGACCTGCGCGCACCCGTGTCTGACGATCACCGAGTTCGCGTTCAAGTGGGTGTACCGCTGCCAGGACGAGGCCTGCGAGCTGGGCTTCGTGTTCTATCACGCGGGGGTGACGGGCAGCGAGTGCCCGCCCGACGTGTTCGGCGAGTTCGACCCGGCGCTGTGCGTGTTCACGGACCCGGCGCTGCTGACGATCACGCCGCCCGAGACCACGGGCGATGCTTCGCTGCTGCTGCCGTTCCTGACCAATGAAGACGCGGGGGCGATCGCCGGCGGGGACAACGAGAGCAGCTCGGTGTGGGCCCGCGTCGACGCGCACATGCAGGCGCCCGGGCGTCGGTTGCCGATGAACTTCGCGGCCGAGAACCCGGCGCCGCCGGCTTCGTGCGCCGCGGGGACGCCGGGTTGTACGTGCAGCAAGATCGGACTGCCGTAGGGCTCACCAGGCGCCGGTGGTGGTGAGGCCGCCGTCGACGACGATGACCTGACCGGTCAGGAAGGCGGCGCGCTCGCAGGCGAGGAAGGCCGCGAATCCGCCTATCTCATCGGGCTGCCCGATGCGGCCGAGCGGGGTGCTGCGCTCGATGCGGGCGTAGACCTCGGGGTTGTCCCACAGGGCCTTTGCGAAGTCGGTCTTGATCAGGCCGGGGGCGATGCCGTTGACGCGGATGTTGGCCGGCCCGAGCTCGACGGCGAGGTTTCGGACGAGCTGCATATCGGCGGCCTTCGAGATGTTGTAGGCGCCGAGGCAGGCGTCTCCGCGGAGCCCGCCGACGCTCGAGATGATGATGATCGTGCCGTCGCGGCGCTCGCTCATGCCGGCAGCGACGCGCCGCACCAGCCACAGGTTGGCCAGCACGTTGTTGTGCATGATCTTGGTGAAGACCTCGTCGGGCACCTGGGTCAGCGGACCGAAGTAGGGGTTGGTCGCGGCGTTGCAGACCAGCGTGTCGACATGGCCCCAGGTGGCCAGGGTCTCGTCGACGAGGTTCTCCACCTGGGCCTTGTCGGAGATGTTGCAGGGGATCACGATCGCCTCGCCGCCAGCGCGACGAATGCCGTCGGCGACCTCCTCGCAGGGGCCGCGCTTGCGACTCGAGACGACGACGCGAGCCCCGGCGCGCGCCATGGTCTCGGCGATCGACCGGCCGATGCCGCGGCTCGAGCCGGTGATGATGGCGACCTTGCCGGACAGGTCGATGATCGGCGCCTTGTTGATTGCTGTCATGACGGGCGCTTCCGCGCCTGGCTACGATGCCTGGCGCGGCCCGGGTCGGCAAGGGCTCCGGGACGCGATCATGTCGACGCGGGCAGGTCAGTGCCCGCGTGAGCGGCAGCGGCGGTTGCCCGGCTCGCACGCGAAGCGGACGTGCATGTGGTCGCTGTGGCCGCGCCAGTGCTGCAAGGTGGCGTGCGGGCTGGCCTCGGTGCGCGGGTACTCGAAGAGGGCGGCGAGCTCGGGCTCGGAGAGGGTCCTGGCGGCCTCCTTGTGCAGGAGCTTCTGGAGCTTCTTGCTGATGTAGATGGTCTGGACGTTGCCGGACTTGAGGATCTCCTGGATGAGAAACCAGTTCTTCTCGGCGTCGAAGTTGCGCTCGTGCATGCTGCGCCAGCGGTCCTCGCCGTTGTCGTCGCCGCGGAACACGTAGCCGATGTCGACGTCGCGACCGGAGCGGTGCGAGGCGTGCGGGGCGACCCGGCCGCCCATGCGCTTGGCGAGCTCACCGACGCGGATCTTCGGGCCGTCGGGGAACTGTTGGCCGTAAGACTGGAAGGCCTCGACCAGCGAGGTGACGGTGATCTCGGTGCCGTAGGCCCGGCGACGGACCGGGCGCAGGCGCCAACTGTCGCCCTCGGGGAGCGGCATGCCGTTGCGCAGCTTGCCGCGGTTGGGCGTGCCGATCGACTGCGGGGGCGTTTGCGGGTCGTGGTGGTACACGCGAAGCTGGGTGCCGCCGGCGAGCCGGGTGTCCGGGTCGAGGTCGGGGTTGAGCTCGGCGAGGATGCTGAGCTTGATGCCCCAGTCGGCGGCGAGCTGCTGCGGGGTCTTCGGTTCGGTGGCGGTCCAGAACACGTCGCGCACAGGGGCGAGCTCGGCGTCGGCGGCCGTGGAGGTGGTCATGGCCGGCAGGGCGACGGCGTTGGGCTCGAAGTGCATCGCCTGGACCGGCATCGGGGCCGGGAGCTCGGCGGGGGTGTCGTGGAGGGGCAGGATGCTGGCGGTCGCTGCCGGGGAGCAGGACGAGACATTCATGAGGCCGACGAGCGCCAGGGCTGTGAAGCCGAGTACACGGGTGAGCCACCGCGGGGCCGACCCGGCAAAGGAATTCGCGGTGACGTGCGACGGATCCTTTGCGGGTCGCTCGGAGGGGGTGTGGGCTGCCGCGTCGCGCATGCGCTTCGGTCTCCTGGGTGCAGGTGGTCCGGAGTGCGCGATTTTCACGTCGCGCTGGAGGACCCCACGGTAAAGGCAGCCCAGGGTGCGGCGCAACCACTGGATCGTTTTGTGACGCAAATTTTGGGCGAAATGCCGGTCTGGAGGGTTTTGTGGGATAATTGAGCACATGCCCGGTGGCCGGTTGCTGGAGCCGGGCTGGCTGCGCCCAGGTCGCTAGTTTCGGGAAATGGCGCAAAAATGCCCCGGCACGCGGTCGCGCGCCGGGGTCGGAAGAGGTGGGGGACTGTGAACCTTGCTGGCCGACTGGCCGCCGGGAGATCGGCTCAGGTCGGGAGACGGCGGCCGGCGAACGGGTGGTCCGAGTACGGGCGGTGCTGCTCGAGGCCGGTGACGGTGAAGCTGCGGCCCTGCCGGGCGAAGTCGCCGGTGAGCTCGTGCAGGCACTGCATGACGCTGTGGTCGACGATCTTTGCGCCGGAGAGGTCGATGACGGCGTTCTTGCGGGGGTCGACGCTCATGATGTGGCGCTTGAGGCCGATGTAGTTGCTAAAGATCGCGGCCTTCTTGACCTCGAGGCGGACGGTGTTCGCGTCGACCTCGTGGGTGACGACGCTCGGCTTGAACAGGACCGAGAGCGGGGCGCCGCGCACGAGATGCATGATGAGCTTGGTGACGATGCCGGCGATGATGCCGAGCAGGAGGTCCTCGACGACGGTGACGGCGATGGTCACGAGGAAGATGAACAGTTGCTCCTTGCCGATGTGGAGCATGTGGGCGAACTCCCTGGGGGAGGCCAGGCGAAAGCCGGTGAACACGAGCATGGCGCCGAGGGCGGCGCGCGGGATGTAGTGCAGGAGGTAGGGGACGAAGGCGAGTACGACCAGCAGGAACAGGCCGTGCCAGAAGTTGGCCCAGCGGGTCTTGCCGCCGTTGTTGACGTTGGCGCTGCTGCGCACGATCTCGGAGATCATGGGCAGGCCGCCGACCATGCCGGCGGCCGCGTTGCCGACGCCGATGGCGACGAGGTCCTTGTTGAAGTTGCTCTTGCGCTTGAAGGGATCGAGGGTGTCGATGGCCTTGGCGCTGGCGAGCGACTCGATGCTGCCGATCAGGGCGAACAGGACGATGTATTCGATCGAGATCGGGTGGAGGATGTGGGTGAACACCGGGGAGGTGATGGCGTCGCCGATGATCGCCGGGAGCGTGACGAGGAAGTCGGGGCCGAGTTTGTGCGCCACGCCGAACATCGTGTAGGTGTGCGGGTGGTCGAGGTCGAAGTAGATGCCGAGGGGCACGGCGACGGCCAGCACGACCAGAGGCGGGGGGATCCGGCGGGCCAGGTTGCTCTTGATCCACGGCATGCCGGCGAGGATGAGCAGGCTGACGCCGCCGATCACGGCGATCTCCGGTTCCATGTTGAGGAAGCTGTGCGGGATCTCGGCGATGCGGCCGATCGCGGTGGTGGCCGAGGGCGTGACACCGAGGGTGGTGTGGATCTCCTTGGAGGCGATGAGGATGCCGATCGCGGCGAGCATGCCGTGGACGGCTGCGGTCGGGAAGAAGTCGGACATGACGCCGGCCCGCAGCAGACCGAGCAGGATCTGCAGGACGCCGGCGGCGACGACCACGGCGAGGGCGCACTGGTAGGCGATGCTGGTGGTCAGTGGGTCGTGGCGAAACGCCTCGACGCAGCCGAAGGCGATCGGGATGAGGCCGGCGGCGGGGCCCTTGATCGTGATCGGGGCGCCGGAGAAGAAGGTGACGACGACGCCGCCGATGATCGCGGTGAACAGGCCGCTGACCGGGCCGAAGCCGCTGGCCATCGAGATGCCGATGCACAGCGGGAGGGCGATCAGGAACACGAGAAAGCCAGAGGTCAGGTCGGCACGGAAGTGCTCCTTGAAGCCTGCCAGGCCGTCCTTGGGGACGTTGGGGTCGTTCATGGGGGCATCACCGGCATGCGATCCAGCGGCGGCGATTATATGACTGCGGAAGTTGCGTTCAAGGCAATTGCTACGCGAATCGCAGGTCATGAATGCGAGCATTGCGACCGAAATCCGGCCTGGGCTCAAGGGTCTTCGCGGGCGAGGACGCGGGTGCGCAGGGTGCCGTGGTGGACCCGGACGCGGAGCTCATCGCCGACGGCGACCTGGTCGGCGGCGCGGACGACCTTGCCATTGGGGTCGGTGAGCACGGCGTAGCCGCGCTCGAGCACGGCGAGCGGGCTGAGGGCGTGGAGGGCACCTGCGGCCCGGGCGAGGCGCAGGCGGGCGGGTTGGCTGAGCTGGCCTGCGTGTTGTTGCAGGTGCAGGTCGGCGGCGGCGAGTCGGCGGCGGAGCTGCTGGAGGCGGTGGCGTGGGTGTTGTAGTTGCAGGCGCAGGTCGACGGCGGCGAGTCGGCGGCGGAGCTGGTCGAGGCGGTGGCGTGGGTGTTGCCGTTGCAGGCGGGCGAGCAGGGCGGCGAGGCGCTTGCGGTCGCGGTCGAGGCGGCGGCGCGGGTGGAGGGCCTCGAGTCGGGCGACGGCCGCGGCGAGTCGGCGGCGGGGCGCGAAGATCAGTCGGCGGGCGGCGCTCTGGAGGCGGTGGGTCGCGCGCTCGCGGCGGGACTGTTCATTGAGGATGTGGCGGTGGGTCGCCATGCCGAGGCGGCGGCGCAGTTGATGCAGTTGTTGCAGGCAGCCGTTGCGGTCGGGGACCACGAGCTCGGCGGCGTGCGAGGGGGTGGCGGCGCGCAGGTCGGCGACGTGATCGCAGATCGTGATGTCGACCTCGTGGCCGACGGCGGACACGACCGGGACCTTGCAGGCGGCGACGGCCCGAGCGACGCCCTCGTCGTTGAAGGCCCACAGATCCTCGCTGGCACCGCCGCCGCGGCCGAGGATGATGACCTCGACCTCGGGGTAGGCTTGCAGGCGGGTGAGCGCGCGGATGATGCTGGCGGGGGCGTCGTCGCCCTGGACCTGGGCGGGCGCGAGCAAGATGCGGACGGGGCAGCGGCGGCGGGCGACCTTGAGGATGTCGTGGATCGCGGCGCCGGTGGCCGAGGTGACGACGCCGATGACGCGGGGCCACTGCGGCAAGGGTCGCTTGCGTTCGCGGGCGAACAGGCCCTCGGCGGCGAGGCGGGCCTTGAGCTGCTCGAGCTGCAGGAGCAGCGCGCCTTGACCGGCCGGCTCGGCGCGCTCGGCGTAGAGCTGGAACTTGCCCTGCGCGGCGTAGATGCCGGGGCGGCCGTAGACGCGCAGGCGCTGGCCGTCTTGCATCTTGAAGCGCAACTTGGCGAGCGCGGACCGCCACATGGCGACCGGGAGGATGGCCTCGGCGTCGCGCAGGGTGAAGTAGGCGTGGCCGCTGCCGACGATGCGGAGGTTGGTGACCTCGCCCTCGACGTGGACGCCGTTGAAGTTCTGCTCGATGCAGCGGTGGGCGCGGTTGACGAGCTCCGCGACGGTGTAGATCTTCGGCGTCGGGGTCGCCACGCGGGGGCTTATAGCACGCTCACCAGACCTGGACCTGACCGACGTCGGCGAACTCGTGGGTGGCGCCGCGGAAGCGAATGCCGTGCGGGTTGTCGTCGGTGGTGGGCTCGGAGATCTTGAAGTTGCTGGACTCGGTGCGGCGCATGCCGAGCACGACCTCGTGGGCGCCAGGCAGGATCTCGAGCATGGGTACGGCGACGGTGAAGCGGTGCAGGATGTAGTCGCCGGGGCGCCAGTGCTGCGGGGGATACACGCCCTCGGCGAGCTCGTGCGGGGCGGGGTTGATGCGCGACAGCTTGCCCTGTTGCAGACGCACGTAGATCTTGCTGCCGCTCGGGAGCGGCTTGAGGACGCGTAAGGCGACCTCGAGGGTGGTCTCGCGGCCGCGCACGATCGGCTCGCGCCAGGCCCAGCCGATGACCTCGACGAAGTCCTCGAAGCGCACGAGGGTGGTGTGCGCGAGCATGGGCGGGGCGTCGAAGAGGACGCGGCGGACCGGGTTCTCGTCGGTGGCGCCGGGCGGGAGGGTGTTGCCGACGAGCACGACGTCGCGGTTGCTGGCGTCGAGGACGACCAGCGGCCAGTGGGCGGCGCGGGCCTGCTGGAACAGCGGGGCGAGCTCGCTGGTGCGGATCAAGGCGGCGGCGGGCGTGGGCGCCATGAAGGCCTGAACGATCGGCTCGCGCGAGAGGACGATCGTGCGATCGGCCTCGGGCGGGCCGTAGAGGGCGACGCCGGGGTCGCCGATGCGGTGGATCAGCAGCGGGCCAGGCAGGGCACCGGCGGCGTGCCAGGCGGCGTGGCGCGTGAGCGGGCGGTGCAGCGAGAGGGCCTCCGAAGTGCGCGGCAAGAGGCCATGGCCGTAACGCAGGGCCTGTTGCGCGAGCACGGCGAGGACGATGCCGGTGGGCAGCCACGGCGGGAGACGGGCACGCAGGCGCTCGAGGTTGGTGCGCGGGTGCTCGGGCCGGCGGGCGAGTACGGCGAGCAGGAGGCCGAGCATGGCGAGCTGGGCGAAGCTGGCGAGGGTGTCCTGGGCGGCGAGCTCGCGGGCCGGGTAGCTGTGCTCGCCCTTGCCGTGGATCAGCACGGCGCCGACCTTGCTGGGGGTGCGACGGACGTCCTTGGTGAGGATCAAGCCGCCGGCGAACACGAGCAGGAGGCCCAGGCGGCGGGCGGCGGTGCGGGCGGTGAGGAGGTGCTCGACGGCGGCGGCGCAGACGACGGCGGTGGGCACGATCAGCGGGACCGGGCCTGGGCCGTAGCGAAGCGACCAGCCGCTGACGAGCACGAGGCCGGTCAGCAGCCACAACGCGGGCCAGCGGGCGCGGCCGGGGTTGAGCAGGCCGACGACGACCAGCGGCAGCCACGGGAAGACCTGGTCGCTGTACTCCTCGAAGGTGGCGGTGAAGGGGCGGGTGAAGGGGCGCTCGCCGAGGGTGAGGTCGCGGGCGGCGGCGAGGGCGGGGATGAAGCCGTCGGCCTGGTGGTAGGCGAGGACGGCGATGAGCGCGAGGACGGTGAGGATCGCTACGGCGAGGCCGGCGGCGAGCCAGCGCGGCGGGGCCGGCGAGACACTGCGTAGCGATGGCGCGGGCTCGGTGGTGGATGTCTGAAGGGACATGTCCATGGGGACATGCCCTTGCGGCCAGGCGATGGCGATCACGAGCAGCGGGAGCAAGACCCCGAGGAGGAGGCCGGCGCTGAGGGATCCGAGGGCGAGCGCGACGAGGGTGGCGAGGCCGAGGGCGAGGGCCGGGCGGCGGCGGGTCTGCGCGAGGGCGGCGGCGCCGAGCAGGGCGGCGGCGGTGCTGGCGAGCTCACCGATGGGGTCGCCGAGGGCGAGGCGGGTCTGGCTCTGGAGGAGGGGGGTGGCGAGGGCGAAGCCGCCGGCGAGGAGGGCGAAGCGGGGCGGGGCGCCGAGGCGACGGGCGAGCAGGACGGCGAGGCCGACCAGCAGGGCGCCGGCGAGGGCGCCGGGCAGGCGGATCGCGGCGGGTTCGCTGGTGAGGGCGAGGGCCTGAGTCCGCAGGGCGTCGGGCAGCAGCGGGGCGCGCTCGAGCCCGGAGAGGGCGGCCCCGAGGGCGGCCTGGGCTCGCGCGAGGACGGTGATCTCGCCGGTCGACCACAGGCCATGGGCGCGAAAGCCCGGGACGAGGGCGAGGCCGGCGAGGGCGGCGGCGAGGCCGGCCATGCGCCAGTCGGACCCGAGGAGCGACCCCGGGGCGGCGCTCGGCGGGCGAGCGGACGCGGCGAGCGCTGGGTCGTTCGGAGCCACGGGGCGGGCGAGCTTAGCAGGAGGCGCGCCGATGCGGTCCGTGAAAGCCGGCGGCGGGAGCCGGTGTGAAGCTGGCCGCGTCATAGCGAGGCCGTGAGGAGCCGCGGGCGCGGCTGCTGGGGCCAGCAGCGCGGGCGCGGGGTGCGAGGGCTTGCGACGTCACCCAGGCACGAGGCTATGCTGGCCGCGATGAAGGCCTCGATCTCGAAGTGCTGTGGCTGGCTGCTGGTGGCGGCGCTGAGTGGGGTGCCGGGGTCGGCGGCGGCGCAGGCGGTGGCGCCCGCGGTGGCGCCCGCGGTGGCACCGGCGACCAAGGCGGCGGCCTTCGTGTACCGGGTCGGGATGGATGAGCCGGAGAAGCACGAGTTCTCGCTCGAGCTGAATTTCAGCGACATCCCGGGCGCCAGCGTCGACTTGCAGCTTCCGAAGTGGAACCCGGGGGCGTACCGGCTGACGGAGGCGCACCGCAACTTGCGCGGGGTGGTGGTGGAGACGCCGGGTGGGAAGCCGGTGCAGGTGGTGAAGGTCGACGAGGTGACGTGGCGGGTGAGCCACGCGGGTCAGCCGTTTCGCGTGCGTTACCGGGTGTATCGTGGCAGCTACAACGGCATCGGTGGTGCCTACCTGGACGACGAGTTCGGGTTCTTCAACGGGGTGTATTTATTCCTCTACGCGGTCGGTCACAAGGATCGGGCGATCGACCTGCGTATTGATGAGCTGCCGGCCGCGGGCGCGCAGATCGTGACGGGGCTGCCGCGCGCGGGCCAGGGCAAGAGCTTTCGCGCCGCCAATTACGATGTGTTGGTGGATGCGCCGGTACACGCGGGGAAGGTCGACCTGATCCCCTTCGCGGTCGGCAAGACCAAGTTTCGTCTGGCGATGGCGGGGATCGGGAACTACAGCGAGAAGAAGCTGGTGGCCGACTTCACGAAGATCGCCCAGAGCGCGTTCGCGGTGTTCGGCGGCGGGCCGGAGGCGGTGCCCTTCGACGACTACACGTTCATCTTCCACCTGCGGCCGGGCAACCGCTCGGGGCTCGAGCACCTCAACTCGACGGTGATCGGGGCCGACCCGTTCGTGTTCGGCGACCCGGAGACCTATCGCGGGCTGCTGCGGCTGGCGGCGCACGAGTTGTTCCACGCGTGGAACGTGAAGCGGATCCGGCCGACGGTGCTCGGGCCGTTCGCCTACGAGCGCGAGGTCCACACGTCGATGCTGTGGTTCTCGGAGGGCTTCACGAGCTACTACGCGTGGCTGCTGCTGGCGCGCACGGGGCTCAGCGGTGAGCCAGAGACGCTGGAGGTGCTGGCGGAGAGCATCCGCAAGCTGCAGGAGGCGCCGGGTCGCAAGACGATGACGGTGGAGCAGGCGAGCTGGGAGACCTGGCTCAAGCCCGACGACTCGGGCAACAGCTACGTCGACTACTACACCAAGGGGATGTTGATCGCGGTGATGCTCGACCTCGAGATCCGGCGGATCTCGGGCGGGCAGCGCAGCGTGGATACGGTGATGCGCGAGCTGTGGGCGCGGTACCTGCGGCTCGGGACGGGGCTGGGGCCGACCGAGCTCGAGCAGATCTTCGTGGCCCAGGGCGGGGCGGCGGGCACCGAGATCTCGGAGCTGTTTCGCAGGTACGTACACGGCTTCGATGAGCTCGATTACAACCGCCACCTCGGGCTCGCGGGCTATCGCCTCGAGGTCTCGCAGGCGGACTCGGGCGGCGACATCGAGGCGACGATCGGCGAGCGCGTCGGCGACGGTGCGGCGGTGATCGAGCTGGTGCGGGCGGGCGGTCCGGCCGAGCGAGCGGGCCTGAGCAACAACGACGTGCTGATCGCGATCGACGGGCTCAAGGTGACCGCCAAGGACGCGCCGAAGCAGATCAAGGCGATGGCGGGCAACACCAAGCACACGTTCACGCTGCTGCGGGGGCCGCGGCTGCTGACGAAGACGGTCACGCCGGTGACGGCGGCGCAGACGAAATACAAGGTCGCGTCGCTGGCTGCGGTCAGCTACGAGCAGAAGCTGACGCGGCAGGCGTGGCTCGGCTACACGGCGCAGGCGGCGGGCACCTCGAACGACCAGTTGCGCGAGGCGGCGCTCAAGCTGTTTAGCAGCGACCCGACGGCGGGTGCGGACGACGCGGCGCCGACGACGGCGCCGCCGCGGGCGAAGAAGGCGAAGAAGAAGGCCAGGACGCCGGCGAAGTGATCGGCTGAGGAGACCGCGTGGGCGGTCTCAGTTGCGGCGCTTCGCGGCGAGCCACTCGGAGATCCGGAGGCACGCGGGGATGACGAGCACCGAGCTGAGGAGGCACAGGATCATGCCGATGCAGGCGGTCCAGCCGAGCGAGCTCAGGCCCTGGTGGCGCACGAAGAGCATGCTGGAGAAGCCGATGGCGGTGGTGAGGGTGGTCAGGAGCACGGCGCCGCCGGTCTCGTGGATCACGAAGCGCAGGCTGCCGGGGCCCTCCTCGCGGTAGCGGTGGATGATGTGGAGGCTGTCGTCCTGGCCCATGCCGACCAGCAGCGGGAGGGCGATGAGGTTGAAGAGGTTGAGCTTCCAGTCGAGCAGGGCGAACAGGCCGGCGAGCCACAGCAGCGCGAGGCCGACGGTGAGCAGGACGTAGAGGGCCTGGGTGGCGCTGCGGAACATGACCAGCGCGGTGAAGAGGAGGACGCCGAACACGGCGGAGAGCACGAGCGGGCCGTCGCCGCGGATGGTGTCGACGATCTCCGGGATGACGTAATAGTTGGCGATGGTGGGGACGCTGCCGCTGGAGACCTCGAGGGTGTCGAAGGCGTCGTGGATCCGCCGGGTGTTGACATAGTCGCCGGTCGATCCGGCGTGCCACATGGCGACGAAGCGGCCGAGCTGGCCGTCGCTGTCGATGAACTGGACCTTGACCCACGCGGGCAGGTCGGCGACGTCGATCGGGCGCTCGACCTCGAGGTAGCGCTCCCAGGTCTTGAGCTTGGCCTCGTCGGCGGGTGACAGGGCGCCGCGCTTCTTGGCGATGCGCGTGCGGATGTCGCGGATGACCTCGAGCTTCTCGGGCTGGAGGTCGGGGATGAAGGTGTAGATCGAGAGCACGCTGACGAGCAGGTCGTCCATGTCGCGCAGGCGCTCCGGGGGGTAGTTGGCGAGCGCGGCGCGGGTCTCGGGGGCGAGCTGCGCGTGGGCCTGCGCGAGGCCAGCGAGCGCGACGAAGCGCGGGTCGTCGGGCTCGGCCTCGAAGTCTTCTTCGTCCTCGTCGTCGTCTGCCGCGGGCTTGGGGGCCGGTTGGGCGGCGACTGGCGGGGGCTCGGGGTCGGGGGTGAGCGCGGGCAGGCCGGTGATCGCGGCGACCTCGTCGTGGCGCAGCTCGAAGATCGCCTGGAGCTGGCGGTGCAGCTCGCGGGTCTGGTCGAGGTCGGCGGTCAGGGCGATCGCGGGGTCGGTCGACTGGACCGGACCGACCGCGCCGCGAAACTCGCGGACGCGGTCCTTCTCGGCGTCGCTGCGGGTGTCGGGGGCGCCGAGCTTGTTGAGGTCGTACTCGAAGGAGAGCGCGGGCAAGGTCGCGGCTCCGGCGGCGCCGAGGCCGAGACACACGAGCAGGGCGGCGAACGCGAGGGTCGGCGTGGGCCGCGGGTCGCCGCGGGTGTAGCTGCCGGCGGGCGGCTTACTGCGGACCTTCCACGGCCAGGCGCGGTCGAACAGGACGACCAGGGCGGGCAGCACGATGATCGCGGCGAGGTAGGCGACGATGAGGCCGAGGCAGGCGACCACGCCGAATTGGGTGAAGCCGCGAAACTCGGCGAGGACGAGCAGGAGGAACGAGAACGCGGTGCTCAGGGCGCCGCCCGCGGTCGACACGCCGGTGGTGCGGATGGCCATGGCGATGGCGTCGCGGTGGGGCAGGCCGCGGGCGAGCTCGTCGCGGTAGCGGGCCAGCATGTGGGTGCCGAAGTCGATGCCGAGGCCGAGCTGGACGGCGAAGATGAAGGCGCTGACGAGGTTGAGGTAGCCGTACATCCACCAGGCGAAGGCGAGGGCCACGAAGGCGCTGACCAGCAGCGGCATGAGGATCAGCGGCACGGCGCGCAGGCCCCGGAAGTAGAGGGCGGCGACGATGAGCAGGAGGGCGAAGGCGGCGAGGCTGCCGTTGATGATGTCGTTTTGCAGGTCGCTGGCGAGCTTGGTGTGGGTCGCGTAGCTGCCCTCGATGGCGACGGCCATGTCCGGGTGATGGGCGGCGGGGTCGGCCGCGGTGATCATGGCCTGGGTGTCGGCGAACAGGCGGCGGGTGAACGCGATGTCAGTGTTTTGCCCGGTGGGTCGCGCGCGCACGACGATGAGGCGGCCCTCGTGGCTCTCGAAGTATTCGGGTGGTTCGTCCTCGAGGTGATAGCGGCGGCGCAGCTCTTTCTCGTCGAGGTCGATGTCCTCGACGACGGAGCCGGGGTCGTCGCCGAAGGCGCTCATCTCGCGGCGGATCTGGGCCTGGATCGTCGTGACCACGCGGGTGCGGATCTCGAGCAGGTCGCCGAGCTTGGCGTAGAGCAGCGCGTTGTCCTTGAAGAAGGTCGCGTCGCGACGATAGAGGACGTAGCGGATGTCGGCGCTGGCCTCGAGGGCGGCGGCCAGCCTGGCGCCGTAGGCGAGGTTGGCGTCGCGCGAGGGGCTGCGGATCGTGACGTAGAGGTCGGACTGGTTGCCGAGGCGCGCGCCGGCGGCGTCGAGGCGCACGACCGCGGGGGCGTAGTCGGGGAGCATCGCCCGCAGCTCTTGATTGATGCCGAGACGACGCGCGCCCTGGAACGCGAGCGCGCCGATCAGCAGGGCGACGATCACGATCAGCGCGGGGTGGCGGGTGATCATGGCGGCCAGACGGGCGCCGATGCCGGTCGACGGGGCCGCGTGGGAGGGCGGTGCCGGGTCGGGGAGGTCGCTCATGCGCGAGCCGGGTTATACCAGCGGGGCCCGGCCCCGGCACGCGCGCTACTGCGGTACGTAGCAGGCGCCGATGGTCTCGAAGCCGGGGGCGGGCGCGGCGAAGGGGGAGCCGCACAGGGCCGGAGCGGCGCACTGCTCGTCGCCCGCGTTGAGGTCGCAGACGGTCGTGCAACAGGCCGTGTAGGCGCAGTCGGGGACCAGGGCGTAGGGCATACAGAGCAGGTTCTCGGCGCAGCCGCGAAGGTTGATGAGGTCACACTCCTCGCCGGCCAGGCCGTTGTCGGTGTCCTTGATGTTCATGCCGCACACGAAGCGGTCGGGGGTCTGGCGGCAGGCCAGGCCGGGCTCGCAGTCGGGCACGAGGGGGTCGCAGGCGTCGGCGCAGAAGGTGGTGAGCGTGTAGGGGCTGGTCTCGCAGGCGCCGGGTTCGCAGTCGTCGTTGTCGTGACACAGCGGGAGGCAGCGACCCTGGATGTCGTCGGGCTGGCTCATGAGACAGGCGTGGCCGGTGGTGCAGCCATCCAGGCCGGTGCCCTGCGCGGGGGTGCAGTCGTCCCCGGGGATGAGCTCGCCGTCGTCGGCCACGCAGGTGAAGTGGTTTTGCGGGCCGCCGTCGCTGATCGCGGTGCACTTCTGTCCCATGGGACAGCTCTCGTCGTCGCCGGGCTCGCACTCGAACTGCGGTCCGCCGCCGCCGCCACCGCCACCGCCGCCGCTGCTGGTGACGACATCGCCGGTGCTCTCGAGGCCGCTGGTCTGCTCGTCGTCGTCGGGGAGGTCGCCGAGCGGGACGCGCTGGCAGGCGCCGAGGACCAGGCACAGGAGCGCGGCGCGGACCGGGAATGCGAGATGGCAGGCCATGGCGGCAGGCTAGCGTGGATCGCGGGCGTCCGCGACCGGACGGCGATCGGTCCTCGGGGCGGGCAGGGTCACTCGCAGCGCACGACCGCGCGCTGGGCGAAGCAGGCGCTGTTCATGCTGGCACAGACGAGGTCGCCGACGCCGACGCAGTCGGCGGGACCGTCATGCGGACCCGATGGTCGGCTGTCAATAAAACCCAGGTAAAAATGTCTTGGGGGATCACAGCGGGGCGGTGTTGTCTTTGGGGTTGCGGTCGATGAGCTTATTGTAGGGGTCGATGCCGACGCGCACGGGGGCCTCGTCGACGACGATCTCGATCGTGCCGGTGTTCGCGGTGAAGCGGTGACGCTCGAGGTGCAGGGGGCGGCCGAGCTCCTCGCCGGGTGAGGGCGCCGCGAACACGCCGACGTCGATGTCGTCGGCGATCGGGATCTCCGACTCGACGCCGAGGCCGTCGGCGCGCAGCTTGCGGGTGGCGAGCTCGAGGGTGACGACGAACTTGCTGTCACGCTCGGCGACGGAGGCGGTGACGACCTTGTTGTCGAACAGGGTGATCGTCTCGAACAGGTCCTCGATGAGGTGTTGTTGCTCCGGCGGGGTCACCTCGCGCAGGATCTTGACCAGGTCGCGGGTGGTCGTGAAGGGCGGCGGCTGGAAGGCGACTTGCTTGATGTAGCGGGCGAGGGCGGGGTTGAGGCGGTCCTCGCCGATGTAGTCGCGCAGCGCGTAGAACACCAGCGAGCCCTTGTTGTAGTGGATGTACTGCTGGTTCTCGACCAGCGCGAGCGGCAGCTCTTGCTTGCGCTCGTTGCCGCGGCCGCGGAGGTAGCTGCGCAGCTCGTAGGCGAGGAAGCGCTTCATCTTGTCGCGGCCGTACTCCTTCTCCATGACCATGAGCGCGGAGTACTGCGAGAGCGACTCGGAGAGCATGGTCGAGCCCTGGACGTCGGCGCCGATGACCTGGTGGGCCCACCACTGGTGGGCGACCTCGTGGGCGGTGACGTAGAACGGGTAGTCGACGTCCTCCGGGTCATCGGGTCGCACGCGGGCGATGAAGCCGATGCTCTCGGAGTAGGGGATCGTGTTGGGGAACGACTGCGCGAACTGGGCGTAGCGCGGGAACTCGAGGATGCGGACCTGGCGGTGCTGGTAGGGGCCAAACTGGGTGGTGAAGTAGTCGAGCGACTTCTTGATGGCGTCGACCATGCGCGTCAGGTTGTACTCGTGGCCGGGTTGATAATAGATCTCGATGTTGACCTCGGCGGATGATGCGGATGATG
>Ga0105046_10003065_pt1 | contig 26462 bp, 12 predicted proteins | sample MAT03_FD_78385 | JGI IMG/M metagenome (GOLD analysis project Ga0105046, IMG submission 78385) | Freshwater microbial communities from Lake Fryxell liftoff mats and glacier meltwater in Antarctica - MAT-03 (megahit assembly) | ecosystem: Environmental > Aquatic > Freshwater > Ice > Liftoff...
ACAGTGCGAACCCTCGATCGCATTGTTTCCATTCGTGATTTTGAAGACTTTGCCCAAGGTTTTGCTGGCATTGGCAAGGCACAAGCCGTTCCCCTTTGGAATGGTGAAACCCAACAGGTGCATATCACCGTTGCCGGAGTTCAGGGAAATGAGGTTCTGAAAGACTCAAACCTTTACACCAAACTAGTAGAAGCCATTGACAATGCCAGAGATCCGATTCAGCAGGTACAGGTTGATTCTTACGAACGGCTACTGTTCAACCTGGAAGCACGTCTACTGCTGGATTTACGCTATGAAGCCAAGGTCGTTACCGAAAAAATTCGTCAAACCCTAAAAAACACCTTTGCGTTTGAGAAACGTAAATTCGGGCAAGACGTGACTACATCTGAAGTGATTGCAGCAGTCCAGTCTGTGGAAGGCGTGGTTGCAGTGGATTTGGATGCACTGTATCAGGTGGGTCGAAGTAAAGCACTAGAGCGATCGCTAACTGCTTTACCCGCTCATTATGATGCCCAAACATATACGATTCACCCAGCCCAGCTATTGCGCTTAAGCCCGGAAGGCACCCAACTCACCATTGTATCAACGTTGTAAGGGAAGAAGATTTTTATGAACCAGATATCGCGCGATCGCCTCTATCAACTTCTACCCGCCATCTACCAACTGCGAGATACGGTAGAAGGAGAACCACTCAAAGCACTACTCGCTGTGATTGAGCAGGAAGTAGAGGCGATCGAAGAAGACATCGGCGATCTCTATGACAACTGGTTTATTGAAACCTGTGTGGAATGGGCAATTCCCTACATGGGCGACCTATTAGATGTGAGGGCGCTCTATGCCAGTTCTTTTCCCAAGAATCAGCCGCAGAACCAACTGGCGACGACTCAAAAGGAATTACTAGGCGATCGCCCTCCTCGCCCCCGCCCCTATGGGCAACAAGAACGACGAGCCTATGTAGCAAACACGTTAGCCTATCGGCGACGTAAAGGAACCACGCCAGTCCTGGAGCAGCTTGTGAGGGATGTTACAGGGTGGCGGGCACGGGCGATCGAATTTTCGCGTTTGCTGATCACCACCCAAAATCTGAACCATCTTCGGACGAACAGCGCAACGGTTGATTTGCGTAACAACACTTCGCTCGATCTGATTGGAACTCCATTTGAACAACAAGTTGCTTACACCGCAGAGTTACGTCGGGCAAGTCTAGGTGGAAAATACAATACCCCCAATATTGGCATCTTCGTCTGGCGGTTACAGGGCTATCCCATCCAGCGAGGAACTGCCTGTGTCGTAGCGGGGACAGAAGCTGATCCCACAGGACGATTTTGCACCTTCAATCCCCTGGGCTATGATGATGTGCCGCTTTTCAACCAACCCCAGTCCGCCACAGACCTGACAAAACAAGCGCAGGAAATTAATTTACCCAATCCTCTGCGGTACAGCTCCTTAGCCAATGAACTAAAGGAGCGACGGCAGTTACGCTTACAAGGTAAACCTTTGCCCTCGCCCCGTTATTTCAACGAAAGCAGCCCAGTGCTGCAAATCTTTGTGAATGGTCAGCCCAACCCAATTCCACCCGAAGAAATTTTGATTTGTCGTTTGGCGATCACAGAAGCGGAACGAGAGGAAGCCATTGCTGTGAATCAGGTAGAGAATCAGGCAGAGCAAGCACAAGGACAAGAGCAAGTACCGATTGATGATGATATGTCCTGGCGATTTCCTGACGCTGATTCCGAGCGGAACCCAGATGATATTGCCATCCCCACAAAAGTCATTGCGGTTGATCCAGAACTGGGACGCATCGCATTTCTGGATCGCACCTTACCAGAACAGGTAGAGGTCAGCTATCTCTATGGATTCAGTGACGATTTAGGTGGGGGACCTTACAGTCGTGGAGCAAACAAGACTGATTTACTAAAAAATGCGGCTCAAAAACCAATCGAGGACACACCAGAAACGACCTGGATTAACCCCCTTTATTGGGAAGTTGAGCAGGTCGCTTCTGCAGATGACAATTCTTTGGATACCGCTATTCAAAACTGGAATCGCACCGTATCTGCTTGGCAATCTTTGCGAGATCAAATCCATATCCCTCTGGCTTGGATTACGGTGCCACCTGTTCAAATAAGCCGGGTTAAATCAAGTAGCGATACTATTCCTCTCCGCTTCAAACCCGGAATTGTGGGAAAAGGTTTGGAAGTTTTACCGGGTTTCTGTCCCACAGAGATTCTGATCACACCAGGATTAGCCATTGATCGACAAGGTAGACGCTTACAAGTCTGTCAAATGGAAACCGTTGACCTGAACGATCTGAGTGTTTATCCCCATCAGCATGATCAGTTTATTATATTGGTCATTTGCTATCGCGCAGCTTTGCATGGACAAGATTATCAATTTGCTGGGGTGCCCGAAACGGCGATCGCTGACGATGGTTATGCCGAGGGTACGTTGATTCCTCTGGCTCGATTAAAAATAAGGTCTGCAAATTCTGATCAGCGGTGTATTGGTCAGCCCGATCTAAGCATTCGTGATGATCACCAACACGGTATTGTCCAAGGATTAGACGTTAACATGCGTCCAGGGAAATTAGAGGTTGCTATTACTCCAGGAACAGCCGTGGATAAATGGGGTAATGTCTTGATTGCGACGACTACCCAGTTGCTAAACCTGAAAGATTACCAAGGCTCTACAGTTTACTTAGTCGTTTCTCTAACCAGTCAAATCGGGCAGAGATGGCAACTAGAGTGCATTTTATCGGAAGCAGAAGCAAATTCCGATCGCTATATTCGCCTTGCAAGCCTATTCGTTCCCAAAGTTGAGTTCAAGGTTGATGGGATCGATTCTGCGGATCGTGCGATCGAAGGACTGCAAGTTAACGCAACGGACAAAGGAATCAGCATTGCGGCTGGAACTGCTAAAGATAGTCAGGGACGAGAAATCAAGCTGGAGCAAGCTTATCAATTTGACCTGAGTTCTTACACGGCTCAGCAATTTGTACTGTTCATTTCTTCTCAGAGAAGACAGGGATTCCCGCTTCAGCCGATTGACTCTTCAACTAAGCAAGACTGGAAGCAATTGGGAATTGTGCCTCAAGAGCCTGATCCAGCGGACACTGGAATCATTCTGATCAAAGATAGTTTGACCTACGAGGGAGACTTAGAAATCACTATCCCCCAAGGGAAAAAGCTGAAAATTATTGCGGCAGACGGTAGTCGTCCCCATATTTGCGGCAATGTGTCGGTTCAGGGCACTGCTCCTGCTACAGAGCCTAATCAAGGAGAGTTGATTCTGGAGGGGTTACTCATTGAAGGGGGATTGACAGTCTTGCCAGGCTATTTGGAGCGATTGCGAGTGATCCATTCGACGCTGGTGCCAGAGCAAGGTGGGCTATGGGTTCAACCGCAAGAAGAAACGCCTCCCTCTTGTTGCATCTTTGATGCAGAAGATCCATTGGCTGCCATTGCTTCTATCATGACTGTTCTTGCCTTTGTTCAGGGGGCATGGTACTCCAACCTAAAGCTTGACCAAACACCTGAAAAATACTTGGGGCAACTGACACAACTTGTGACGCAGCAGATGAATCGCCTGCTTGCCGAAATCTGGCAAACGATTTTTCCCTGGGTCACTCAGATGGATTCAAGCTGGGATTCTCAAATCAATGGTTGGGGTTGTTTATTCGAGGATTCTTCTTCAGGGCAGGAAACTGATCCCCAAGACAATTCACGTCTAGAAATTAGCCTCTATCACAGTATTTGTGGTGCAATTACCTTGACAGAGACTGTTCCAAAGTTGAGCATCGAAGACAGCATTTTGGATAAAGGGCAAGCTAGAAATGGCGTAGAAGAGACCAGTGGATTAGCAATTTTGGCTCCTGGCACAGATACAGAGATCTTCACCACAACTGTTCTAGGAATGACCACCGTTCGGAGTTTGGAATCCAGCAATAGTCTGTTTACGGAGAAGGTAACTGTACAACTGCATCAGACAGGTTGTATTCGCTTCTCCTATGTACCAGAGGGTTCTCAAACACCGCCTCGCTATCAGTGCCAACCCGATAAGGAATTTCAGGAAGCATTAGATCCCATTCCCGATGCAGTTACCTCAATTGCGAGTCATGATTCCTTCCTGTTCAGTGGGAGTGCGGGTGGCGGAATTTTCCGTTCTATCAATAGTGGCGAAAGTTGGGAAAAGGCTAATCGGGGACTATCAAACCCCTATGTGGCGACAATTTTAGCTTATGAGCAAGCCGGAATTGGAAAGGTTCAAATTGATAGTAGTGACCCAACAAAGGTGAGTGCAGAAAATCTGGAAGTCGCTGCATTTACTCAACAATTCCGTCCCAAAGATACGATCGCTATCCAAGGCGAAACTCGCACCGTGACTGAAATTCGCAATGATGGTCTCCTAATAGTTGACAAGGGCTTTGACAATCTCACGGGTTCATCACCATACGCTTTTGAAATCAATACTGTACTGGTAGGAACAACGGGTGGAAGGATTTTTCGTTCTAAAAATAATGGGCGTTCCAAAAATAATGGAGATGATTGGTTTCCTCTCACCCTACCTAGAGTCACTTCAACGATTACGGTGTTGTGCCAAGATCAGTGGACTTTTACGGGCACGTTAATTGAAGGTGGGTTACAGATTGAAATTAACCAGATGACTCCAAAGGATGAATTCCAAGTGGGTGATTTGATTACGAGCGATATTAATCAAAGTGGTGATACTCAAAGCGAGGACTATCAAACTCGAAGGATTGATGCTGTTGAGTGGTCTACCGAAAAAATGCTGCTGATACTGAATGCTCCATTTACGCATCGCACAATATCCAAACCGATCACCTTTCATCTCAATACTCTTTTGGCCGCGACGGCAGGTGATGGTATTCTCAGAGGCAACGCAAATGGTGAGAATTGGCTATCGATTAATGCGGGTCTCACCAACCTTGACGTCAGAGCCTTAGCAGTGACTAAAAATGGACAGGTCTTTGCTGGAACCGCTGGAGGTGGAGTTTTTCAGATGATTCATGGCAAATCTAGCGGAGAATCTGAAGACAATCGGAGCGATCGCTGGATATCGCTGAATAATGGTTTGAAGAATTACAACATTTCAGCATTAGCCATTGATTCCAGTGAGATAATAATTCTTGCTGGGACAGTGGGTGGAGGAGTATTTCGCTTTAATAGTAAGATTAATAGTGAGACTCAGTCTAATCATGACTCTGAGTGGATTCCAGTTAACCAAGGTCTAGCCAGTTTTGGTATAACATCTCTGATCACTTGTGAGATTACAGGGACAATTAACAGTTTCAAGGAGGTCATAAACGGTCAGAAAACATTCTTCTTTGAGGAAGGACTGCGACAGGGAGAATCGATTACAATTTCTGGGCGATCGCAGAAGATTGCATCTATCAAGTCCAATACATCTCTCATGATTGAGACAGCCCTTTCTTCTGATCTTCCACCTGAAACCCGCTATAAATCCTATCACCTGCTGATCGCAGCGACATCTGATGGCAAGCTTTTCCGTTCCATTAATGGGGGAGACTGTTGGAAGCAGTTAAGTTTAGATCTGAAAGGGTTAGATGTCACAGCACTGGCAGCTAATCAGAGCAGTGAACAGTTATTTGCTGGAACGGCTGCTGGAGGGATCTACCGTTCAAATGATGGGGGTGATTCTTGGCAGTCTATCAATGCAGGATTGACTAACGTGATCGAAAAGCTACTGATTATGGAGCGGTTGCAGCCCACGTTTACTTCAGATCGCTATGGAGATCCGGGCTATGCTCAACTGAGTCAAAGCTGTGCGAATGAGTTGCGTACCGGGGCAGCAGATGGGGCAGAGATAGGAGTGTTTAACAGTTTGAAGCAGCCTCAACGGGAGTCGAACTTACAAGCCAACCTGGAAGAATACTTGCGATTTGGTTTAGAGGCAGGAATCTTTTACATCACCTGAGGAGAGTTGAATGAAAGGCGATTTCACTCGATTGACATTTCGTCCTGACAAGCATTACACCAGTGTGCTGATGCAGCAAGGTCGCCTGCAACTTGATTCTGACTGGAATGAGCAGGCGGATATTCAGGCACATTTGTATCAAACTCAAGTGGTGGATTTGATCGGTGCAGAAAGTGGCGCACCGACTAGTGAGAATGATCCGAATCAAAAAACAGATACAGCTTATAAGGATAGTTTCAAAATTAGTGAAACCAGCAGTAATGGGGAGGATTTAGTAATCGCTCCCGGTCGCTTCTACGTGAAAGGAACGCTCTGCGAACTAGAGGCGACTCTTGTAGAGTTTGAAGTTGCATCTTCTACCTCTACACAGGTCAATGTAAGGACATTAATTGTTGATGGTCGAAAATTTGAAACCGATCAATGGATTAAGGTTTTGGATAATCAGAAGATTCTCCAAATCAAAGGAGAAATTAATACCCAAACATTAGATCTGCCATTAAGTGAGGCGATCGATCAGTCTGGGGAACTGAGTCGTGTCTTAACCTACAAGACGCAGTCTGATTATCCTAACCCTGAGCCTTGTAACAATGGTTTACATCTAGCTTACCTTGATGTTTGGCAACGTCATATTACGACGATTGAAGATCCTGGTCTGCGTGAACCTGCCCTCAATATTCCTGATACAACAACTCGAAGCAAAACAGTTTGGCAATTAAAACTTCAGCCTTTAAATCGAAAGTTTATTGAAGATAATACGGTTGCAGGACAGACTAGAACTGATCTTCTCAGCAGGTTAAATGGTCTTAGCGTAGAGAGGCTAAAGCAAAGTTTTGAAGCTTTTCTAACCGCCAACATATCTCTCGCACAACAGGGTGATACGAGAGAAAAATTTGAATCTCTGTTAAACACAGTTGTAAATCCAAGCACACCATCATGGAGACAGCAATTTGAGGCTATATTAAAATCTCTTCTAGCTGTTAATCAGGACGCATTAAAAACCGCTTTAGATAATCTATTAACAACAGTTCAATTAACAGATGTTCAGCCTTTTGACCAATTGTTGGTAAAAGCAAAGGTTGTATCACCTGACCCAGATCAACAAAAGTCATCCTTTGATACCCTGCTGGCGAGAACTACATCCACGCAAGAAGACAAGAAAGAATTACAGCACCCCTTTGACGAACTACTGTCAAAAATCACATTAACAACTGAAGAAAAGGCTGAATTGCAGAGTTATTTTAATGATTTGCAAGCAGCGCCCACTTCTGCATCAGAAGAAGAAAAGACAAGATGGACGGCAAGCTTTAATGCGCTATTGCCAAAAATCGACCAGCTAACTAGCAAAGGAAATACGTTTCAGGAAGATTTCACAGCTTTTTTGGAAAAGGCGATCGCATCCGATCAGGTGTTGAAGGAAGTCGAATCTTATGAAAAAGATGAAACAATAGCGGATGATTTGAGCAAATCAGAGTGGATTTCCTTCACTAAGGATGCATGGAGTACCTTTCCTCAAAGGAGCAAAAGACGCAAACCCTACATGAATGCTTGTGCCAAACTATGTACCGCATCTGGTAGTGCAACCTCAAGTGACAGCCGCTATCGTCGGTTAGAAAATCAGCTCTATCGTGTCGAAATTCATGATCCCGGTAAAGTAGGTGACGATCAATCTGAAGCCGAAAGCAAGAAGGCTACATTTAAATGGTCGCGCGACAATGGCAGCATCGTTAGTATCATTGAAAACTACGAAAATTTTGAAAAAGGCATCATTACCATTCGCAAATCTGCCCAAGATGCATGGACTTCTTCCAAATCTGGGCAATGGATTGAGTTCTTGGATGAAGAACGGGAGTTGAAAGGTCAACCAGGTCAGTTGGCTCGTTTGAGTCGGGTATCTGGCAATAAAATTGAGTTTGATGTCTCTAGCCTTGTGGGTGAGAAAGTTCAAAAATCAACGAAGGTACGACGTTGGGATCACATGACCAAGGAAGCGTTCATCCTGACCCGTACAGAGTGGGTTGAACTGGAAGCTGGAATCAAAGTTCAGTTTGACAAAAAATCTGAGTACAAAACGGGCGACTACTGGCTAATTCCGGCAAGAGCCGCAACAAATGACATTGAATGGTCAGACGATCAGGCTGAGGGCTTGAACAAGCGCCAGCCTCTACCACAACCTTCACTGGGAATTGAGCATGACTATGCCCTCTTAGCTGCGGTAGAGGTTGTAGATGGGAAGTTTAGCCCACTGATCAAGGAACAAGATCATCGTTTTATATTCCCTGCTCTAGCGTATACCTTTGATACTAGAGAAGGGGTCATAAAAGGCAATCTAGACGTTCAAGGAACACTTACAGCAAATAACCTCATTGTTACTAGTAGATTTTCAGCAGACACATTTCAAGGTGCAACCTTCGCAGTTACCAAAGACCCAACTTCTAACACTCCAAGCCTCTATGGTTCGTTTCGCATTGGTGAAAATCCTAATCGAGTTGAATTTGTACCAGATCAAGCAAGCGTTTTTGCATTCACCAATAATAGTAAAGTCGGTATTGGGGTAACAGACTTCTCCAGTCAGTTTGGGGTAATTGGCAATGTGGCAATTGGAGATGCAACCTTTTTAAATTCAATTTCCATTCCCCAAAATGGTCTTATTGTCCAAGGGAATGCTGGATTTGGTACACCCACTCCCAAAAATCAACTTGATGTTTTTGGTGCAGTTGCGATTGGGCAAGCCTTTGCCGGAACCACAACAGCTCCTGCTAATGGGCTACTGGTCGATGGGAAGGTTGCAATCGGAATCGATCAACCTGACACCAATGCAAAACTCCATGTAAACGGTAATGTTAAAGCTACCGCATTTTATGGAGATGGATCAACACTCACTGGAGTTGTTAAGACAGAGGGGGATAACGTATTTAACGGAACACTAACCGTTAGGGAAAGCACCTTTCTTGCAACTGCTAGTCCAATTTTTACTGTTGGAATTGGTGTTGAAAACCCAGCCAGTAAATTAACAGTAAAGGGGAATGCAGCGATCGGGGAAAGCTATACTCAAATAGCAGCACCTAAGGATGGTCTTTTAGTAGAGGAGGATGTTGGTATTGGTATTGGTACAGATAGAGTTCCTGTAACATTAAACGCTAGGCTTGAGGTTCAAGGAGCATCCGATGACGATCAGAAAGCCGCATTGAATATCACAAATTCGCAGCCCAAAAACCTGCTTTGGGTAAGAAATGATGGCAATGTGGGTATTGGCATTGAAGATTTACAGGATATAAAGGGAAAGTTGCACATCGGTGGTGATATCCTGTGCGATCGCTTATTTATTAACGCAGATGAACTCCCTGCTCCTCCTCCGGCTAATTCTGATCCAAGGCTTTATGTTGACGGTTCTCTATTGGTAGGAGAGAAGATTTTTGCCAAAGAAGTCTTATCAGCAAGTATACAAGGGCAAGATTTTAATCAAGTTTCATCAAGAACACTAAAAGATCAGGTGAGTGATCTATCCAGTCAAGAGGTTGAGGGAATTCTGCAAAGGCTCAATCCTGTAAAATATGTTTATACCGAAGACACGACCCAGAGTTTGCGTGCTGGTTTTATTGCAGAAGATACACCTGACTTACTCACTTCGTCTGACAAACAAGCCATTAAAATTCTGGATGTCGTTGCCGTTCTCACTAGGGCGGTCAAAGATCAACAGATCATGTCAGAAGAACTCTCTGAGGTTATTGAAAATCAGCGCAGTGAACTTGAGGTATTACGAGAAAACCTTAGAGCGTTGGAGGAGCGGAATCTTGACAGTCCACAGGCGATCGCGCCCTTCGTAACCCCCCTAGATGAGCAAATTGTTGAGCGATCGCCTAGAACCTCTAGACGCACTGAATGGTTCTTGTATCGAAAACTCAAGCGCTTCATCCGTCAACTATTCAACGGCTAACGCTAACCTATTGAATATAACGGTTTCAGTTACTATTCTCAGGGCAAAAACGACCGCTTGCGCCAACATAATCGACCTTAAACTCAATCCACAATTAGACAACGGAGAAATCTAATTATGCCTGTGACTCCAACTTACCCTGGCGTTTATATTGAAGAAATTCCTAGTGGTGTCCGCACGATTACCGGAGTAGCGACTTCAATCACGGCTTTCCTAGGTTTCGCTTTTAAAGGTACCACCAACGATCCGGTTCGGATTCAAAATTTTGGCGATTTTGAACGCATGTTTGGAGGATTGACTTACAACAGCACCATGAGCTACGCGGTGCAGCAATTTTTCCTGAATGGCGGATCGGATGCGCTGATTGTCCGGATCTCCAATCCGGGGGTAAAAGCGACAGCAGATCTGCTCGCTGGAGCAGATAAACTCGAACTCGAAGCTGCATCAGTTGGACAGGATGGTGAGAAACTTTCCTTAGCTGTTAACCACGGCGTATCGGATGCGGATCGATTTAATTTGATTATTAAGCAGGATGGGGCGGATCTTTCAACCATTTCGGATATCAAATTTGACGAAGTTGAAGCTAAGTTGGTTGAGGCAAATGCAGCAGTGCGCGTGAGATCGGGCAGTAAGAAGCTTAGCAGCCGTCTAGACATCACGACTCAAGATGTCTCGCTCAAAGATGGTGCTGACCCTGCCAAGGAAGCGAAAATCAAACTGCCTTACAATGCCAAAGATGAGAACGGTGCTGATATCACCAAAAACTTAGTCCTCAAAGCGAAGGGAGAAGGGACGTGGGGGAACAATTTGCGCGTCAGCGTTGACCACGATACAGCGAAGTCAGACCAGTTTAACCTGCTCATTGACTATGTTGAAGAAGGGCAAGTCAAAGCGCAAGAAAGAATCCGCAATCTCGACGTGGACAAGTCCGCTACCCGATATGTGGTTGATGTGCTAAAATCGCAATCTACCTTTTTGGATGTGGATGAGAGGGGAGGTTTACCGTCTGCTCGTCCCAACACCACAGATAAGGCCATTGATAAAAGTTCTGTAGAACTCTTCGAGGAGGGTACAGATGGCGACCCGCCGACTGACGATAGCTTTTATACTGGCAGCTTTGCAGAGAAAACAGCCATGTACGCGCTGGAAAAAGCAGATCTATTCAATCTTTTGTGCATTCCCCCAGTCAACCGAGAAACCGATATTACACCAGACGTATGGTCAAAAGCTGCACAATACTGTAGCGATCGCCGCGCTATGTTAATTATTGATCCTCCAATCGATTGGGATACAAAGGACAAAGCCGTAAAGAACCTGAAGGGTATTTTTGATCCCATTGGGCAGTACAAGAAGAATGTTGCCATCTTTTTCCCTAGAGTCAAGTTGACCGATCCCCTCAGAGAAAATCGGATCGATACTTTTGTTCCTTGCGGAGTGCTTGCAGGTATATTTGCCCGGACGGATTCCCAGCGGGGGGTATGGAAAGCGCCAGCCGGGATCGAGGCGGGTCTAACAGGGGTTCGGGGGTTGTCGGTGAGCCTGACGGATGGGGAAAATGGTCAACTGAATCCCCTTGGACTCAACTGTCTTCGCAACTTCACCGCCTACGGGAATGTCGTTTGGGGATCACGAACAACCGCAGGGGACGATCGCCTAGCCTCAGAATGGAAGTACATCCCAGTAAGGCGCATTGCCCTATTTTTGGAAGAGAGTCTATATCGTGGTAGCCAGTGGGTTGTGTTTGAACCGAATGATGAACCGCTCTGGGCACAGATTCGACTAAATATTGGTGCATTTATGAACACACTATTCCGGCAAGGCGCTTTTCAGGGGTCATCGCCCCGAGAAGCCTACTTTGTGAAATGCGATAAGGAAACGACAACTCAAAACGACATTGATCGCGGCATTGTCAATATTGTGGTGGGGTTTGCGCCGCTGAAACCCGCTGAGTTTGTGATTATTAAGTTCCAGCAAATAGCAGGACAAATTGCCACATGAGGTAGGGTTGAATGTTCTCTCGTAAAACACCATTAAAGGAGTAATCCGATGGCTCAGTTTAGTGTGAATGCCCAACGATTCGATCCATACAAAAACTTCAAGTTTCGGGTCAAATGGGATGGTAAATATGTCGCAGGTGTCAGCAAAGTGGGCGCACTGAAGCGGATGACTGAAGTGGTCAACCACCGAGAAGGTGGAGATCCCAGCAGTCAACGACACTCACCCGGTCAAACCAAGTATGAGCCGATCATGCTGGAGCGGGGTATCACCCACGACAAAGAATTTGAGCAGTGGGCAAACAAAGTCTGGAACTATGGGTCTGGATTAGGAGCCGAAGTCTCGCTCAAAGACTTTCGTAAGGATATCATCATCGAAGTGATGAACGAGTCGGGACAAACCGCGATCGCCTACAAAATTTACCGCTGCTGGGTTTCAGAATTCACTGCCTTACCAGAACTGGATGCCAATGCTAATGCGATCGCCATCCAGAGCATTCAACTTCAGAACGAAGGATGGGAACGTGATTTTGACGTTGCCGAACCGACAGAACCCAGCTTCTTAGAACCCGCTTAGTGAGAAAAAAGGAATAAGGTAGTTACTTGCTATGCGTCCCCTATCATCTGAGCAAATTCTCCGCATCTGGGAAATAGGTCAGCGTCAGCATCCGGTCGATCGGGCATTGACCCTACTGGCATTTTCCTACCCAGATCAATCCGTCGCCAACCTCGCTTCGCTCACTGTCGGACAGCGAGATGCTTTACTGCTGGCTTTACGGGAAATGACATTGGGCAAAACAGTTGAGTGTATTGCCCAATGTCCTCAATGTGGAGAAGATCTGGAATTTATGTTTGAAACGGCTCAGATTCGACTCTCTGATCCAAGTCAATCGCTAGAATCAGACTATGCGTTTACGATTGCAGAATTCGAAGGGAGATTTCGCCTGCCCAATAGCTTTGATTTGGCAGCGATCGCAGGCGATCGTACCCCAGAGATAGCGAAGTCTTCATTGCTCAGACGTTGTCTTCTCCAAGCCAATCACAACGGAACTGAGATTTCGCATCAGGAGCTTCCACCGCCGATTGTCAGCCAACTGGCAACGCAAATGGCAGAAATCGATCCACAAGCCGAAATTCTGTTCGACCTCTCCTGTCCTGCCTGCCAGCATGAATGGCAGATCCTGTTCGATATCGTGAGTTTTTTCTGGGCAGAAATATCGGCTCAAGCAAAACGCCTTTTGTTAGAAGTGCATCAACTCGCCCGACACTACAGTTGGCATGAAACAGACATCCTCGCCATGAGTGCGACGCGACGCAACCTCTATTTGGAGATGATTGGCTAATGACAGACTTCCTCACCCGACTGGCACAACGCACTTTAGGATTAGCATCCGTGGTTCAACCTCGGCTTGCTTCCTGCTATGCGCCTGCGTCTGAGGTGATGATGGAAAACACACCAGATCAATGGGTAACTCCTCAACCTTCAACAGAAGCACCGGATGTTCTCATTCCTCAGATCCCCTCTGAATCTTCCAGTCAAACTGTTCCTTATTCCAACTTAGAAACAAAAAATACTCTTTCTATTGCCCCAACCGAACCCTTTTTCCTAAGTTCTTTGAACGTACCTCAGAATGATTTAGAGCATCTGTCTTCACCCTCTCAACCCACTCTTTCTTCTCCCACAAATTCATCTGAACGTTTAGTCAAAAGTACGTCTCTCCTACCGCAACAAAACCTAGAAATTCAGGCTGTTTCTCCTACGGGTGAGAGATCTGAGCCACAGCAGTTGAGTCCATCATCCAGTTTCAAAGAGACTTCCTCTTCTCCGCCCCCCCAGTCCCTAAAACAACCTGAACAAGATCCTCAGGTTCGTTCTGCCCATATCCCTTTAGTCCCTCTTGCCAATGCTCATTCATCGTCCATTCCCTTGGTTAAGGGTCAGGAGACAAGTATTGGTCAGGAGACAGGTACGGGCTCTCCGTGGGTCACTTTAGAAAATCGTACACAGACAGAATTTGCCTTCACTCAATCCTCCCTTGTTCATTTGCCTTTGTCTACCACTCAGCCTATTAAGCAACCCGAACCAGATATTGAGGTTCGGATTGGTCGCATTGAAGTTCGAGGGATACAACCAACGATGCTCAAACCACATTCTAAATCGACATCGTCAACTCCAGCTTTATCCCTCAGTGACTACCTCAACCAGCGGGATGGAGGAAAACCATGAGTAATGACTTGGCGATCGCAACAGTTACGGCAACTTTACAAAGGTTACTGATTCGAGGAATTCCTGACATCCCAGACGGCAATGTCACGGTAATACCGCCGGATCGAGCCTTTGGGGGAGGGAATGCAGCTCGTGATCAAATCAATTTATTTCTCTACCAGATTATGCCCAATGCCAGTTGGCGAAATTGTGATATTCCCAATCAAATCAGACATGGAGAAACAAGCCAGACTCCCTTAGCACTCAATCTTTACTACCTAGTTAGTAGCAATGGCAGCGGAGATGATGGGATCTTGAGCCATCAGTGGTTAGGTAAAGCCATGCGAGTCTTACATGACAACGCGGTACTAAGCCGAGAGGACATTAGAGCAGCCCTCCTAGAGAACGATCTCTACGAACAAGTGGAACGGGTAAGAATTACACCATTATCGTTATCTCTAGAAGACCTATCAAAACTGTGGACCACGTTTACGACTCCTTATCGGGTATCAACAGCCTACGAAGTGTCTGTCGTACTAATTGAGAGTATTCGACCTGCCCGCTCTCCCTTACCTGTGTTAGATCGCATCCTTACATCTCAACCCAACCTACTGTCGCCATTCCCAACACTCACTCAAATTGAAATACCCAATCCACAAAATGCAGCACGCTGTGGGGATGGCTCAGCGAATTCTGGAGACGTTATCATCCTCAAAGGACATAACTTAGACCCTGAACCTGGTGAAACTCCTGAAATACGCCTTCAGCATCCTCGCCGAAAAGAAGCCCTACAATCTCCCAGCATCGAAGATTTCTCTACCACCCAAATTACCTTTCGCCTGCCTGACAATCCCGATCCTACCCCCCTTGCGACTGAACCTCTGGAAGATCCAGACCAGTGGTTAATCGGCGTTTACAGAGTCACGGTGCAAGTCAGCCGAATTCGCCAGTCTCCTGATGGCTCTAATCTTCGTGAAACGCGCACGACTAATGAACTGACATTGGCGATCGCCCCCCGCATCATCAATCTAAGTTATGTTGCAGCTACACGTCAGTTGACTTTGACCTGTACACCCCGTATTCTTCCTGAACAGCGTACTTTTCTGCTGATTGGAGATTTCCAGGTCGCCAGTGACAATATTGCAGCCCCAACTAATACTCTGGAATTTACCCTTCCTTCTATGGTTCCTGCGGGCGATTATTTTGTGCGCTTACGAGTGGATGGAATGGATAGTTTGCTGATCACACGTCGAGGAACACCACCTAAATTAGAATTTGACCCAGGACAAAAGGTAACGATATCATGAGTAGCCTGGAGCAATGGCAAGTTGACAATGATCAGTATTTGGCAGTCGCATTGCATTGGCTCCGGTTGCGCCTAACAAAAATCGCTGAGGCAACTTCCAGCGCCGCTCCATCTAGTAAAGGACTCCTACCCCGTCGATTAACAACTCCGGTTTCATCCGTGATGTCAGATGAACTCACGCAGGCAGAACAGGCGCTTGCAGAAGCAGCCCAAATGCAGCCTCCTCCTGCGCTAGTGGTCTTGAGCGAACAATTTGGTTTATCGCCATTTGAGCAAAATGTTCTACTCCTATGCACAGCCCCAGAACTCGATACTCAAATACCGACTCTGTGTGCACAAGCACAGGATAATTCCAACTGGGGCTACCCAACGTTTGCACTAGCCCTAACCTGTTTTGAACAACCGACCTGGGATGCTTTATCCCCTGAACGTCCGCTACGCTATTGGCGATTTCTTGAAATCAATCAATCCAGTACTCAGTCCTTGACCATCAGCGCCTTGCGGGTCGATGAGCGAATTGTTAATTACATCAAAGGGTTAAACTATCTAGACGATCGCTTAACGTCTTTTCTGCTTCCTCTAGATATTCCCCATCAGTCGGTAGAGTTACCGCCATCACAGCAGACTGCCGTTGAAACGGTGATCCATTCTTTAGAGCAATCAAACTGGGAAAACCCAACCGTGCAGTTGGTTGGTTTAGATTCCCTTAGCAAACAATTGATAGCTCAACAGGTAGCTGCTCTCTTGAATACTAACCTTTATCGATTGCCGATAGAACTCTTACCCTCTCAAGCTAGCGAACTCGAAACCCTTGCCCGACTGTGGCATCGGGAAAGTTTGCTGTTGCCGATTACCTTATATTTAGATGCTCATGAGCGTGAAGGAACTAGTTTTGAAGGTTCGATGCAGCCCCTGCATCGATTTCTAACTCGCAGTGGTGGGTTAATTTTTGTCAGCAATAGGGAAGCTCAACCGGGGGTAGCTTCAAGTGATCAAACGATCGATATCCAAAAACCAACTCCTGTGGAACAGCAGCAATTATGGACAGATGCTTTGGGAACGGCAGCAGATCATCTTCCAGGTTGGTTGTCTAGCCAGTTCAATCTCAATTCTGCAGCAATTACTGCAATCTCGCGATCGGCACTGACTGCATCAAAGGCATCCTCTGATTTGTTCTCCGATCAAGTCTGGCATACATGCCTGTCCTACACCCGTCCTAGATTAGATAACCTCGCTCAACGTCTTGATCCAAAGGCAACGTGGGAAGGCTTAGTTTTATCCGATGAAGAACTCAACCTATTACATCAGATCGTGGAGCAAGTCCGTCATCGCAGCACAGTGTATCAACAATGGGGCTTTCAACAACGAATGAATCGGGGACTCGGCATCAGCGCTTTGTTTTCAGGCGAAAGTGGGACTGGCAAAACGATGGCGGCAGAAGTCATTGCGAATGATTTACAGTTAAGTTTATACCGCATTGATCTATCCGCTGTCGTTAGTAAATACATCGGCGAAACAGAGAAAAACTTGCGGCGACTATTTGATGCAGCAGAAGATGGAGGAACAATCCTGTTTTTTGATGAAGCGGATGCGCTGTTTGGTAAACGGAGTGAGGTAAAAGACTCACACGATCGCTATGCCAACATTGAAATTAATTATCTGCTACAACGAATAGAATCGTATCGGGGGCTGGCAATTCTTGCCACAAATTTGAAGAATGCACTAGACCAGGCATTCATGCGGCGTCTTCGTTTTATTATCAACTTCCCATTTCCTGGCGTTAAGGAACGTAGTCTAATTTGGCAAAAAGCTTTTCCGCCTGAAATGCCAACCCAAGATATAGATTTCAACCGTCTAGCCAAACTTAACCTTACTGGAGGCAGTATCCATAATGTTGTTCTGACGGCAGCTTTTCTGGCAGCTCATGCAGGTACATCCGTCACCATGTCGGTAGTCCTGACTGCGGCTCGTACAGAATTTCGCAAGCTCGATCGGCCCATCAATGAAGCTGAGTTTCGCTGGCATTCTTCGGCAGAAGTCGTCCGATGAACATGAAGATTCTGATTGATCGGATTGTTTTAGACGGTGAGAATCTCTCTCCTAGCCAACGTCGTTGCTTGCAAACAGATATAGAAACCGAACTTGCTCATCTACTAACTGCCAATGGTATTCCCGAGCGTTTGAAATATGGTGGGACAGTTTCTAATTTATCAGTTCATGTAGACGATGTTCCTTCAGGTATGCACTCTGTCAAACTCGGACAAAATATTGCCCATTCCATTTACAGTGAATTGAACAGGTACATCTGAAATTGGTGTCTGATGATAAGCTACCTAACACTTAGGAATATCCAGTTTGAAGTCAAAGATGCTGCAATACTAGAAGGTTTAAGCAGCCACGAGAAGCTAGCTTCTGGGTCGCGCCAGATCTAATCGAGTGCTTATTGTTCAAAGCTGAACTGGTTTCTCATACTGCCAAAACTTGCAAAATATTTCATTTTGGTTTCGACAAAACTTGAAGGAGTAAAACAGAGGTCAGATCATGTCCGATTTGGATGCCCCTAACAATTGCGACGATGCCATATAATCAACGACTCATTGATTCACCTGTCCTCAGCCTATTACTGACTGGCACCCTAGTACTAGTTGGGAACGCACAGGCTCTATCCTGGCAAAAGCGATCGCCACAACAGGCGATTCCTGATTCAGAAAAGCAATTGATTCTGCAACTCACTGAAACACAATTATCCCTTGCAAACTCGATTAAGCAAACACAAAAACCACAATTGATTGAGGCAGAGCAACTTGAACAACAGGCAAATCAACTAGATGGTGCCGGACAAACTCAGGCTGCCATTCCCTTGTGGTTGCGCTCGCTCGCTCTCTATCGCGAACTGGATAACCGCGTGGGAGAAACCCGCACCCTGGGGTTTTTAGGCATTGCGTATCACGCGCTAAGCGATTACCCAAACGCGGTGCAATATCTGGAAGCATTTCTGCCCCTTGCCCGCGAACGCAGAGCCAGAGATGCAGAAGCCTATGGTTTGAGTTATTTGGGCAATTCCTATCTCTCTTTAAACCAATACAGTCAGGCGGTTGAGACGTTCACCGCAGCGTTGCCTGTTTTGCAAGAAGTCCGTAATGCCAGCTTGGAAAGTTTTGTTCATGCTGGTCTGGGCAATGCCTACGACAATTTGGGACGCTATGCTTTGGCGCTGGAGTCTTACCAAACCGCACTGACCCAGGCTCAACAGCAGCGATCGCCCCAGAGCCAGGAGATTGTACTGGTTTCATTGGTGGGGCTGGGAACCACCTATGACAACTTGGGTAATTATGATCGGGCAACAGAGTTCCACCAGCAGGGGTTACGAATGGCGCAGGCAAGCCGTAACTCCCAGTTTGAAGGGCGTGCCCTAAACGGTTTGGGCAACGTGTACTTTTCATTGGAGGATTACAACACCGCCAAGAATTACGTTCAACAAGCAGTGGCGATCGCCAAAAGAATTAGCGATCGCGAAGGGGAGTCGAATGCCTTGGGCAATCTCGGCAACATAGAACTCTATTTGGGTAATGACCAGGAAGCCATTGCAGCCTATGAGCAAAGTTTGGCGATTGATCGCGCCCGCAACTCGCGCCAGGGTATTCTGGAAACCCTCTCGAACCTTGGAATTGCTTACGAGGGGGTAAATTTCAACCGGACCCTAGAACTTTATCAGCAAGCATTGGCACTGGCGCAACAAATCAACAGCCCTCTGAGTGAAGGGATTGCTCGTAACAACTTGGGAGGTTCGCTATTTCGGGCAGGACGATTGACCGAAGCAGAAACTCAGTTGCGTGCAGCAGTGCGTTTGTGGGAAGACCTACGGCAAGACTTGAGCGATGCCGATCGCATCTCTTTGTTTGAGGCCCAACAAAAAGCCTATGCCTTGCTTCAAGAAGTCTTAGTGCAGCAAAACAAGCCTGAGATCGCGCTGGAAGCAGCAGAACAGGGGCGAGCACAGGCGTTTGTGGCATTGTTGTCGCAACGACTGGCTGACAGCCGCAGTACGGGGAGGATCTCACCCCTCACCGTTGCAGATATTCAGCAAATCGCTCGACAGCGCAAGGCTACCCTGGTTGAGTATTCCGTCATCCCTCAGCCTCGGGGTAGGGCAGATCTATTGATCTGGGTGGTTCAACCCACAGGAACAATCACGTTCCGCAAACAGGCGATCGAAACCTCGTTGAAAGATCTCATCACGACTGCACGAGTATCCGTAGGTGTGCGCGGACTCGTATCGATTCGTTTGCGACCCGATCTGCAAGCAGGAGGGGACAGCGATCGCTTGCAACAACTCCACAGACTGCTAATTCAACCCATTGCGGATCAATTGCCTTCAGACCCTACTGCACCCGTTATCTTTGTCCCTCATCGTGAGCTTTTTCTGGTGCCCTTTGCAGCCCTTCCCAATGAGAATGGCACCCCGCTGCTAGAACGACATACTATCCTGACAGCTCCTGCCATTCAGGTCTTGAACCTGACCCAACAACAACGCCTCAGAACGCGACAAGCAAATCTCCAGGAAGTTTTGCTGGTGGGCAATCCCACCATGCCCCAGGTTGCTCCCGCCCCTGGAGAACCCCCACAGACACTCAACCCACTCCCCGGTGCCCAGCGCGAGGCAGAGGCGATCGCATCCCTATTCCACACCCAACCGCTCACTGGCAGTCAAGCCAGCAAAACGACTGTCCTGCGCCGTTTGCCTAATGCCCGCATTATTCACCTGGCTACCCACGGTTTGCTCAATGATGCCCAGCCCTTAGAGAGTGCGATCGCCCTCGCTCCAGATGCTACCAACAATGGTCTGCTGACTGCTGCTGAACTATTGCAGTTAAATCTGGGTGCTGAACTTGCTGTATTGAGTGCCTGCGATACAGGGCAGGGCAGGATTACTGGGGATGGGGTGATTGGTCTGTCGAGATCACTCATCACAGCAGGCGTTCCCAGCATCATTGTGTCGCTTTGGGCAGTTCCTGATGCACCCACGGCAGAATTGATGACAGAGTTTTACCGTCAGTTGCAGCGATCGCCCAATAAAGCCCAGGCACTCCGTCAGGCAATGCTCACCATCAAAAATGATCCACGCTATGCGAATCCCAGAAATTGGGCGGCGTTTACGCTAATTGGCGAAGCAGAGTGATGACGGAGTAATTCTCTATCGTCAGTGCGTGATCGCCTCAGTCATCCTTTGGTTTTAGAGTATCAACAACTTAATGCTTATTACGATGTAAAGATTTATCATCAGTACATGCATTATTGTGGGTAACAGACGTTACTGAGAGTAGACCATAGATAAAAATCTTTCTTCAACTCTGTGAATACTCCTTCTTATCTGCTCAGTCTAACAATGTCTACTCTATTGCTATTAGGGTTGTCACCCGGACTAGGTGAGATGTGGCATGGAGAGATAGCAATGGCGCAACCCGCAGTTGCACCGAGGGAGGAAGCAGAGCGACTCTTTCGGCAGGGACAGCAGCAGTTTGAGACGAGTCAATTTCCGGCAGCGTTGCAGTCTTGGCAGGAGGCGTTGCGACTGTATCGAGAAGCGGAAAATCGGACGGGGGAGGGGCTGACGCTGACCAAGATTGGAACGGTGTATGCCAGTCAAGGGCAGTATGCTCAGGCGTTGGCGCAGCAACAGCAGGCGTTGGCGATCGCCCAAGAGATTCATGACCGAGCAATGGAAGGGGAAGCGCTCAATAACATAGGTGATGTATATGGGGGACAAGGGAAATATACGGAAGCAGTAGAGCAGTTGCAGCAAGCACTGACCATCCGCCGGGAAGTGAATGACCGTGAAGGAGAAAGTCGGACGCTGACGAGTTTGGGATCAATAAATGCGGCGAGAGGAGACTATGATCAAGCCTTGTTACTGCATGAGCAGGCGTTGGCGATCGCCAGAGTAATCAAAAATCGTTTGATTGAAAGGGAATCCCTGAGTGCTTTGGGCAATGTTTATGAGTCTCAAGGGAAGTATGAGCAAGCCCTAGAGTTTTATCAGCAATCTTTAGAAATTGCCCAAGCCATTGGCAATCTCGGTGGGGAGGGGGAGGCTCTAAATGGAATTGGGGTAGTTTATAGTGCTCAAGGACAATATGAGAAAGCCTTAGAGTTCTACCAAAAAGCTTTAGAGATTGCCCAGCAAATTGGGACTCATGCGAGAGAGGGAAGCATCTTAGGCGATATTGGTATGATTTACGTCCGTCAAGGGCAGTATCCCCAAGCGTTAGCCTCTTTTCAGCAAGCATTGGCGATCGCCCAAGAGGTGGGTAATCGTCGCGGTGAAGGCGTAACCCTCAACAATATCGCGTTTGTTTATCAAGACCAGGGAAAGTATCCTCAAGCGTTAGAATCCTATCAACAGGGAATAACAATTGCTAGAGAAATTGGCGATCGTCAAGGTGAAGGAGCTGCCCTCAATAACATGGGTCAAGTTTATGTAGTTTTGGGAAATTATCCCCAGGCATTGCAGCTTTTTCAGCAAGCATTGATCATTGCCCAAGAGATTGGTGCACGCGCCAATGAGGGAGCTATCTTGAATAATATCGGAACGGTTCGCCAAGGTCGGGCAGAGTATCCCCAAGCGTTACAGCTTTTTCAGCGAGCCTTAGCTATTTCTCGGAAGGTCGGGGATCGGGGTGGAGAAAGCACGCTGCTCAACAACATGGGTCAGATTTATTGGTCTCTAGGAAAGTATCCCCAAGCATTGGAGTTTCTTCAGCAGTCTTTAGCGATTACTCAGGAGATTGGCGATCGCCCTGGCGAAAAATTGATCCTCAACAACATCGGCATTATTTACCAAGCTCAAGCTCAGTATCCACAAGCGTTGGAGTTATTCCAGCAATCATTAGTGATTGCTAAAGAATTAGGCGACCAACGGACAGAAAATATTATCCTCAACAACATTGGAGTTATTCACACGAGTCAAGCGCAGTATCCGCAGGCATTAGAGGCTTATCAGCAGGCATTGGGGATAGCTAAAGAATTAGGCATTCGACCAATTGAAGGAATAACGCTTAATAACATTGGAGAAGTTTATCGAAGTCAGGCGCAATATCCTAAAGCGCTGGAGTTTTTTCAGCAGGCATTGGTCATCATGAGGGAAGTTGGCGATCGTAACGGTGAGGGAAGAATACTCAATAACATCGGCTTAGTTTATCTCAACCAAGCGAAATATTCCCAGGCGCTAGAGGTATCTCAACAATCACTGCTCATTTCTAGAGACATTGGCGATCAGACAATTGAAGGAACAACGCTAAATAATATTGGATTAGCATATGGCAGTCAGGCAAATTATTCTCAATCGCTAGAGTTTTATCAGCAGGCATTAGCAATTGTCCAGCAGATTGGCGATCGCAAGGGCGAAGCGACAGGCTTTAACAATATTGGAATTATTCATAAGAGCCAATCACGATATCCCCAAGCGTTAGAGTTTTTTCAACAGGCATTGGCAATTGCAAAAGACATTGGCGATCGGGTGATCGAAGGAACAACCCTCAACAACATTGGGGGCGTGTATGACGATCAGGCAAAGTATGTACAGGCATTGGAATGTTACCAACAATCGTTAGCCATTGCAAAAGAAATTGGCGATCGCAAGGGCGAAGCGACAGCCCTCAACAATATTGGAACAATTCACCAGAGCCAGTCACAATATCCCCAAGCGTTAGAGTTTTTTCAACAGGCATTGGCAATTGCAAAAGACATTGGCGATCGGGCGCTCGAAGGAACAACCCTCAACAACATCGGGGGCGTGTATGCCGATCAGGCGAAGTATGTCCAGGCGCTGGAATCCTACCAACAATCGTTAGCTATTGCCAAAGAGATTGGCGATCGTGACAGTGAAGGAACAGCACTTGGCAATATTGGATTAGTATATGACCATCGGGCAAAGCATCCACAGGCATTAGAATATTACCGAAAATCGTTACAGATTAGGCGAGAAATTGGCGATCGCCGTGGAGCCGCCACCACGCTCAACAACATCGGTACAAATTACCTCGACCGAGGACGCTATCCTCAAGCCTTAAAGTTTTATCAGCGAGCGTTGGCAATTCAACAAAAGGTCGGCGATCGCAATGCCGAAGGTACAAGCCTCAATAACATTGGATTGGTTTATAAAACGCTAGGGCAATCCGATCAAGCCTTGATCTACTATCAACAGGCGTTAGCTATTGCAAGAGAGATTGGCGATCGTAGCGGCGAAGCAGTAGCTCTCAATAACATAGGTGGAACGTATATTACAACGGATCGCGCTAAGGCATTAGAACACTTTCAGCAATCATTGAGCATTTATCAGGAGATAGGGGAAAGAAGAGGAGAAGCCTTGGAGTTAGGAAACATTGGGCAGATTTATTGGACACAGAAAAAATACGCACAAGCTCTACCCTTACATCAGCAGGCACTGGCGATTTATCAAGAGATTGGCGATCGCAGCGGTGAAGCAACCTCTTTTAACTACCTCGCTATGTCTTACTTCGAGCAAAACCAGTATGTACCAGCGATGGAGTTTTACCAACAGGCACGGATAATTTGGCGAGACATTGGTGAACGTGCTGAAGAAGCTACCTTGCTTAATAACATGGGCTATCTGCTAGCCGCACAGAAGCAGCCAGAACTGGCGATCGTATTTTTTAAGCGATCGGTTAATCTTTACGAATCTATTCGTCAAAATAACCATGCACTCTCGCTAAAGCTTCAGCAGTCTTATGTGGAGTCCATTGCCCAAACCTACCGCCATCTTGCAGATCTATTGCTCCAGCAAAATCGAGTTTTAGAAGCTCAACGAGCTATTGACCTCCTTAAAGTACAAGAACTGGAAGACTACCTGCAAGATGTGCGAGGCAACGAAAATACAGAACAAGGAATATCAGAGCGCCCGTCAGAGCAACAGATTTGGGAGAGTAATAATCAGCTTGTAGATCAGGCGATCGCTCTCGGTAAAGAACTTAGAGATTTAGAACAAATTACAGTTGCTAACCGAACGCCAGAACAACAGAAAAGATTATTGGAGCTACGAAAGCAACAACAGGATATTACCCATCAATTTACTAATTTTATTGACAGTCCTGACGTGCAATCTAAACTTGCTGAATTGCGCCAAAGCAGCAGCGGACAAACTCTCAATCTCACCTATATTAGCGCTCTACAAGATAACCTAAAACGCTTGGGCAATGCTGTTCTGCTTTACCCGCTGGTATTGAGCGATCGCCTAGAACTGGTTTTAGTCACCCCCAACGCTCCCCCTATTCACCGCACCGTCCCCGTCCGCCCAGAAGACCTCAATCGCGTCATTGCCGAATTTCGCTCCGCCCTAGAAGATCCCTCTAGCAATGCGACAATCTCTGCCCGTCAACTCTACGACTGGCTCATCCGCCCCCTTGAAAACGACCTAACTGCTGCCAACGCTCAAACCATCCTCTACGCCCCAGATGCTCAATTGCGCTATATTCCTCTCGCCGCCCTGTACGATAGCAAACAGCCCGATGGCAAAAAATGGCTAGTCGAACGCTTTCGCGTTAACAATATTACATCTGCCAGCCTCACTGACCTCAATACCAAACCTGCTCAGAGTAATCTGGCGGTGTTTGCTGCTGCCTTTACGCAAGGGCAGTATGACTTGACTGTAGGCGATCGCCACTTTTCTTTTTCGGGTCTACCCTTCGCGGCTCGTGAGATCGATTCCCTCGCCCGCACTATCCCCAATACTACTCAGCATCTCAATCAAGACTTCAACCGCGATAGCATGTTGCAAATGAACGACTACAACATTGTGCATCTTGCCACCCATGCAGAATTTGCTATAGGACACCCCGAAAATTCTTTCATTTTATTTGGCAATGGCGATCGCATTACACTCCGAGATGTGGAAGCCTGGAACTTACCGAATGTCGATGTAGTGGTGCTGAGTGCTTGTGAAACTGGAGTGGGGGATGAACTGGGAGACGGGGTAGAAATCCTGGGATTTGGCTATCAGATGCAAAGGACTGGGGCAAGGGCAGCGATCGCCTCTCTTTGGTCAGTCAGTGATGGCGGAACCCAAGCCCTGATGGACTCTTTCTATGCTGCGCTACAAGGCGGAAATACCACTAAAGCCGAGGCATTACGCCAAGCTCAAATTGCCCTGATCACCGGAAACTTTGAGGTCTTAGAAAACCAGCAGCGCGGTATCGTTGGTATTCGTCAACGCATTCAATCTACCATTCCTGCTCCAGTCGTCAGTCGCCTTAGCCATCCTTACTATTGGGCACCGTTTATTCTGATTGGCAATGGGCTTTAATGAAATGTAGGTGGAAGCATAAGTTTACCGAACTTGATTGGAAGTATAAGTTTGCCGATTCTCAAAAAAGGAACCATAAGTTTGCCAACAACCAGAGGTTCAATAACTCGCTAACCAACTTCCCTTTAGAATAGAATCACTCAGGCAAAAGGTCGTAACGATGGATGTATCGCTAACGCTAGAGATTGAACGGTTCATTCACAGTCAAGTGGAGAGCGGGAAATATGGCTCTGCTGCTGACGTGATTCAGGCAGGCATTCGGCTGCTGGAGGAACGTGACAGTATCTATAAAGGGCGGTTTGAGGAACTGCGCCAAGAAGTTTCGATTGGAGTTGAGCAACTTGATCGGGGAGAACGGTTAGGCGGCAAGGCAGTGATTGAGCAACTGCGGCAGAAGAACCAGACACGCAAGCAAGTTCAAGCATAGATGAGTGACTATTTTCTCTCACTCCAGGCTGTTACCGACCTGACAGAAATTAATGATTTTTTGTTTGCAGGCAATCAGGCAGCAGCAGACACATTTTAGACAAGATTAGCCAAAAGTTTGAGCGACTGGCTCAGCATAAATAGCGTTCTGGCGGCAAACTTATGCTTCCAATGACATGCTGTTATAGCCCATTGCCAATCAAGATAAACGGTGACCAGTAGTAGGGGTGGCTCAAGCGACTGACGACTTGGGCAGGTACTCCTGCCTGAATGCGCTGCCGAATGCCGACAATGCCGCGCTGCTGGTCTTCCAGCGCTTCGTA